>OLSC01002122.1_pt1 | contig 14940 bp, 9 predicted proteins | sample 1672881 | NCBI WGS metagenome assembly OLSC01 (sample SAMEA3136733, study PRJEB25190) | human gut metagenome | biome: human gut; feature: human-associated habitat; material: faeces | place: Austria | collected 2013
AGATAAGCTGAATTTTGCTTATCTGCCCAAATAAAACTAAGTATTTTATCATAGAGAAATTAATTTTACAGAAATAATCTCACACACTCGCGTACCTGAATTCTTTGATTATCAATCATTTCAAATAATTTTTCAATCCGACTTTTTTCTTTCCACCTCCGAGTCATTGCTGAATCATGGCAATTTATACAGTATATCACATCGTAAAAATTATTTGAAACAAGTTTTTGTTTATGATAACCGTCAATGCACTTTTTATGAGCATTTAACGGTTCACCACGTCTTGATCTGTAATTTTCATGATGAAGTTCTTTTACTTCATCACCTTTCAAATATACAATCCATCTTCCAAACGGTGTTTTTATAAACACTGCGTCATTCGTAACGCTGTACTCTAAATTAAACATATCGCATATTCTATTCATATTTTCAATAGTAAGCGGTAAATCTCTAATATCTTTTATATTATACTTTCTCTTTATTTTAATATTTGTTTTCCAATGAAACCTATTCCAATCATTTTCACAACCGCATACCTTACATACTTTATTTCCTTGAAAAATCACGTCCTTACTCGATTTAATCAATGCACTGTCGGCATATCGACAATTTCCGTTATGTACCTTATGAGTTCTTGGATTTAAGTAACACGTTTCTTGTTCTGTTAATTTTCGATATTCACCATAACACTTACAAAACAGTAAGTATAAGTAGTTCACATCGTGTTTTGAATAATGCAAATAATTCTTTTGATATTTAATTCCCGCTTGTTTTAACGACTTTTCAAAACCAATAACTTTTTTGCCGTCACCGGCAATTTGCATAAGAAGTTGTTGCAGTATAATCACTCTGTGTCTTGGCATTGATATTCCGTATTTATCCGTTCTTATCTTTAATAATTCATAAGTTTCATTTGTCCACACAACAATATACTTATAGTTTTGAAAAGATATGTTCATATTTTTTAATACTGTTTCCTCACTTTTTGACTTCATAATAGCGTCAAGTGGATAATGAGATACAGTAAATGTGTTCGGATTAAAACATTCCTTGTTACTTAATCTAATTGATTTAGAAAATGTTCTTTTTATATTCAAATTTGCGTCTGCTGCAACTATTCCTATTTGTACAGGTTCTCTTTCCTCTATATCTGTTGTTTTGGGTGCTTGATTCCACTCAATATCCAAAAACAGATATTCAAATTTTACATTTGCCATAATCATCAACTCTTATCAAAATCGTAATTATCGTTTTCATTACTCCTCATAATGATTATATCCGCCCAAGAAACTTTTTTCGCTGTGGCGTTTTTTATGACCATTATTGTCGTATGTATTAACACCTCCAAACAGACCGGGACTGCTGTATCCGGTTTTATGTCCATTGTTGTCATAGTGATTCATACCGCCAAAAAATCCGGGACTGCTATGCCCTACCTTATGTCCGTTTGCATCATAATTATTCATTCCTCCAAAGAATCCCGGTCGGCTTTCTCCTATCTTTTTTCCACTTGCGTCATAATGGTTTATTGTACCGAAAAATCCCGGTCTGCTGTATCCATCTTTTTTCATAATTAATCACTCCTTTTATCATTCACATGGTTTCTGTGTTTTCTGTGATTAGATTATAATATATACATAGTCCAATAATACGGACTTTTCTCTCTTCACAATCAATAAGTTATTGTACAGTCTTGAAAAAGCAGTAATTTTAAGATATAATTTAGACTGAATAGATTTGCAAAAAGGAGCGTAGAATTATGAATAAATGCAAAACGTACATAGCAATAGACTTAAAATCATTTTACGCGTCCGTTGAATGTAGGGAAAGAAACCGTGACCCGCTAACCACAAATCTTGTTGTAGCCGATCCGAGTCGGACGGAAAAAACAATCTGTCTTGCCGTGTCTCCGTCGCTCAAAAAATACGGATTATCGGGACGAGCAAGATTATTTGAAGTCATACAAAAAGTTAAAACCGCAAATGAAATACGAAAGCTTAAAGCGCCAAACCACGTTTTTTGCGGTTCTTCTGATGACAGCCGTGAACTTCAGAAAAAACCGTCACTTAAGATTGATTACATAATTGCTCCACCGCGTATGGCACGCTATATGGAATACAGTACAAAAATTTATAATATCTATCTTAAGTACATCGCACCCGAGGATATTCACATTTATTCGATTGACGAGGTATTTATAGATGTAACGCATTACCTTTCGACATACAATATGACTGCTCATGAACTTGCAATGACAATGATACAAGATATTTTAGATACAACAGGAATAACCGCAACAGCCGGAATCGGAACAAATCTGTATCTTTGCAAAATAGCAATGGATATAGTCGCAAAACACATTGAACCGGATAAAAACGGTGTACGAATCGCCGAACTTGACGAAATGTCATACCGAAGATTGTTATGGAATCACAGACCTCTTACTGATTTTTGGAGAGTCGGTCGTGGTTATTCAAAGAAATTAGAAAAAATCGGACTTTACACTATGGGTGACATAGCCAGATGTTCTATCGGTAAACCGACTGATTACTATAATGAAGAACTGTTATACAAGCTTTTCGGTATAAATGCCGAACTGCTTATCGACCATGCTTGGGGTTACGAGCCTTGCACAATGGAAGATGTCAAAACATACAAACCCGAAACAAACAGCATATCCTCGGGACAAGTATTACATTGTCCGTATGAGTTTGACAAGGCAAGATTAGTTGTAAAAGAAATGACCGACCTTATGGTGCTTGACTTGGTGGATAAAGGACTTGTGACAAATCAAATCGTGCTTACAATCGGCTATGATATTGAAAATATTACAGATAAAAACAGAAGTCAGAGTTATAAAGGTACAGTTACAACGAACTATTACGGTAAAAAAGTTCCGAAGCCTGCTCACGGAACGACAAATCTTCCAAAACAAACCTCATCTACTACGCTTATTACAAATGCAGTTATGGAATTGTATGATAAAATTGTAAACAAGAAATTGCCTATCAGAAGAATTAATATTGTGGCTAACAAGCTTGTCGATGAACACAGTGTAAAAAACGCAAACAAATATGAACAGCTTGACCTTTTTACCGATTATGAGATTTTAAAGAAACAACGCGAAAAAGAAAATGCCGAATCAGAGCGAGAAAAACGTATGCAGAATACAATACTTGATATAAAAAAGAAATTCGGCAAAAATGCCATTCTTAAAGGAATGAATCTTCAAGAAGGTGCAACCGCCAAAGACCGCAACAATCAAATAGGCGGTCACAAGGCATAATTTTTAAGGAGAATTACCATATGGAAAACGTTAGTCATAAATATGATGACATAATCAATCTGCCCCACCATGTTTCAAAAAAGCACCCACAAATGTCGCTTCATGACCGTGCGGCACAATTTTCACCGTTTGCAGCTCTTACGGGACACAAAGCGGCAATTAATGAAACCGCCCGTTTGACTGATGAAAAGCAGATATTAAGCGAAGATGTCATTGCCAAACTCAATGAACAGTTAAATTTAATTAAAGAGAATATCGGTACAAATCCAATCGTGACAATAACATACTTTGTTCCCGATGATAGAAAATCAGGCGGTGCATACATATCCAATACCGGTGTTGTAAAGAAAATAAACGAATACAATCACACTGTTGTTTTGACCGACAAAACAGTTATTCCAATCGAGCAAATAAGCGAAATGCAAAGCGATATTTTCAGCGAAATATATTAATGATTTTGCAATTTATGCGATGAAGTGTAAATCGGCAGTGATACAAAAATTAACAATACCGTTGTTGACAAGCTGATAAGATGTGCCACCATAATATCAGTGAAATTTCTGTGCATAAAAAATGCCATGTATATCCATAAAATTCTTACACCGCACACACCTATAACGCTAAAAGTACAGACATAGCCTCTGATTATCAGCATAAAATAATCCAAGAATATGTCCGCCCCCAACTCCAAAAAACAAGAGTAGACAAAATCATAAAAATTTTGTCTACTCATTAATATTATCTCCAAACTTCTTCTGCGATTTCTTTTACAAGCTGCAATTTTGCCCACTGTTCTTCTTCTGTAAGTTTATTACCTATTTCGCATGACGCAAAACCGCATTGTGGACTTAGGCACAATCTGTCAAGAAAAATATATTTTTGTGCCTCTTTTATTCTCGCGATTACGTCGGCTTTATTTTCCAGTTTCGGTGACTTTGTTGTTATAAGTCCCAACACGACTTTCTTATCGCCGTTGACGTGTGCCAAAGGCTCAAAGCCTCCCGAACGCTCGTCATCAAATTCAAGATAATATGCATCTACATTTTCCTTTTCAAACAATACCTCTGCAACCGAATCATATGCACCTGCACTTGCGTATGTTGAATGGAAGTTTCCTCTGCAAACGTGAGTAGTAATTGTCATATCGTTTGGTTTGTCCTCTATTGCAAGGTTATTTATCTCTACCAAAAGTTCTTGAATATCCTTCAATCCCTTTTTATCCGTACCGAACAATTCTTCTGCTCTCGGATCTACAAGCATTCCCCATGAGCAGTCGTCAAGCTGTAAATTGCGACAGCCTGCATCATACAAATCCGCGATTACCTTTTTATATCCGTTTGCAATATCCTCTGCCAACTTATGAGTGCTGTCATAATACTTTGACGTGTTTTCCAACGCAAACGGCATGATCATTTGTTCAATAAACTGTGCTGGTGCGGGAATTGTCTGCTTTGCAACAGTATTTTCATCTTCAAATTGCTTTACAAATTTAAAATGCTCCACGAAGGGATGTACTTTTGAAAGTCCTACTTTTCCGCAAAGGTATGTATCATCAATCATTGCGTCTTCGCCGTGAAACGGTAAACCTGTTTTCGTTTTTTCATGTGCCACACCGTCAAATCCCCACATAAAATCCAAGTGCCATGTCGCACGTCTGAATTCTCCGTCCGTAATGACGTGATAGCCTAATTCTTTTTGTTTATTGATAAGTCTTTCGATTTCCTTATCTTCAACTGCTTTTAATTCGTAAGCCGAAATTTTTCCGTTTTCAAACCCCTCTCTTGCCGCTTTTAAATTTGCAGGTCTTAAAAAGCTGCCTACAAAGTCATATCTGAATGGTATTTGTTTGCTCATTTCTGTTACCTCCTGTGTTTTAATTTACATTAAGTATAACAGAAAATACGGAAATAGAAAAATATATATTATCATCATTTATTCATAGTTTTAATCTATGGATAAATGATTTTTCAATACATTCAAATATGAAACTCCGTATCGGCTAATAACAGAATTTTTTCGTGTTAAAATTCCGATACGCATACTGCAATCTGAATCTAACGGTTTTGAAATAATGTTTTCACCGTTTAATTCCGTATCTATAATACCCGAACAAACCGTAAAACCGTTAAGACCGATAAGCAGATTAAATAATGTCGCTCTGTCACGCACCATAATATTTTTAGAGAATTCCAGCGAACTCAAAAATTCCTCCGAAAAGTAAAATGAATTGTGTTTTCCCTGTTCAAACACCAAATACGGATACGGCATTAAGTCTTGAATTGTTATTTCCTCTTTGTTTGCAAGAGGGTGATTGTTTGATATGAAAACGTGCGGTTTTGCAATATATAATTCTTCAAAATTCAAGTCATTTTTATTAATAAGTTTGCTCAAAACTGCCTCATTATGCTCACTCAAATACAATATTCCTATTTCACTTCGTCCGACTGCCACATCATCTATAATTTCATACGTCTGTGTTTCACGCAAAATAAAGTTGTATGCGTCCGCATCATATTCCCTTATAACGTCCACAAACGCATTAACCGCAAATGAATAGTGCTGACATGAAACAGAAAATCTCGGTTTCTGATTTCTCTCACCTTTAAAATGCTCCGTCATAACGTCCGTCTGCTCCAAAATCTGACGTGCATATGAAAGCAATGTTTCTCCGTCCCTTGTAAGCTCTACGCCCTTATTGGAACGAATGAATGCCGTTATCCCCATTTCTTCTTCAATATTGTGAATTGCAGAGGTAAGGCTCGGCTGTGCTATAAATAACTTTTCAGCCGCCTCCGTTATATTGCCACACTCCGCTACCGTTACTATGTATTTTAATTGTTGCAGTGTCATTGTATATCCCTCATTCTATACTGAATATGTTTATTATATCATATTCACGTAAAAATACAATAAGAGTCTATCATAAAGATAAACTCTTATTAAAACCATTATTTATATAATCTCATAAATACCGATGCGGCTTGTGCTCTTGTTGTACCGGATTTAGGATTAAAGTTTCCGTTTTCGTCACCTGTCATTATTCCTGCACAATATGCCCACTTAACAGAATCAGTCGCATAATCCGCAATATCTTTCACATCAGAATATGTAATTTCATCACTGTCTAAATTATATTCCTTAGTTTTTGCATAGCGATATAATATAGCTGCCATTTGTTCACGAGTTATATCACTGTTAGGATCAAATTCCGTTTCTGTTTTTCCGCTTATAATATCATTGTTATAAGCCCATAAAACAGCTTTAGCATACCAAGAATCATCAGATACATCACTGAAATTCAATTCACCGTCTGCTGTCGGTTCATTTTCTATACGATACAATACCGAAACGAACATTGCACGGGTTAATGTAATGTCAGGAGCAAATTCACTGTCGCTTACACCTGTCATAAAACCTTTGTCATACGCATATTTGACAGCTTGATAGAACCACATATTTTCCGTTACATCAGTAAACCACACTGTTTGAGTAGTATCCTTTTCAGGTGCAGTCGTAGGTATAACAGTAGGTGCTGTTGTCGGTTTTGCTGTTGATGTACTGCCACCCGAACCGGAACCACCGCTTTGAGGCTGTTTTGTGGCAGTCGGAGTGACTGTCGAAGTCGGTTTAGGTGTTGAATCTGTATCTTTTGCATCTAACCACCTATTATAAAGTGAACCGTCACCTGTTTTATCCGATTCACTCCAATCGGCAACTTCTTGACGGTAATCGTCAACGTAATGCCATACGATTTCTTCATCACCAATCAATTTATACTCATTCAATCCCAATGAAGGGTGACTGCCGTTTACAGTATACATCCAACCGGAATATTTACCGTTTGTAAATTCACCGAGCCAATATCCTTCCGGTGATTGAATTGTACTGATATATCCGTTTTCCCAACCACGATATTTTAAGCCGTTATCGTCAAGTGCTTGTTTGAATACATCTCCCACTGTACTTCCTAATTTTACTTCATACTCTTTTTCAGGAATCCATGTTTGATATGTATTCTTCGTATCTTTTGTCAAGACAAAGTCACTTCCGAGATTTTCTTCGCCGATAAGTCTGAAACTTACATTTATCTTTTCAACATTATCAGGATTTTCTTCTACATTCATCAATACAGCCACATATGTATAAGGACTTGATTTTGCATACAAATATGCCTGACCTATTCCATGTCCGACTGCAACGCCGTTTCCTATTGAAACAATGTTTTCGTCACTGCTCTTTACTTCTGAATTTGACGAAACATTTGCAGTACCGTTTACAATTATATCGCTGTTATCTACTTGCAAATTAACTGTTTCGGCAGAATATTTGTCTAATTCTGCTTTTGTGATTGCATTGATACCGTCAATATCACCTTTACAGCTGTCGTTTGCATTATTTTTATCGTCACTCAACCAATAATTTTCGCAAACAACGCTGTTTATATCATAATTTGAATTAACATCACCAAAAACACCGTATTCGCTCTTTCCGCCATTGTAATTATATCTTGTATAACACTTACCGCTTTCGTCCTGATAATAACCGCAGATGCCTGCTGACGTTTTAGCTGTTACAGTTCCGTAGTTATTTGAGAAATCAACAGCTGATTCCCCTAAAACTGTCGAACTGTAATTACGTCCGACAATACCGCCGGCATAGTTTTCACCGTTTACATCACCTGTATTTTCACAGAAATATACCAAGCCGTTTATAAGTTCACCGACTATACCACCGCCGTATGAACCTTGTGCTGTGATATTACCGCTGTTTTGACAATTTTTGATACCGCTTTTTTTATAACACCCTGACGCACGACCTGCAATACCGCCCGTCATACTTCCCGACACTTCTGCCGTATTAGCACAATTTTCTATTTTACCGCAGCTATAATTTTCAGCTACAATTCCTCCGACGTCATATTTACCGCTTATTGCACCGTTATTGACACATTCGGAAATTTCTCCGTTTACGGATAAGTCTGCGTAATCGTCAATAAACAATAGCGCCTGACCTTTGCCGTTTCTGTTTTCTATCGTAATACCGCCGACATTACCGCTGTTCGATAAGTCACCGTTATTTTCAGATTTTCTTATAGTACCGTAATTTTCGCCGACTATTCCTGCAAGATATGTTACGTTTGAGGCGGTAAATCCGAAATCAGCACTGTTAGTACAATTTTCTATTGTACCAAGATTTATTCCGGCTAAAGCGGCAATTTTTCTTACGTTATTATGAGCGGTCAATCTATTAGTAGAATCTATATTAAGATTTTTAACAACACCATTCTTTCCTATGTATGAGAACAATCCGAAATAATTGTTTTCGGCATACAGAATCGCGTTCTTTACAGAAAAACCGTTTCCGTCAAACACACCTTCAAACGCACGATTCTTCTCGGACTCCCACCATTCTCCGTTATCGTTTGACTTTAATCCATCCCAATAACCGATTGAACTAAATTCTTTGCTATCGCTTAAATCAATATCGCTTGAAAGTTTAAAGTATACACCTTTATATGAATTTCCGTCTGCAACGCTTTCCGAAAGAATGTTCATATCTTCCAACGATTTTATAATATACGGTTCTTCTTCCGTACCTTTACCGCTCCATTTAGGTTCTGAAACTTTTACGGAAACAGCACTTGATATTCCGCCAATTTCACATTTAACAGTTATATCCTTTGCATTGCCAAGCTTAGCGGAATCTATAATAATACTTACATTTAGTGTCCCTACGCCATTTGTAATTGTAATATCGCCGCTTTGTTCAACTGTAACGGCACTGTTGTCACTGCTCCATTTTGCAGTTATATTTTTATTTAAATTCTTACCGTATATCTTTGCTGTAAATGTATGAGAAGTATCTGTTTCAAGACTTTCGCCCGATGATACAAGATTTATCGAAATAATTTTGCTTTCCTTGTATTCGTTATTAAGTACCGGATATTTACTTCCAACATAAAATATCGGTGCTACTTCTACTGTTTTGCCGTCAACTTCTTGTTCTTTAACACACCACAAATCATACACAAATGCGTCGCTTTGCATATATTCGTCTGTTCTGCCTGTGGCAATATTCGTGTTTGTTGATGCATTTTCGCCATACGGCATTTTATCGCCGATAATTCTGTAATATAAATTTTCTGCCGATACACCGTTTGTAAATGCTCCGAATAATGTACCTGCTTTTTTTGCTTTTACTGTCCCCGTTGCGTAACAATTTGTCACTTTACTGCCGCTTAAAAGCTGTCCTACCAGTCCGCCGACATATTCATCTGCCAAAACAGCAGTATTTGAATAGCAATTTTCTATTTTAGTGTCCCTTGCTATACCGACAATACCGCCTCCTATATCTTCACCGCTTACAAGTCCGTCTACTCCAAGCAATGTAATTTCTGCATTTGCGGTATATCCGAATAATCCGCTTACTTTTTGATTTTCGGTATTTAGTTTTACTTCATATCCGTTACCGTTAAAATGACCCGAAAATGCTTTATCTTCCGCATTGCCTATTGAAATCCAATACTTTTCTGTTAAATCAATATTATTATTTAATTTAAAGTATGCGTCTTTATATGATTCACCTTTATTTACATTTTTCGCAAGTAATGCAAGTTCGGACGCTGTTTTTATAACATACGGATTTTCTTTACTTCCGTTTCCGCTGTCAAATGTTTCAGCCACACTGTCTGACCATTTTCCTTGTGATGAATATGACGGTATTTTCTCTTCAATTTTAGGTGTTGAAGCAGGTGTTACTGACGGTGTAGGTTTTGTTGATGTGTCTATATCATCGGAACCGTTTACCTCCCATGCCAAAACAGGGAATTTATCCGATTTCACAAACGCACTGCCTAAAATTCCAGTCATATCTGCAAGCTGATTTTCTGTTTTCACTTCAAGTCCCGTACCCGAATTTTCCGCATACGGCATAGGTGCGGTATCTTTAAGGAAATAGCAGTTTTTAACCGAATATCCGCTCACTGTATATCCCAGTATTCCGCCGTTGGTATTGTTTTGCGATGAAATTTTACCGCTGTTATATGAATTTGAAATATCACAGTTGTATGATTTACCAGAAATACCACCCGAATATGCTGACGCACTTACTTCACCGCTGTTATAACAACTGTCAAGAAGTATACTGCCCTCGTAATTGTAACCGACAATACCGCCTGCATATCCGTCGGTTGCAGTTACAGTGGCTTTATTAGTACATTCTTTTACAGTTCCCGAACTGTAAGCGGCAATACCGCCAACTTCGTCCTTACCTGTAATAGTTCCCTTATTCTCACACTGAGCTATAACACAGCTTGTAACCGTTTTATTAACCGCACCGTTATAACCTACTATACCGCCGACTCTGTTTTCGCCTTTTATTTCGGCATAGTTGATACAATGAGATATTAAACCATAGTTCACGGCACATATACCTGCCGCAATTCCATATGTATTATTCGTGTTTTCTATATTTCCGTATACATAAAGATTTTTTATTACCGCATTTTCTTCCGTAACTCCGAAAAGTGCCGAAAGATAGCTGCCCGAAGATATATTTATTCCCCTTATACTGTTATCTTGACCGTTAAAATTACCGTTAAAAGCATTGCCTTGATATTTATTTGATATGTATTTATCGGATACACCTATCGGTGTCCACTCCTTGCCTGATAGGTCTATATCATTTTTCAAGACAAAATACTTGTCTGACATATCATTGCCCTTTTCTACTTCATACGAAAGCAAAGCGAGTTCTTCTGCATTTGCAATAACATACGGATTATCTTTATCACCGTTACCGCCGTCAAATTCTTCTGCGCGATAATCTATCCAGTAATTTGACGTATACGTTACAATCTGCTTTTCAATTCCGTTTACCGAAATTTTAAGCGTCTTTTCGGCATTTACTTTGTCAAATGTGATGTCTATAGCTGTTTTTTCGTCTGATATGTATTGAGATAACTGAACATTTTTAAGTTCAACCGCTTTATCGTCAACAAATGATTTTATTTCAAAATCATTTAACGTAGGATTTGTTCCTACAAGTTTTTTGTTTAACAATACAGTTATCTTACCGTTTTCGATATTAATGCTTTCAATATCAAATGTTTCGTCTTCCCCTGTCGGCGCATTGCTCCAATCAATAACAGGAAGATTATCACTGTCTGTAAATGCGTCTGACAAATCACTTGCCAAAACAGTGTCAACGGCATATACCGTACTTATATCACCGCCGTTTTCAAGTGCCACAAGTTTAGTGCTGTCACCTATGTTATACAAGTTATTTACTGTCGTATTTTTCATTGAACCGATTAGTTGATATTCCGTATGAGTATTCACCTCACCGCTGTTGTACGCATTTTCTATCGTACCGCCAAGCTTGTAGCCTACTAATCCGCCACTGTAATTGTAACCGATTACCTTACCGGTATTATATACGTTAGTTATGTCACACGCATAATTGCAACCGATAATACCGCCGAAATAATTACCGTCTTCAGTACCTATTTGACCGTCATTATATGCTCTGTCAATCTTTCCGCATTCGCTTACACTTATATCCTTGCCGACAATTCCACCTACCGCAACTCCTCTTAAATAACTGTACATATCGTCATCTTTAAAAGGTGCAGATACATTTCCGTGGTTTGCGGCATATGTAATGTCGCCGTATGCAAGCTGACCGACAATTCCGCCTGCCTCTGCAAAGCTCTTGGAAGTAGCTGTAACCGTTCCGTTATTTGTAACGTTTATAAGATTTCCGCTTAGTCTGTTACTTCCCTTAAATTGAGCTCCAAGCTGACCTGTTATACCGCCCACATAAGCAAGACCTGTTATATCGACGTTGTTTGTACAATTTATAATCAATCCGGCATTTATACCGGCGATTCCGCCGATATATTTTGCCGCATTAATGTATTCATTACCCTCAGCCTGTGCGTTTATTTGTCCGTTTACCGTAACATTTCTGACAGTTCCTTCTTTTCCTATAATTCCGAAAAGGCCTTGACAATAAGTTTCGTAATGATTGTCGCCTTGCTTATTGTACTTTTTGGTTTCTATGAAAAGTCTGGAAATGCTGTGACCTTTTCCGTCAAATATACCGTTATATGCGGTGTCGTCATCTATACCGTAACCGTTATTATTGATATAATTATATCCGTTACCGATTGGTGTCCAATTTTGGTTTTCCAAGTCAATATCACTGTTTAATACTGCATTTGCTGTTCTGTCACCACCGTTTACTTTTTCGGCAAACCAAACCAAATCTTCCGCACTTTCAATCTGATAAGCACCGTTTATAAGTTCCGGTTCATCGCTTGCAAATGCAGTGAAATTTACAGGTACAAAACTCGCAAGCATACATAAAGACAACAATATACTTGTAAATTTATTTTTTACGCTCATTTTTTTCTCCAATCTTTATACTATTTTATACTTAAATCAAGAGTATTTGAAATAGGTGCCAATGATGATATATTTCCGTTCCATGTTAAAATCTTGATTGTATATTCATCAGCTGAATCGGCAGATATTTCTTTAAATTCAACTTGATTTTCATTACCGGGCTTTAAAGAAATTTCTTTAGGTTGTATTCCTATCAATTTGCCGTTTGAATCATATACGGCAGCCATAACACTTACTTTCTTTTCTTCTGTAAGATTACTGTTAAGTTTTACCGTTAATGTACCTGTTAGTTTTCCGTTTTCAACTTTTAATGTGTTTTGTTCTGTTGCAGATTGTACAGGTAAAGGTGTTGAAGTTACTGTTGGTGTCACTGTTGGCTCTGCTGTTGCCATTGGTGTTGCTGTCGGTGTCGCTGTTGGTGTTGCCGTCGGTGTCGCTGTCGGTGTTGCTGTTGGTGTTGTTTTCGGTTCTTCGCTCGGTACCAATGCGTTAATCAGATTATCTTCAAGTTCTGTTTGCATATTTTCATCAAAGAAATTCTCTAAAGCCGCTTGATATGCCGATTCTGCTTTTTTAGCGGTCTTTGGATCAGTTGCCAATGTTTCATAATAATCTGCTACCGCACCTACAAGCACGTCCTCAGCCGGTGATGTTAGATCTGAATTCCATCCGCCTTCATTAAAAACTAATCTTAAAACATCTCCTCTTACGAGGCTAGCCGACTCATAGGTGTATGAACTCAATCCGTTACCCATAGCATCATTATATAATGCTGACGGATAATCAAACGAAACTTCTTTGACGGAATTATCTATCTTAAAATCACTGAAAAATCCACTGCTGTTTGTATACTTCAATAGTGTAGTTGTAGGAGTCCAATCACTCATACACTCACCGTTATTCATATAATAATCAAGTACATATCCTATTGCGTCTGCTGCACTCTTAAATCCACTTTCAAAAGTTTTAAATTCTCCGCTGTAATCATAAAATCCGTTTGTATAAATCTTAATCGGGGTCATATATATCTCTTTTGTAGTGTCTTCAGCAAAGTGTTCAATATCAAAATAGAAATAATCTCCCGCTCCGTCTGTATCAGCCTGTACAACAAACGTTACAACACTGAATAACATCGCTACTGCTACAATTAAACTTAAAAATTTTTTCTTCATTAGTCTTTCACCTCATATTTTATTTTCGACTTATTCTATAAGTCCGTATTTTATTTTAATTCTCTCAAGCTTTTCGAGCATAGGCTCTGTGGCAAAAAAGAGAAAAAACACTGTTGATACTGCGTGAATAAAATCAAACGGCATTCCCATTACGTATGATGACAGCAACATATTTATATTTATATTCGACTGCCACATTATAACAGACGCAGGATTCATTATTCCTCCGTATATAACAAATGTCGCCAAAAATCCAAACACGCACATATCTGTTTTTGTCTTGCGTAAAATGCCTTTTTGAAACATTATTCCCGCTAAGAAACCTATAATTCCGAATGAAAACATTTGCCATGGTGTCCACGGTCCTTGCCCAAAAAAGAAATTCGATACAAATGCCGTAATTGCTCCGACAAGAAATCCTGTTTCACCGCCGAATGCCACACCCGAAATTATCACTATTGCCGCAACAGGCTTGAACTGCGGCAGCATAAAAAACGCAGTACGTCCCGCTACGCCTATTGCACACAATGCACTTATTATAACCAATTCCCTTGCTTTAGGTTTGCGGTTTTCAAACGCAAATCCCAAAGGAATCATCGTTTCCAATATAATAAGCAAGCTTATAAAATAATATTTTTTATCGCCGAGATAATATATCCCGATAAAAATTGTAAGCGGAATAAGAAATAATATTAGCAATGTTGCTATTTTTGTTCTTTTTGATATTTTTCTTTTGCTCTTTTCGTTCTGTATTAATTCTTTTCCGAGTTTTTTTCGTGGTATTAAATTAAACATTGCTACGGCAATAAATAATATACTTATCGTTTGTGCAACATAGTTCTTCCAATTATCGTAACGTCCGCAAAACAGGCATTGTGTCATCACAAATAAAATTACAAATACTATCCCTAATACAACATTGTGTACATTAAGTTTTTTATACTCTTTTTTGCTCTGCTTTATAACCGTTTTCTTTGGCAGTATATAATTCAGTTCATCATTCGTTTCAGTTAAATCTTCTGCTTCACCGCCCAATGCTCTTATTACGTCTTTGTCTAATACAGCATTTTCGATT
>OLSC01002168.1_pt1 | contig 14605 bp, 15 predicted proteins | sample 1672881 | NCBI WGS metagenome assembly OLSC01 (sample SAMEA3136733, study PRJEB25190) | human gut metagenome | biome: human gut; feature: human-associated habitat; material: faeces | place: Austria | collected 2013
TATAATTAAGGATATTGATTTAACAATGGTTTCAGGTGGTTTTATTTTTTATTATTCTCATTACTAATGTATTGTTTAATCTTTTCTCATCAGACCGAACTATCCAAGAATATGCTGATCAAATTTGGCACGTGGAACCATTAAAATTTAAAAAATAATCCGTAACTTCCTTTTTTAAAAATAAATTTTTTCTAATAAATAAACGTTACATTGTGATAGCTTCCTTTAACTATATAAGTTTAGATAAAAGTTTTTCATAGGCGAAAACTTTTATCTCTCTCCTAGTGAGTAGAGATGATCTATAATTATCACTAGGTGAACAGATAGAAAAAGCCCCTGTAGAACTGATCCACTACAGGGGCTTTTTAAAATACGATAAAACCCCTTCAGATTAAATGAAGGGGTTTTAATTACCAATCAACGGTTACATCGTTATAATATAGAGCAAGATGATACATTGTACTTGGTTCGTTTAAAATAACATAACTCATATTTAAGACTTCAATCGTGCCGTGTTCCTCAATCCAATGATTCACTTTTGTTTCTAATGATTGAGGACTTGAATCGGCAAAAAACTTAATCATATGACCATCTCCTTTGCTATTAGTATGGAAAAGTTTGAGCATTAATATGATAAAACTTAATACTAGTATATGATTAAATGAAAGAAGTCGTGAGAGTGATTATTTCAAGCTTTGATAAAAATCTGTTTTAGCAGTTAGATATGTTTGGTATTGATCGATGTAACGGTGTTGAAGGACTTGAATATTATTAAAATTTTCTTGTATATTTAGCACATAATCTCTCGCTTGAACAGGTTTAGCGGTATGAACGATTTCCTCAAGATTACTAAGATCTTTAATCAGTGTTTCAATTGCTTGAGTTAATGCCTCTAAGCTTGTTAACCTTTCTTTTTCAAGATGACCAAGATCATTATTAGGAAGTTTGTTTAGTGATGCCTTTAATACCTCGGCTAAATTTTGATTCATACGTGATAGAATAGCAAATTCACTTTCGTACGATTCAAATGAAATTTGATCTTGATTTTCAGAAGTGGTTGCTTGTTCAATAATCGTGTTAACTGTTTGATAAAACGTATCAAGTCGTTTTGTAAGAGTAGTGTCTTCGTGAACTAAGGCAGTCTGAATACTTTCATCAATTTTATTTAATTGATTATATTGTTTCATGCCAGGGGTTTGAAAATTAAATCCTATGAAAATTCCGATTGCTGTTAAAATAATAATGGTAATGAGTGGTTTATTTCTCATAAATAATTCCTCCTAAATGTCATCGTTGTGGAAAAAGTTTTTACTAAAGTGATGATTTGGATTATAAGCTAAAAATTCATAACCTAAATCACGATAGTATTCGATAACGCGAGGTAAAACCTCAATGGTACTATTTTTTTCATGGAATAACACGACGAGGTTTTCTTTCTTAGCATTCATTTCCGTATAGTATTTAACATTATCCATGACTTGGTCAGGATTGCTATATTTCCAGTCCAAGGAATCAACATCCCAATCCCAACATTTCAATCCATTATCTTTTAAAGCTTGTACATGTCCATCTTTAAATGTTCCCCCACCTGTTCCATAAGGCGCGCGACATAATTGACTTTCAAACCCATTGGTTAACGACGCGATTAATTGTTGTTCTTCTTTCAATTCATTCACAAAATTTTGTGGTGCTGTAGCCCCTTTGTAAAGATAATCATATTGGTGTGTCATCGTATGCATTCCGATATAATGTCCCTCGTCTAACATGCGATTTAAAATAGCCTGTGAATCTGTATTGTTATTAATTGACGTTCCAAGAACAAAGAACGTAGCAGGAACATGATTCTCTTTTAAAATATCTAATACTTTTTCAGCATTATGAGAAGGTCCATCATCAAACGTTAAGTAAACGAACTTTATATCTTGATTATGCCATTTTTTTATTTCTTTCATTGGCTCAAATGAAACGTAGTCAATATCTTCTTGAGAAAGTGAGAGGTGACTACTTTGAAGTTGTAAATGAATGAGAAAACTTCCAGCTACTAAAAGGATAGCAATCAAACCTGATAACACATAAAATCGTAGTTTATAGCTTTTTTTACTTCTTCGATACTGATTTTTCATAATTTTATCCTCATTTCTTTATGATTGCAAAATTCGACAATTTGTTTTAAAAAGTTTACCTACCAGTGGTAGGTAAAGAAGATGAATGGATTGTAAATTCAGGGAATCCCATATAACCAGGAGCAATGGAGTATTTATCAAAGACAACCACTACATCTCCTGATGAATTAATATAAAAGGTTTGGTTATCAGCAATGCTTTTAAATTCATTTTCATTTTCATGGAAGAATAGTTGATAACCATCTTTTTCTCGATCAACAATTTGTTGTTTAATTTGAGGGTCAATAATCTCTTTATATTGATCACCCAAAATATCTTTAAGCGTCACTTCTTTCCCAGTGTTCAAATCAATATTATAGAAATATTTTTCAGTTCCAACACTCACGTAGTTTTCACTTTTCGTAATAACAAATGATACAAAGTGATCATCACTATACTTAATTTCATAATCAACATTGACCAAAACAGGTAGAAACTCTTGTCCTTCTGTATTCGTGGCCATGAAAGCATCGTAATATTCTTGAGCTCGTTTTTCCGACTCTGCGACACTTAAATTAATTTTTTCTAAAATCTCCTGGTTGATTTGATTTTCAAGTTTTGTATTGCCAGTATCTTTTAATCCCGGAATTTTAACATCAACTAATTTCACTGTATCCTCATGATAGTAACTACTAATGGTAAAGATTTTTGCTAGTTGGCTAATAATAGGAATATCTGAAAGGCTTGCAGCAAAGGTTGGAGAAGTGTTTAGTAATAAAATAAAAACCGTTGAAATAGATAAAAAAATGGCTATGAAAGGAGACCTAGAGTTAATAGGACGGGAGCCCTGAGCCGACGCATAAATAGCCTCATTGACAACATCGGTTAATTCTTTTGGAATAGGAGTTTCATCATAAATTTTTTTGGTGCCTCTTAGTCTATTCATAAAAATCACTCTCCTTGAGTTCAAGTTTTAATAGTTTTAAGGCTTTGTATAACCTCGATTTTACTGTACTGAGATTCAGTTTAGTAATCGTTGCGATTTCTTCTAAAGACATTTCCTCATAAAAACGAAGAATGATAATGACCCTTAATTTATCTGGTAATGCATTGACGTTTTGATACAGATTTAATTCATCTATGTCATATTGATGTTGATATCCCATGACAAAATCAATTTCCTCAATGGCGAGCATTCTTTTATTTTTACGAAGATAGGTCATGCTTTCATTTATGAGAATACGATAAAACCATGTTTTCAAATGGTTCATCTCGCGTAAATTTTGATATTTAGTTAAAGCTTTATATACGGCGTTTGATACAACATCGAGCGCCGCTTGTTCATTTGGAATATAACGATAAGCAAACCGATAAAATTGAGCTTGATTGGTCGTTATAAATTCAACTAGTTGTTTGTATACTTCCTCATCTTGATGTGGTGCCACGGCCGTCGGCTCCCTTCTAACCCTAATTTGTTCCCATTCATTAGACGCATATAAGTTTAAAAAAGTTTAAAAAATTTTTAAAAAGTGTATATTTTTAATTATTTAGAATGGAAAGGAGTCATAGTAATGACCTGTGCTCTTGGCGAATAGGACTAGCTGTTAATGGAGTAGTATGATTTATCCCATGAATTTGCGTGAATCATATTGTGTCAAAATAAAAGACCACTTCTAATGAGTTGAAGTGGTCTCTTGATCAACTATAAATTCAGGAAAACCCATATAGCCAGGCGCAATGTCATATTTATCAAAAACAATGACAATTTGATTTTGCTCATTTAGATAAAATTTTTGATGATCTGAAATGGATTGGAATTCATTTTCATCATGAAAGAATAATTGATTTTCATGTTTTTCTCGTTGTGCAATTTGTTGTTTGATTTGAGGATTGATAATTTCTTTATAAGTAGGGCCAAAAAAATCTTCGAGTGTGAGCATTTTTCCAGTGGTTAAATCGATATTGTAAAAGTATTCTTCTGTTTGAGCACTCAAAAAACTTTTAAATAAGGTTAATTCAAATGATAACACATCAGCATTTTCTTTTTTTATGTCATAAGTCACCAAAACTTCAAGTGGGATGAACTGATCTTCTTTTGAATGAGAGGCCATAAATGCTTCATAATATTGCTCAGACTCATGTGTCACTTCCTCTATTTTAGAATTGACTTTATGTAAGATATCGTTGTTAATATCTTTTTCGAGTTCAGGAAAAGATGTGTTTGAAAGACCTGGAACCGTTAAGTCGATTTTAAGTAGAGGGGACTCGGTGTGTTCTTCTTTGACGGTATTGACGTAGTTGAGAGAGTCCTTGGCATAAATTTTAATCTCACAAAGTAAACACATGGCGATGAAACTTAGAAATAACCATCGTTTTTTCATGGTAATCATCCTCCTTTAACTTTAATTTGTTCGAATTAAAAGAAAGTATACAAAAGAAAAAAAGATGCATAGACATCTTTTTAGATATATGAAAGTTGATAAACGAGAAATCGTTCCCGATGATTTTTATGATGATTTGGAAGCGGGATGTTATGAATTAAGGAAAAGGCTGTTTTGTGCTCTAAATAGTAAAGATAGTCATCAGATGGATAGTAGAAGATGAGTTCAACACATCGTGGATGCTCTTCAAGGGATATTAAAATTTTTTCGATGACTTTTCGAAGGATTTGAATCGAGAAAGGATTAAAAAAATAAAACTTGTTATCGAGTGGATCGATGTTATATTCTTCTGCATAACAGCATAGAAACTTTATTTTCTCTTCTTTTAAGGGGTATTTTTTTTGGTAGTTAAGCTGATTATGAATCGCATCCTGATAATACGTTTCATTCATTTCAATGCCAGTCACATAAGCCTGGAATTGATGATGAATATAAAAATTTAAACGGCCCTTTCCGCAACCAAAATCAACAATGTGATCATTTTTAGTTAATTGATAGTGATTAAATAACGTTTCAAGAACGTCATAAGGGGTTGGTTCGTAGCGATGATATTTAGCAGAGGTATGATATTTGTCTTCTCCACTCGTTTGAATATTTAATAAAGTTTCATATTTTTTTTCGTTCATGGTGATTACCTTTCTATGTGGTCTCTTGCCTTTATTGTAGGACTTTATAGGCAATTTATCAAGGTTGGTTTCAAAAAACGACTTTATTTGCCCACTTAAGCGATTAAAGTGATAGTAACTAAGGGGGGATTGTGTGTTATCCATTTTAATAAAGCCAGCATCAAGTCGTTGTAATTTAAAATGTAAGTATTGTTTTTATGAGGATGAGAGTTTGAATCGGAGCCAATCTGATTATGGGATGATGAAAGTAGAAACTCTAGAAGTAATTATAAAAAAAGCATTAGAGTATGAAGTGGATGTTTGTTCATTTTTATTTCAGGGAGGGGAACCCACGTTAGTAGGACTTCATTTTTATGAGCATGTCATCAAGTTTCAACAACGTTATAATGTGCATCACGTAAAGATTATGAATTCGATTCAAAGTAATGGTTTGCTCCTAGATGAATCATGGGCGCACTTTTTTAAACAGCATGACTTTTTAGTCGGTCTTTCGATTGATGGGATTAAAGTAACGCATGAATGTTATAGAGGGAAGAATTTTGATCAAGTGGTGAAGGCAGCCGAGTTATTAAAGCGATTTGAAGTGCCATTTAATGTATTAACAGTTGTGACGGATGAGGTTTGTGAGCAGATTGCAGCGATTTACACGTTCTATAAACAGCATCATTTTAGATATTTACAATTTATACCGTGTCTAGATTCACTTGATAATCACAATTATCTTAGTGTGGACTCCTATACCACTTTTTTAAAGACGTTATTTCAGTTATGGTTTGACGATGCAACGAAGGGAAATTTAATTTCTATTGGCTATTTTGATGATTTGCTACATCTTTTATGTGCAGAGTTTCCGAAGACGTGTGGAAGACTTGGACGATGTGGAATGCATTATGTTTTGGAGGCAGATGGTAGTGTTTATCCGTGTGATTTTTATATGATGGATGCTTATTATTTGGGAAATTTGCTTCAAGATGATTTTGAAGTGTTAAATGATAAACGACGAGACCTTCAGTTTTTAGAACCGATTTTTTCTAAGACGTGCAAGAAGTGCAAATGGTATCGTTTATGTTATGGGGGATGTCGTCGTGAGCGAGTATCACAATTAGGTGTCAATAAGTATTGTCAGGCCTATCAAGCCTTTTTGGAGGAAGCTTATCCGTTACTTCAGTGGATGGCAAATAGGATTTTAATGACTAACATATAGACAAAACTGAGGTGGGGATTTTAGGGTGATATAATAAGGTTAGCGCATACAAGTGGAGGGGGATTTATGCAAAGACCGAATATTGTGTTTTTATTTTGTGATCAGCAGCGTTTTGATACACTAGGTGTGAATGGGCAACCGCTTGATATGACACCTAATTTGGATGCTTTGGCGTTTGAGGGCGTAAATTTTTTACATGCTTATACACCACAACCTGTTTGTGGACCTGCGCGTTCTTGCTTACAGTCGGGATTGTTTGCAACAGAAACAGGGTGTTTTGTGAATGGAATTTCGTTACCAGAGAGGCAGCCAACGCTAGCCAAGTCACTTCGTGAGGCAGGATATGAAACGGCCTATGTTGGAAAGTGGCATTTGGCAACGGATCGTGAACAGAATTATGAGACGGTTGCCATTCCAAAAGAACGTCGCGGTGGTTATGAGGATTATTGGATGGCATCCGATGTTTTAGAGTTTACGTCGGATGGTTACGGTGGTTTTGTTTTTGATCGAGAGGGGAATAAAGTGGAATTTGAGAAGTACCGTGTCGATGCAATGACAGACTATGTGATAGATTACTTAATGAATCGAAATAAAGAAGTGCCATTTTTCTTATTTGCTTCTTATATTGAACCACATCATCAAAATAATCATCATGCTTTTGAAGGTCCAATAGGGAGTAAAGAGCAATTTGCTAACTTTGTAAAACCGGATGATTTAGCAGAGGGAAGTGGAGATTGGGAAGCTCAGATGCCTGATTATTTAGGCTGTTGTCACTCTCTTGATCAAAATGTCGGACGGATTATATCAGTGTTAAAAGAACAAGGTATTTATGAAAATACACTCATTATTTATACGAGTGATCATGGGTGTCATTTTAAAACGATGAAAAAGTATATTAATCCGTTTGGAGCGGATGACTATAAGCGCTCACCTGATGAGAATTCAATACATATTCCACTTGTGATGAGAGGACCAGGATTTTTAGGTGGGGTTATGGAAGTGAAACTCGTCAGTCTCCTTGATTTACCGAAAACGATATTGAGCCTAGCAAAGGTGGATTCAGACTTTATGCAGGGACGTGACCTTCAAACTATTTTTACGGATGATGAGTGGGAGAATGAAGTTTATATCCAGATTAGTGAAAGTATGGTCGGACGGGCACTTAGAACGGAGCGTTATAAGTATGTAATTCATGCTCCGCATAAAAAGCCGTTTGAAGATTTTGGAAGTGATTACTATGTTGAGGGATGGCTCTATGATTTAAAGAAAGATCCACTTGAGAAGCATAACTTGATTGATGATTTGGACTATGAAGAAGTTAAAAAAGTGTTGCGTGAGAAGATAATGAAGCATGGGAATCGTGCTCATGAGGTGTTCAATATAGTTGTGAATTAAAAAAAGAGTGTCGCCATTGCAGCGACACTTTTTGGTTATTTAACGATAATGTATTGACCTTTACGTGGTCCACGAGATGGAGTATTAACACGATGACCTAGTGCAATACTTGTTTGGAATTCGTATCCATCAGGGAGATTGAATTCTTTTTTATAGTGTTCGAATTTATCACTGTTATTAATCGCCAGAATTCCATCAACCCAACACGCTGCAAGATTTAAGTCTTCGGCTGCGAGTAGGATGTTTTGTGTACACGTTGCAGCGTCAACAATAGGTGTTTTAGCTGTTTTATTGACGGCAACTAAAATAGCAGCAGGAGCGTAGAAGAAGTGTGCTTTTGTGTCTTGATGAATGGCTTGAATATCTTTGTCAAGTTGTTCAACTTTTTCTTTGTTTAAAATACCAACAAGGTACCAAGGTTGTTCGTTTTCACTACTTGGGGCATATAGGCCAGCTTCTAATAATACTTTAAGTTGGTCTTCAGTTAAAGGTGTGTCTTGGTATTCACGATGGCTACTTGATTTTGAGATTGCTTCTAATGTATTCATCATCAATCAACTCCGTTATCTAAAATTTTCTTTGTTAGTTTTAACAATTAAAAGTTAGCTCATGCATGGAATAATGGGTGGAGTGCGAGTTTTGGTTTCATTGACGCTTGAGGAGAAGATTTAGTATAATAAAAAAATCTGTATGATTTTTTTGTCTATAGAAAGAGGAGTATCATGAAAGTTTTTGGGACGGTAAAGGTGATTCCTAAAAAGAATCCACGAGAGTTATATGAACACCAGTTAGAAGCAATCAGTTGTTTAGATGAGATGGATGAACAATCATCTTTTCGTACGCTCGTAGTCATTCCAACCGGTGGTGGGAAAACGTTGACAGCTAGTTGGTGGTTACTTAAAAAGGCGTTGAATGAGGGAAAGAAAGTGTTATGGATTGCGCATCGTCAAATGTTACTTGAACAGGCATTGATGACGTTTAAACAGAATGCATACGCTACTTGTATGCCAACGCGTTGGAGTTTTGATTATCGAATTGTTTCTGGCATTCATGATAAAGTGAGTCAGATAAAAAAAGAGGATGATTTGTTAATCATTAGTAAGGATAGTTTAGTTAGTCGTCTAAATGGATTAAAACCTTGGTTAAAGGATCAAAAAGAAGTATATGTCGTGATTGATGAGGCGCATCATGCACCTGCGAAGTCGTATCAAACTATTTTAAATTATATAGATTCACAGGTTGGACAGGTCAAATTGCTGGGATTAACGGCGACACCTTTTAGGACGGAAGAAAAAGAGTCCGGTATTTTAGCTCAGATTTTTAGGGATGATATTTGCTATAAAATTGATTTAACAGATTTAATTAAGCGTGGCATTTTAGCAAGGCCTCATTTTGAAGAGTGTACAACGGATTTAACTTTTACAGCAACACCCAAAGAGTTACAAAAAATGAAGATTTCCGATATTATTTCCGGGGAAATCGCCACAAAATTAGTCGGACATAAAGTGCGAAATGCGATGATTGTCAACCATTATAAATTGAATCAAGACCGTTATCAACAGACGATTGTGTTTGCGATTAATCGGATGCATGCTCTTGTTTTGAAAACTTTATTTGAAAAAGCAGAGATTAGATGTGGAATTGTGATTTCTCGTGATTTGATGGAATTAGCACATCAAAATCAAGAAGTTATCACTGCTTATCAACAGGGAAAAATTCAAGTTTTAATTAACGTCAATATTTTAACTGAGGGGATTGATTTACCTTGTACAAAAACGGTCTTTTTAACTAGACCTACGGTTTCGAGTATTTTGATGACGCAAATGATTGGTCGTGCATTAAGAGGAGAGGTCGCTGGAGGCACAAAAGATGCGTATTTAGTTAGTTTTGTAGATGATTGGCAGGATCAAATTGCGTGGATTAATTCAGAAAGTATTTTTTATCAGTCTACAGATGTGATGGATGAGGAGCAGGTTTCAGAGTCTTTAAAAGTAGTGGAGATGATTTCGTTAAAGCAACTTGAGCTATTTGCACAGATGCTTGATGATAGTGTCGATACGAAAGAACTTGAGAAGATTCCATTTATTAAACGAGTCCCACTAGGTCTTTATAATGTGACGCTTGGGAAGAAGAGCCATCCTGTTTTAGTTTACGATAGTACAAAAAGACGCTATGAGCATTTGATTAAGCAATTGCCATCCTTTTTTGAGTATCATCAGATTAACGAAACTAGCTTATCAAGAGAGAAACTGAAAGAGTTAAGTTCGATTTGTTCGAGACGTTGTTTCACAGGTGAAATTGTTCCGGCTTACGATGAACGAGATATTATGGCGATTTTAAAATATTATGCGAAGTATCGAGTGAAACCGCCTTTTTTATCATTTGATGAACTCGATCGTGAGAAAATTGATCTTAAAGCGGTTGCCACCTTTATTATTGAGCAGGATCTGACTCGGTCACAGCAAGTAAGTTATATTGATGAGCTGTGGAATGATGCGACGAAGTTGTATTCTATTTATTTTCATAAGAAGTCCTTTTTTATGAGGCAGTTAAATCTTGAGTTAAGACGCTTGATGAAGGAGGGAATTAGAGGATGATGTATACACCAAAAGAAGTGGCACAGTTTTTAAGGATTTCTGATTTTCCGTATTCAAAAGAACGAAAAATCATCCACATGATTTACTCACAGGAAGCTTCAATTTATGAAAGGTTGGTGGATGTTGAGCTTGAATTATTAGTTGAAGGACGCGAATTAATTAAAAATCAGGAGGAGGCTTTGTGGAGTTTTTTCAAGGTTATCAAGTTGCGGCTTGTGTACAATGAAGAGTGCGAGTTTGTCCGCATTAAGCTTCGAACTGTCTTAAAAGAGTTTGGTTATAAGCGTCGTAGTGACAAGTTGATGAGTGAAATTCAGTTGATATTGGATACTTTAGAATTAGACACATTTTTGAAGGGATATGTGGGGTGTGAGTTAAAGGAAATCGATTTAGATGACTTTGTGATGATTAGGTTGCAAAATAAACATTAAGAGTGGAATAGTTATGATAGAATACAAAAAGATAGGAGTGAACTTGATGTATAAGAATCAAATTAAAAGGTATCAGCCGATAAATGAACAAGAAGTTCAAGATCAAAAGGTGATGCTTGATTATATAGAGGCATTTTCTCACAATCTTTTAACACGTGAAAATGAATTTGCACATTTGACAAGTTCTGGTTTTATTTTAAATGAAACATTGGATAAAGTTTTAATGATTTATCATAATTTATATCAAAGCTGGGCTTGGACAGGTGGCCATGCAGATGGAGAAGCTGACTTATTAAAAGTTGCGATAAAAGAGGCAAAAGAGGAAACTGGCGTGGTGAATATTCGTCCTCTAAGTGAGGAAATAATGGCGCTTGATATTTTGCCAGTTTGGGGACATATGAAAAAAGGTCAATATGTTAGTTCACATTTGCATTTAAATGTTTCTTATTTATTAGTCGCAAGTGAAGCCGATATTTTAAGAATTAAAGAAGATGAAAATAGTAATGTTGGGTGGTTACCGATTGATGAGTTAGCATCGTTTTGTGATGAACCACAGATGTTACCTGTCTATGAAAAACTGGTGAATAAATCAAAAAATTTTACAAAATAATCTACAAAAATGAAGGGGGATTATTTAATTAATCACTTTTTATTTTTTATATTTTTGTTAATTTTTATGTTAATTTGTTGATTTGATGGAAAAAAATGTGTATAATCTGGGTGTAAGTGAAAAGGAAAAATAGAGAAACAAATGTATGAAACAGGTATCAAAGGAGAAATCCTTTAATACATATTAAATTCAACGGCCATATTGAATTTTAGGGAGGACAAAAAAAGTGAAAAAATTATTAGCTTCGCTAACAGTAGTATTAGGATTATCAACAGTGGTAGCTTGCTCAAATGAAACAAAAGGAGAACAAGTAACACCTGAAACACCTACTACAGAAGAATCAACAGACACAACAAAAGAAACAGGTAATGACTTAGTTGTTACAATTAATGAACCAGTTTCAATCGAATTCTGGCATGCGATGTCAGGAGATAATGAAAAAGTTGTAAACGAATTAGTTGAAAACTTTAATTCAACAATTGGACAAGAAAAAGGAATTACGGTAACTCCTGTTTATCAAGGAGCTTATAATGATTTAAAATCTAAAACAACAGCCGCTATCAAAGCAAAAAATGCACCAGCTATTTCTCAGGCATATCCTGATTGGGTAGCAGAATATTTACAATCAGGTGCAGTTGTTGCTTTAAATGAATATATCGAACACCCAGAAGTAGGAATCACTGATTTTGAAGATATTGCAGAAGCATATCGCTTAGAAAACAGTCAATATACAACAGATGGAACGTTCTACTCATTACCATTTAATAAATCAACAGAAGTTTTATATTACAATAAAACATTCTTTGAAGAACATGGTTTAACAGTTCCAACAACTTGGACAGAATTAGAAGAAGTTTCTAAACAAATCACTGAAATTACTGGAAAACCAGCTTTCGGATTTGACTCAGCTCAAAATGCGTTCATCACATTAGTTCAACAATTTGGAGGACAATATACAACATCTCAAGGTGAAGTCTTATTCGGTGAAACTGATGCTGCAGTACAAGCATTAGAGATGATTAAACGTAATACAGATGCTGGATATTGGCGTTTACCAGGGGAAGATAAATATATGTCAGGACCATTCGTTTCTGAATTAGTTCATATGTTTATTGGATCAACTTCAGGATCGACTCATGTTGTGAATGATAACTTTGAATGGGATTCTGCTCCAATTCCACAAGTTTCTGACGATACAAAAGCAGTTATCCAACAAGGAACTAATGTTGTTGTTATGAACTTAGGTCAAACTGATGAGCAAGTTTATGCTGCGTATGAGTTTGCTAAATATTTAGGATCTTATGAAGCAAATCTTTTATGGGCAACGAACACAGGATACTTACCAATTCGTCAATCAGTTATTGATTCAGCTGAATATCAAGCGTATATTTCTGAATCAGGAAACTCAACAAAACAAACTGGACCAGCACAAGCAGACTACTACTTCTATGATCCAGCATTCTATACAGATACTTTCTCTTCTTATAATGTGCGTACAGAAGCAGGATTAGCCATTGAACGTGTTGTATTAGAAGGTATGGAACCTGCTGCAGCAGTTGAAGCAGCATTAAAAGCTTTAAAATAATTATAGTGACCAAAACACCGCTATTTAGCGGTGTTTTTTAATGTTAAAATACTTTCCTATTAGTTTTATCGAAATCGTATTTGATAAGCAGATTAGGATAGCAGGAGTTATTATTCTTTTCTTTAAATAATCAATAGAAGGTAGTCTTTTTTTATTTTACTTCGCGAAAGGTTGGATGGAATTTCAGAATTTGTCGTTTTCTGTTATAATGATAGAAGTATGAATTTTGTTAGGAGTTGTTTAAATGTTAGTAGATTTACATATGCATACGTATTATTCAGATGGCTCATTTTCGCCGCGTGAAATGGTTCAATTAGCAAAGAAAAAAGGATTAGGATTGATTTCAGTAACTGATCATAACACCATTGAAGCTCATGAAGAGTTTGAAGCTGCCTGTCAAGAGTTAGAGATGAATTATGTGGTAGGGGTGGAGTTAGACTGTGTGTTTAAAACAAAGTCTGTCCATTTATTAGCCTATAATTTTAACGTGAATGAGGAGTTTTTAGCGATTATTCAAAAATCACGTCATCAGTTAGATCAAATGGGGATTGATTTAGTCAAGTTAATGGAAAAGGATTATCCGCAAGTATCGTCTGAAGATTATGAAAATTATACGTATGACCGTACTAAAGGTGGATTTAAAGGCATTCATTATTTAATGGATCGCGGATTAACGGATAATTTAATGGATGGTTTTAAATTTTACAAAGAATATGAAGTATTTTACTGGAATTATGAGTTTCCTACTGTTGAAGAGGCCATTGTTCAAATTCATGCGTGTGGTGGTAAAGCGGTGCTTGCTCATCCTGGAAAGTATTATCGTTTTACACCATTAGATGAAGTCGTAGAAGATTTTAAACTTCTGGTGTCACAAGGAATTGATGGAATTGAGTGTTACTATCCGATTCATAGTGAAGAGTTGACAGCATGTTGTGTTGAGTTTTGTCAAGAACATGATTTAATGATAACAGTTGGATGTGATTGTCATGGTGAGATGAGTAAAAAAGAGGATGAATATGTGATGGGATGTATTAAAAAAGAGGATTCAGATTTAGTTTTAAAGTTTTAATACAAAATGATATCGCTTTCGACATAAAATAACATTAGCGATTTTTGGCGTGATTTTTGAAAAAATAATGGTACTTTTTCTTTATAAAAAGGAATAATTTATAATATTTTATAGGGTGTAACCGTTTGCTTATGATATTAAAGCTATTGTTTAATATAAAATCTGGTGTTATAGTCTTCTTGTAAAAGATTTTCTAAATTATGTCAGGGGGCACATATTAATGAAAAAGCTAGTATCATTAGGTTTAGTTGCATCGTTATCTTTCGCGGGATTAGTTGCATGTAGTGGGAATGAGTCAGAGACACCAGCTGAAACACCAGCAGGTAGTGACACAACGACTGAAGCACCAGCTGAGACACCGGCAACATCAGGTGAAAAAGTAGAGATTAAATTATGGTTAGATGACGATGATTACGCAGCAGCTATTGAACCAGCAATCGAAGCCGCTTACCCAAACATCGATATCGTTTATGAAAAAGTAGGAGCAGTTGATGCTCGTACAAAATTAGAATTAGACGGTCCTGCAGGGTTAGGTGGAGATGTAT
>OLSC01002169.1_pt1 | contig 14584 bp, 9 predicted proteins | sample 1672881 | NCBI WGS metagenome assembly OLSC01 (sample SAMEA3136733, study PRJEB25190) | human gut metagenome | biome: human gut; feature: human-associated habitat; material: faeces | place: Austria | collected 2013
CCGCGGACTGCGTGACGAACTGCGTCGGCATCATCGCACGGCCAACCAAACCGATGCACACGCCGCACGCCAGCGACACCACACACCACGTGGTGGCGATGATACGAGACTTCTTGATCTCTTCGGAACTGCGGATCGACAGGAATCGCACGAGCACCTGCGGCATGCCGAAATAGCCAAGACCCCACGCAAGCATGGAAATCATGGTGATCACGCCGTATTCGGTAGGCGCGCCGAACATGGCCTGGCCAGCCTTGACAATCTGCTCGCCGGCATCGTTCAGAATCGGCGTGGCCATTTGCGTGCCGTCAAGGAAGCCTGGAATGCCTTTGAGGAAGGCGACGGTGTTGTCGACGCCGCCGACGGATGCGACGGAACCGATGAACACCACTGCCAGCGCGAAGAACATGAGCAAGCCTTGGATGAAGTCGGTCACGACCACGGAAAGATAGCCTCCGATCACGGTGTAGGCGAACACGATGGCAGCGCCGATCACCATGGTCAGGTGGTAGTCCCAGCCGAACAGGGTCGAGAAAAGTTTGCCGACCGTCACGAAGCAGCTACCGACATACACACAGAAAAATACGAGGATGATCAGCGCCGCGATGGTGGAGACGATATTGCGTTTGTCATGGAATCGTTTGGAGAAGAAGTCCGGAATGGTGATCGCGTCACCTGCCACCACGGAGTAGCGGCGCAAACGGCGTGCGACGAGCTTCCAGTTGAGGTAGGTGCCGAGAGCCAGGCCGAGGGCCGTCCACAGCGGGTCGGCGGCACCGGTGAAGTAGGCGACGCCCGGCAGTCCCATGAGCAGCCAGCCGCTCATATCGGAGGCTTCGGCGCTCAATGCCGTCAGCCATGGACCAACGCCTCGACCACCCGCGAAATACTGACGAGTGGAGGAATTGGACCGCTTGGAGTAGATGAAGCCGATGGTGAGCATGGCCACAAAATAGATGACCATCGCCAGCAGCACCCAAAAATCTTTGGTAACCATGAATTCTCTCTTCTTAGATTGCTAGCCGAATTTCTTTCGAATCTCTTTCTTCAAATCTCTGTCGAAACGAATTTCTTTCGAATCTCTTCTGAAAAAATATGCGATTGTCCCAATGTACCGGTCGAACATTGCGACAATCGCATTTATCTCATTTACGCGCCCAAATGCCGAAACGGATCAAATATCGTATCTCCAAGACTTATCGGTGATAACGCGAGCCATGGCTAGGCCGATCGGCAGACAGATAATCACCATGAACGCGCGGAAAGCCCAGTCGAGGGCGTTCAAGGTGTCGAATTGGCCGAGGTGGAACATGGCTTGATACATGTACAAACCGGGAACCATGATCACGATGGACGGCACGGTCAGGCAGATGCGCGGGTAGCCGAGATGCGGGGCGAGCCAGCTGCGATGAACCGCAGAACGCCATGCGGAGGCAAGCAGGCCTGCGAGCAGTGCGCCGATGAATGCGCCGGCTTCGGCGGGAACGCCCATGTCAACGATTTCCAAACGCAAGGTGTCAGTAATGGCGCCAATGGTGGCGGCGACAAGGCACATGCGCTGCGGCGAGTTGAACATGGTGGAGAAGCCCCAGACGCCGATGAATGCGAACACGAAACGCAACAGGCAATTGACAACCGGATTGAGTCCCAACGGCTCGAATCCTTCCGGATTCAAATGCACGATCGAAGCGACCATCCAGCCTGCGAGCGTCGCCATCAAAATAATGCACAACACGTACGCAACGCGCTGAATACCTGACGGAAAATCAATTTTCGCCATATCAAGTCCACCCGTAATCAGCGGGAATCCAGGAATCACAAACAGCATGGCACCGATGTAAGCCGTATCATGCTGCAATGCGACGGGCTCGAAAATACCAATCAATCGCAGGGTGCCCGTGCAGGCGAGTGCCGCGACGGCCACGCATACGAACGTCACGAAGAACTGGTTGAGATGGTGGGCGAACAGGCGGCGGCGCAGCCAGTGACCAAGTCCCGCGCCAATGAACGCGCCGATCATATCGAAGGGACCGCCACCAAGCAGGAACACGAAGGATGCGCAGGCGCAGGCCGAGGCGAATCCCGCGAACGCCGGCGAATACAGGGGTTTGCGTCGTTCGATCATGTCGAGTCGTTCGTGGGCTTGGCGAACGGTGATGCCTTGCGATTGGTCCGCTTCTTTTCCGACGTGGTCGAAATGTTCGGCGTATTGACCTTTTGGCGGCTTGTGATTGCGATTTTTGCGCGCTTTTTTCGTGGTCGATTCGCTTGACGTAACGTTGGCCGTACCGGCAGTTTCACGCTTGGTTTCACGTTCGGCTTCACGTTCACCGCGATTATGCTGCTCGCTTGCCGCTTCGATATCACGCAAGTGCAACGGCTGCGCGGTGGTATCGGTCACTTCGGCGCGTTCCGTCACCATTTCAAGCGCGTCGAGCACGGGATCGTCAGATCCCTCCTGATTCTGTTCGGCTTTCTGACGTTCGCGAAGACGCTTCGACAGGTCAGCCGACACCTGCGACGCATCACGCTTGTCGAGATGCTGCATAAGTCCTTCGGACACGTCGGATTGGCTGTGGTACATCGATCCTTTGCCGAGGTTCACGTTGAACCAGTCAGCGAAGTGTTCGAGCAGCCAAATGCGTTCCGTGTTGACGCCGGTGGTTGGCAGGTCGACGACTTCGGTGATACGGTCTTTGCCGTCGGTGCAGGAGGCTTCGATGTCGGTGAGGTTCACGTCGGCGCGCACGTGCACGCCCAGCGGATAGGCGATGCGGTGCATCATTTCGCGTACGCGGAAGCTTCCGGTGCCCGCGCCGAGATCGAGCATGCCGACGCGTACGATCACGCTGGCTTTTGCTGCGATTCCCGCTTCAGCGACCGGCTTGTCCCAATCCCGTTCGATATCTTCCATATCGAGCGGAATGGAGTGTGTATGGAATTTGCTGACGGCCGAAGCGCTTTTTTCCGCGCTATCGAAATTCGTCTCATGTTCATGTTCGTATTGTGCGCTCACAAGTTCAGGTCTAACGTGTGGGCTGGTCGGAGGATTTTCGAAATTTCCATCGATTTCACTTTGTGGACACCGTCGGACCACGATGCGGACATTTCCGGTGTTTCCGTAACCAAACTGTCGATTTGCCGAGCATACAATGAGCGTGCATTACCGACCGAACTTAGGGCTGTGGGCTCGCAACAGACGGCCAAAACAATCGCGGAGGTGCCGCGAAGGACCGACAGACCGGGCAACCCGATGGTTTGGAGAAGGAGGTCTGATGACAATAGAAAACGAACAGATCACGCCTGCCGACGCAGCTATCGTCTCGTCCGGCACCGGCACCAAAGGCCCCGAGGAGCGTGATCTTCCCGCTTCCCTCAAAGAGGAAATGGATCTGTGTTTGCAGATTCTTCGCGAGGTGCTCGGCGAATTCGATGAAAAGCTGCTGGCCAAGTTCGATGAAGTGCGCGAACACGCACTGAACGCTAGCGCCGAACGCTTCTCCGGTATTCTGACGGATACGAATCCGAATCAGGATGACCTGCAGAAGGTCGTCGACATCATCGATAAAACGGATGTGCATGAGGCACAACTGCTGGCCCGCGCCTTCACCACCTACTTCCATCTGGCCAACCTATGCGAGGAGAACTACCGTGTCTCCGTGCTGCACAGCCGTGAGGCCGCCGTAGATGACACCCAAGCCGTCGACCCAGTGAACGAAATGACCTGCGCCTACCACCAGCTCATTAACGAAATGGGTCCGGCCAAAGCCAAGGAACTGCTCGACCAGCTCGAGTTCCATCCGGTGTTCACCGCGCATCCGACTGAAGCCCGCCGCAAAGCCGTGGAAGGCAAAATCCGTCGCATCTCCCAGCTGCTCGCAACGCACAAGCTGCTTGGCGGTTCAGACAAGAAGGAAAACTCCCGTCGACTCTTCAACGAGATTGACGCGCTGTTCCGCACCTCTCCGATCGCACTGAAGAAGCCGACTCCGGTTGAGGAATCTGAAACCATTCTCGATATTTTCGACAATACGTTGTTCTATACCATTCCACAGGTGTACCGTCGTTTCGACGATTGGATCCTCGGAGATAAGGCTGGCCTCGTGCCGCCGGTATGCCCGGCATTCTTCCACCCGGGAAGCTGGATCGGCTCCGACCGTGACGGCAACCCGAATGTCACCGCCAAGGTGAGCCGTCAGGTGGCCCGCAAGTTCAGCGACCACGTGCTGGGCGCGTTGCAAATCGAGACCCGCCGCGTTGGCAAGAACCTGACGATGGAAGCTGAGACCACTCCGCCGAGTGCCGAGCTCAAGAGCCTGTGGAACCATCAGAAGGAAATGAGCGAGCGCCTGACCGACAAGGCCGCACTGATCTCCACCAAGGAGCTGCACCGTGCCGTCATGCTGGTCATGGCCGATCGTCTGAAGGCCACCATCGACCGCGATGCTGATCTCATGTACCACTCCTGCGAGGATTACATCGCCGACCTGAAGGTCGTGCAGCGCTCCCTCGCCGAAGCCAACGCCAAACGTTCCGCCTACGGCCCGCTGCAGGACCTCATCTGGCAGGCAGAGACCTTTGGCTTCCATATGGTCGAGATGGAGTTCCGCCAGCACTCCGTCGTGCATTCCCGAGCGCTGGAGGATATCCGCGAACATGGTCTGCACGGTGAGCGTGGCGAACTGCAGCCGATGACCCACGAGGTGCTCGACACCTTCCGCGCCCTTGGTTCCATCCAGAAGCGCAACGGCATCAAGGCCGCCCGTCGTTACATCATCTCCTTCACCAAGAGCGCCCAAAACATCAGGGACGTGTACGAGCTGAACCGTCTGGCGTTCTCCCATCCCAAGGATGTTCCAACCATCGACGTGATCCCGCTGTTCGAACAGCTTGAGGATCTGCAGAACTCGGTAGACGTACTCGAGGAAATGATCAAGATTCCGGAGGTCCAGGCTCGTCTGAAGGCCACCGGCGGCAAGATGGAAGTCATGCTCGGCTACTCCGACTCCTCGAAGGACGCTGGCCCGACCTCCGCAACCCTGGCCCTGCATTCCGCACAGGAACGCATCGCCAAGTGGGCGGAATCGCATGACATCGATCTGACCCTGTTCCATGGCCGCGGTGGTGCCGTCGGCCGCGGCGGCGGCCCGGCTAACCGTGCCGTACTCGCACAGCCGGTCGGCTCCGTAAAGTGCCGCTTCAAGCTCACTGAGCAGGGCGAGGTCATCTTCGCACGCTACGGCAACCCGGCACTGGCCATCCGCCACGTCGAGTCCGTTGCGGCTGCAACGCTGCTGCAGTCCGCTCCAAGCGTGGAGAAGCGCAATACGGACATGACCGCCAAGTACGCCGACATGGCCAACAAGCTCGACGAGGCCGCGCATAACCGCTTCCTCGACCTGCTGAACACCGACGGCTTCGCACCGTGGTTCTCCACCGTCACGCCGCTGACCGAAATCGGCCTGCTGCCGATCGGCTCCCGTCCGGCCAAACGTGGCCTTGGAGCCAAGTCCCTCGACGATCTGCGTACCATTCCGTGGATCTTCTCCTGGGCGCAGGCACGCATCAATCTGGCCGCATGGTACGGCCTGGGCACCGCGTGCGAGCAGTTCGGCGATTTAGACACCTTGCGTCAAGCGTATGAGGAATGGCCTCTGTTCTCCACGTTCATCGACAACATCGAAATGTCGCTGGCCAAGACTGACGAGCGCATCGCCAAGATGTACCTTGCTCTCGGAGACCGTGAGGACCTCAACAAGAAGGTCCTCGACGAGATGGAGCTCACCCGCAAGTGGGTGCTCGAGATCGTAGGCGACAAGTGGCCTCTGCAGCACCGCCACGTGCTCGGCCAGGCCATCCGCATCCGCTCGCCGTACGTGGATGCGCTGTCCGCCACTCAGGTGCTCGCTCTCGGCTCGCTACGCAAGCGCGTGGACAAGGAAGAGCTCACGCACGGACAGAAGGAGAACTACACCTACCTGATCCTGTGCACCGTGTCCGGTGTCGCAGCAGGCCTGCAGAACACGGGCTGATCTTCGGCTGACCGCCTGAATGATGCGAGCGGGGAGGTTCCGTGCCGATAAACGGCGCGGGCCTCCCCGCTCGCGTCGCGCGGCCCTAGCCTGGCCGGCGACAGCGCACAAAACAGACACGCAGGCCGAGCGACAGACTCCCAATCATCCGACGTAACCCGGCGCCTGTCCGCGTTTACCCACGCCGCGACACCGACAGCCATCGTGGGCTTATACAACTGGTTCGGTCAGACTTATATTCTCGGCAGATTGAGCCTAGTCCACATTTCTCTATTTCTTCCTCGTCCTGCTTATAACCCCAATGACAACCCTTTTGGTTACGGCTTTCCTTCATGACAAACTGTCTTGGAAGAAGATTGTTCGCATCATAGCGCTGTCTTACTGTTTGACCATATTGGGTGTATTTCTGAACGAGTTGTGTTGTTGACGGAAGACGCCGCACTCGAAGGTTTTTGTTCAGCGCCTAACATGCAGCACTAGCATACTTATCCTCAATCCACTCATGATTCAGTAACAACTGCATGACTCTTGAAACACAGACACATAGCGAAGTCCTCGTTTGCAACTTCCACGAGAGAGAACCTTTGCTATTTTCACTAGAAAATCACACCCTAGAGTGCACCCCTACTCATTTTCCATTAGAATACTCTTAATATCTTAATCATTGTCGATTGAGATTAAATTTTCACATGGAGGAAATTATGAAATCCAGAAGAGTTTTTTTATTCTCCACAATTATCTCAGTTTGCCTATGCACAGTTATGACCACTCCAGCCTTTGCTGTAAATTGGTGGCAGGTTGGATGGATTGTCGCCAATAACGTCATCGACCGGTTAGTCAATCTCGATGGGCAAAGTTCAAATGATCAATATTCCACCTATATGGTTTCACCTTCCATTGTTTTCAACAATGGCACCAATGGGGGCGAATTCTATATGCGCCCTCAAGTCTCCAGCCGTGTGACCAGTTTCGAAATGCACGCGCATAGAGCTAACCCCGTCGATTTTGGAGCCAATATAGTTCTAGCCTTGTCCACAACCTCAGGCAAAAGGGTTATCAATAAAACAGTAGGGACAAACCAGTATGTCTCATACACCAGATCAAGCAGCGATGGCACCGGAACATGGGACGCTCGTTTCACCGAAGATGACAGCGGGAAAAATTGGCAGTGTTATTACCGCCAATATTACGGCAATGGAAGAAGTCTTCCAACGATCATCGACGTCCCAAATACCAATCTAATCGACTACCTGGCTAACGATGGCACCACGTTCCGATACAACGCCAACCCAGATCAACCAAGAACAACAAAAGCCCCAACCCTTGACATCAAACAACTTAACAATCAATTTTATGACGAAAAAAGTGGTATATCAGTCGATTATCTTCGCGACTACAATACAGGAGATGATATTATTTTTGAAGATATCATAGATAAAATTCAATTCAATCCCAATGAAAACAATACATCACTCTTCTTTTTATTAGACAACGAATATATTGAATGGAAATTTAATGGAAATATCACCAACAAGTACAAGAAAGAAGACAGAATTAACCTTCATTTTAAAGTAATTACCGTGAAGCAATATAAAGGGATTACATTTGAGAGTATCGATTTCTTCAAAGATTCAAGCAACGGAATAAATAAACAAGGACCATACCCTTGCATCTCCGACTACCTAAAATAAGGAGAACAGTGCAGTACATATATCTCACAGCACTTGCCCTGCTAGGATTATGTATGCTTATTTTTCCAAGGCAACTCTGGAAAATAAGCAATTTCCTCTGGACTCAAAAAGGAGAACCGAGCAATCTATACACATCCTTAATGAGAATAAGCGGTGCCGCCTTTCTTGTTTTAGCTCTTATTCTTTTCATCTTCTGCAGACTGCAGTAACACCTACCTGATCCTGTGCACCGTGTCGGGTGTCGCAGCAGGCTTGCAGAACACCGGCTGATTTTAGCCAGTTTCTTTCAGGGTCCCCGTTCGCACTGCCGATCGGGGACCCTTTTTCATACCTATATCTGCCTTATATATGGCAGAATCGGAGCCTTGTCATGAGCCTTCTCGCTTATATATGGCAGGCCATCATGCGAAAAACCCACTTCGGGGGTACATTTTCCGGTTTTTCACCTTTGGGACTGCCATACATAAGCGAGATATCGCTCTATTTCCCAGCGAACGGTCAGACCAAAACGTATGATGTTGGCTAGCCTGAACAATGAAGGGTGGAGTCAATGGCAGACGAACTGTTTGTAGACCAGAACGAGGTCGAAGGCACGGCAAGCGGCGTTTGGAGCCGCATGCTGGCAGGCAATCGCAGGTTTGCGGAAGGCAAACCGGAACATCCGAATCGTGGCGCCGAAGCACGCGAGGCACTTGTAGACACACACGCACCGGAAGCGGCCATACTGAGCTGCTCCGACGCGCGAGTAAGCCCGGATATTATTTTCGATTCCGGTCTTGGCGACCTGTTCACGGTTCGCACGGCCGGTCAAATCATCGACGAAGCCGTGATTGCGTCCCTAGAATACGCGGTGACCGTACTCGGCGTACGTTTGCTGGTGGTGCTCGGCCACCAGAATTGCGGTGCGATCAAGCAAGCTTCCAAGGATTACGAGGCGTTACTGCACGAACTGACCGCCGATGCCGAGGATTCGCTGATGGCCGCCGACAGCATTGCCGACATCGACGAACGCATCTGCGCTTCGGATTCGCTCATGATGCGCACCGTCGGTTTCTCAATCTGGCAGGCGCACGAGTCGGAATTGGAATCCAGCGAGGATTTCGAACGCGTGCACATCGCGCGCACCATCGAACTCTTGGTGGAACAATCCGAAGCGATCCAGCAGGCGCTGGCATCCGACAAACTCATGATCGTCGGCGCAAGGTACCAGCTGGACTCCGGCAAAGTCGAGGTTCTTAGCTTCTGAAACGGATTACAATTCGGAAAACGGAGATTTGCAAAACAGAGATCCAAAAAAGAACAATCCGAAGCTAAGCAATCTAAGAATAATTGAGAAAATCCAAGAAAATCAGGAGATACAGACACTTTGACATACCGCCCCGATAGAGTGGAACCATGTCTCTAGGTTTGAACATTCTCCTGATTTTCGTTTTTCTGTTGCTCGGATCGGTGTTCGCCGGCACCGAACTGGCGTTGGTCAGCCTGCGTGGATCGCAGATCGACCAGATGGAACAGGAGGATGCCCGCGGAAAGCGCGTCGCACAGATCGCGCGAGATCCGAACACGTTTTTGTCGACCGTGCAGATCGGCGTGACGTTGAGCGGTTTCCTTTCCGCATCGTTCGGCGAATCGTCGATTTCGCCTTATATTGTGCCGATCGTTGAAAGTTGGGGCGTGCCGACGAGTGTGGCCGCTCCCCTGACCACCATTGTGCTGACGTTGATCATTTCGTACTGTTCGATCGTGATTTCGGAGTTGGTGCCGAAGCGTATCGCCATGCAACGCAACGAGCAGATCGCGCGTGCCGTAGTACCTGCGATTCATGTGTTTGCGAAGGTGTGCAAGCCGATTATTTGGCTGATCGGCAAGAACACGAACATTATCGTGCGCTTGCTTGGTTTCGACCCGAACGAAACCGACAGCGAAGTGTCCGACGAAGAGCTGCGCGTACTCGTCAACACCAATACGAACTTGAGCAAGGACGAACGCACGATTCTCGACGACGTGTTCGACGCGTCCGAAACGATTGTGGCCGAAGTGATGCGCCCGCGTGCCGACGTGGTTTTTTTGGATGGCGATATGCCGATTGAGAAGGCGGCCGCATATGTGAGAGAAATGCCGTATTCCCGCTATCCGGTGACCGGCAAGGATTTCGACGATGTGCTTGGTTTCGTGCATGTGCGCGACCTGCTTGACATTCGCGATCCGAAGGCGAAGACGGTTGCCGACGTGACGCGTGAGGGCATTTCCCTGCCGGGCACGTCGAAGCTGCTGCCAAGCCTTGAGCTGCTACGTAAGCGCGGCATTCACCTGGCGGTGGTCATCGACGAATACGGCGGCACCGACGGCATCGTCACATTGGAAGACATGACCGAGGAATTGGTCGGCGACATCCGCGACGAATACGACCTGCCGGAAGAGAAAGGCGGCGAACGCACAGAACGCGCCGCTTTCGTCAATGGCGTCGCCACGATCGAAGGCGGCATGACGATTGAGGATTTCGCCGATTTGACCGGTATTGAGCTGGAAGACGGTCCGTACGAGACGGTTGCCGGCTATTTCCTGGCGCATACTGGAAAGATGGGCGAAATCGGCGACGTGCTGCCTTCCGACGACGGTTATGACATGACCGTCACGCAAGTGGACGGCCGTCGTATCGAAACGTTGGAAATCCGCAAGCATACTGTTGACGTCGATGCTGCGAAAGCTACGAAATAAACGAAAATAAAACGAAAATGAAATGAAAATAAAACAGACTTGCGATTATGTAAATGCTGATTTTTTACACAATCAACATCAGTAATCGCAAGTCTGCTCTGTTATTAAATCCGCTGAGTTATTGCAGATTCAGCCGCGCAGCATGGGATGGCATTCGTCGTTCCACCATGCAAGCTGCGCGATATTGGCGCGGATATGCTCGCAGGACGCATGGAATTTGGCCTGTTCGCTTTCGGTGAGTGTGGGACTGAGGACTTCTTCAACGCCGTTCGCTCCGATGATGCACGGCAGGCTGGCGTAATTGCCGCTTTCGCCTTGTTCGCCGGTAAGCAGCGTGGAGCAGGCGGTCGCATAGTGTTCATCGCAGAGCACAGCCTGCGTAAGGCGTGCCGCAGTGGCTGCAATAGCGTATTCCGTGCACTCTTTGCCGGCGTACACGCGGTATCCGCCTCGACGGGCGTCCTGCTCGGTTTCGTCCTTGTCGAGGGCGAATCGTTGCGGATCGTCTTGTGCGAGTTGATCAAGCGGCTTGCCTGCGATGTTCACGTTCGACCAATAGGCGAACTGCGAATTGCCATGCTCCCCCAGCATGTATGCGCCGATTGATTTCTGATCCACGTTGACGCGTTTCGCGATGGCGTTGCGCAGTCGTGCGGAATCCAACGCGGTTCCCGTTCCGATGATTTTGCGCGGATCGTAGCCGGTGATGTGCCAGATTTCGGTTGCGACCACATCGCAAGGATTTGAGATGGTGATGATCACACCGTGGAAGCCTGCGTTGAACAGTCGGGAGATCCAGGTGCGTGCAATGTCGGTGGTGACGAACAGTTCGCCGTCACGATCTTTGGCGCTGGTTTTCACGTCGCCGGCAGCGTTGATTACCACGTCGCAGTCGGCTAGCTGCTCGTATTGCGTGCCGTAGTTGCCGATCACGCAGTTATGCGGATAGAAACCCAACGTGTCACTTAAATCCTGACATTCGCTGACTACTTTTTGCTCGTTGATGTCGCACAGCTTCAGTTCTTCGGCCAGTCCTGCGGAAAGCACGGCATTTGCGACATGCGCGCCCACGTGTCCGATGCCGATAATGCCGACTTTTCTCAATACAGTCACAATCGACCCCTCCCTCACTTATTCGATCTTTCTGCGTGGACTGTTTGCACGCAAACGTTTCAGTCGTCACGATTGTAGGCTTGCAAATCGCGGATGTTAAGCGTTCTGTACATCTTATGAACAAAAAGCTATACAATCACCTATACGTCGTTATCAAACGTGCGTAAGCCGTGGCTAGTCATGGCAATCCGCGCAATGTGACGGCAGTGGCGTGATATCGCAAGTATTTCAACATCACAGGCAACGCAACAACATCGCCCTACGCAAGCTCATCGCAGCATGGCAGCGTGACGGCGAACGCAACAGCATCGCGAGCATCACAACACAACATGACGGTTCAGATCCCGCCGCAATTGCCTCCATTGCGGCAAATATGCGCTCATACGCCGCTGAAAGTCCTCTCCGTGCCCGTTTTCCCACAGGTGCGTCATTTCGTGCACAAGCACGTATTCCAGGAATCTGGGATCCATAAGACCAAGTTGCAGGTTGAGTCGGATGCGGCCGGTTTTCGGCGTGCATGACCCCCATCGCGACGTCATGATGCGTAACGTGACATGCGTCGGCTTCCGCCCGATAATCGGCGACCATTTCGCAAGCAGCACCGGCAGTTGCGCATTGATGGCCCGTACGGCCCGTTCCTTCGCCGCGTCGTTCCACACGAAAACGCGCGGATTATTCAAGCTATTGGGATCGCCTGGATTGTTTCGATCGCCCACGCCGCCCGAATTTTCCAGGCCATTCAGATTATCCGGACCATGCGAACCATTCACACGGTCCAAACCATTGAAATCGCTTTGACGGATCTGTTCATCCTTGGCTTGCAGCATGGTGCGTCGCGCACGTTCGATCCATGGTTTGCGTTCCGTCACAAATCGTGCGATTGCCGCTTGCGACATGCGAGAAGGTGCGGAGATGACGATTTGCGCGTTCGGCGGTTTGATGCGCAGGTACATGTTTTTGATGGCTTTACGCACGATGGTCACCGTCATTCCAGCGATTTGCGTGGTTTCTTCGGATAGCGTGCGATTACGGTTGCGCACTCCCCTGCTGGCTCTCCCACTGTTGTTACGCTGGCTACGATGATTGTTCGGCATGTCTGCATTATGTCACGACACGCCGAAGACACACCTTGTATTGACTTTCTCTGAAATTCGCGTATTATTTCAATTCGTTGTGCTTAACAGTGCAGCAGGAACGGGCCCGTAGCTCAGGTGGTTAGAGCGCATCCCTGATAAGGATGAGGTCGGAGGTTCAAGTCCTCCCGGGCCCACAGGAAAAATGAAGCGGCCGCGAGCCGCTCTTTTTTTCTCACGGGGCTATAGCGCAGCTGGTAGCGCATCTGCTTTGCAAGCAGAGGGTCGCCGGTTCGAACCCGGCTAGCTCCACGGGGCTATGGCGCAGCTGGTAGCGCATCTCCATGGCATGGAGAGGGTCAGGGGTTCGAATCCCCTTAGCTCCACAATCAGGGTTTCCGGTGATTTCTGGAAACCCTTTTTTCATACCCAAATCCGAAATCCAAACCAGCATCCCAATTCCTCCAGTCACTGGAGAAAACTAGACGCAACCAAGCACCTCACAGTCCAAAAACCTCCACCGAGTGGAGGAATCCTCCCACCAACAAGCCTCCCAGCATCCCAAAACCTCCAGTCACTGGAGAAAACTAGACGCAACCAAGCACCTCACAGTCCAGATCCCTCCAGTCACTGGAACATATGACCCGCTGAGGCACCTTCCAGAGTCCGTATTATTCCAGCGCATGGAAGAATCACCCCGCTGAAAGACCATTGCAAAAGGACGTCTCAGGCGGGGCTTGCGTCACCGCTTGAAACGTCCTTGAATTATTGATTATTACGATCGCTTGCGATGACTACCGCACTGCGACTGCACCGGCAACAGTGTCGGAATCGTTCGGCACGTTCTGTGTATTCCGTGCATTCTGCCTGGCAAGTTCGTCGCGGATTTGCTGCAACAGCAGGATCGTCTGCTCTTCGGTGAAGATTTCCGGCTCTTTGGCAGCTTCCTCCTCGGCTTTGCTCCGTTCTTCCGCAAGCTTGGTTTTGGCGAGCAACGCCTCGGTCACGTCACGGAATTTGTTGATCGGCACGAGAATGCAGAAATACACGGCAGCCGCGATAATCAGGAAATTCAATATCGCGCCAAGTACCGCGCCGAACGAAACCGTCGCATTATTGAATGTGATTGCCAGCAGACCATCCATATTCGGTTTGCCGAAAATCATGGCGATGAACGGATTAATCACATTATTGACAATAGAGTTAACCACTGTGGTGACGGCACCGCCCATGACGACACCGACCGCCATGTCGATCATGTTGCCGCGTGCAATGAATTTCTTAAATCCTTCAATCATGATGATTCTCCCATTATGTGAGATCGTGAGATGTTATTGCGGACGTACTCTCTCCCACGCTTTCCGCATTTCCATCCTATAGGCAACACAAGGCACGGCAATCCCGTAAAAAGAAGCAGGTTCAGAACCAGCACTCGCAAAAAGCGTCTCCAAATCCTGAACAAGGTCTTGTGCCGTCCATATTCGTGCACATAGAATGAGACCGTCTATTGGTAACCCAACTATCCCGAAGGGGAAGAATATGCTCACTGACGAGTACGTCAAGCGCGTGTACGCGCAGGTCGAGAAGCGCGACGGCGACCAGCCGGAGTTCCTGCAGGCCGTTCGCGAGGTTTTCGAAAGCCTCGAGCCGGTGGTTGCGAAGCATCCGGAATATGAGAAGGCGGGCGTGCTTGAGCGCATCGTCGAGCCGGAGCGCGTGGTGAAGTTCCGCGTCGCATGGACCGACGATGAGGGCAAGGTGCAGGTCAACCGCGGTTACCGCATCCAGTTCAACTCCGCGATCGGCCCGTACAAGGGCGGTCTGCGCTTCCACCCGAGCGTGAACGAAGGCGTCATCAAGTTCCTCGGCTTCGAGCAGATCCTGAAGAACTCCCTGACCAGCCTGCCGATGGGCGGCGGCAAGGGCGGCTCCGACTTCGACCCGAAGGGCAAGTCCG
>OLSC01002171.1_pt1 | contig 14576 bp, 27 predicted proteins | sample 1672881 | NCBI WGS metagenome assembly OLSC01 (sample SAMEA3136733, study PRJEB25190) | human gut metagenome | biome: human gut; feature: human-associated habitat; material: faeces | place: Austria | collected 2013
TCTGTTACTACTTTAACTTCCTCCATACTTAAACCTCCTTGATTGTGATTCTGTCCCCTGGGGATTCATATGTATACTTGTTATACAGCTCTTCATGTTCTTCTTTAAATTTTTTGTTATCAAAACGCTTAGTGACATAACTTGAATACTTGACTTGATATTTCTTCCCAATTCCGATTGGTGCACCCTCTAATCCAATACGAATATCTAAATCAAGCTTTTTCTTCTCAGCCTCTAGTTTTGCTATTTCAGCTTTAATCTCATTAACCCTATCAATCTTATCTTCAACTTCGGAAGCGAGATCGTTAATTACTAACGACCCACACGCTTCACAGAATAAAATTTCATCTTCTTTATTAAAATTCTTTTTGAAACCATGCCCACATTCGCATTTAATGTCGATTACAGCCATTTAATTACTCTACCTCCATACTTAACATGACCTTTTGCCCTGCCCCATCAAAATTCTTCATTAATGAAACATCCAAGTGTGTGACCTGTCTTTCCCCATACAGTTCAACAGCCTTGTCATTAGATGTACAAATTAATTTCTTATCAACGATTAACAAAATCTTTTCATCAAACTCTTTATTTAGCTCAATCATTTGAGCTACACTCGGATATTTACTCATTCCTCTTCCTCCATGCCTAAAAATTCATACCAATCAAAGTATTCATACTTCTCACACTTCACAACAAACTTCCTACCACACTCACACTTAATCACTTCCTGTTGTCCTAAATGGCATTTGTTATAGTTATAATCAGAAAACTTAGTACAGTAGGGACACTCTATGATCTTGCTATAATCAAAATGCTTCCCCATTTCTAACCACCTAATTTCTAATAATTGAAACTTCTAATTGATTCACCCCAGTAACCTCGAACATAGTTAAAGCATTAATCTCCCTAGATACCATTTGTGCTAATTCGATATGATCCTCCCGCTTACTAACATGAGTTTTTTCAAAAGTGAAACTTACAATTGTTAGATTTTCATTTCCTTTTAACATCTCTATTGCATCCATCGCTGTTTTTCTTAGTTCCCTCGGCATTACTCTACACCTCGAAATGTTCCAACTTTAATTTCATCAATACATGGCTGACACATTTTTACACCTTTAACATCTTTAAGATTCATTCTTGCTCCACACAACGAGCAACAAGTTGCACTCTTAGTAACAATTACTCGCTCACCCTCAATGTTCATATTTAGACGCACACCTTTACCCCATCCTAGTGTTTTTCTGAACTCCATTGGAATTACTAATCTCCCTAATTCATCTAATTTACGTTCCATAATCCGTATCCTCCTAAAATATCTATTTTTTATCATTGAATTGAATAAACTGACCCCATTGTGCCATACTACAACTACGAGGTTTCACCTCATCCATCGAGCGTAGCAATTTACCATAGGTAAAGAGTTGTGGTGTGACACCTACTTCACCACAGCTTTTTCTATATTTCATAAATAAATTGATTATTTTTTGTCCATACTGTATAATATCCTCGAGATTCTACCGGCAAAATAAAATCTCTTTTGAGCATGACTGTTGGCGCAGTTGTGCTCTTTTTTTGTTATACAGTATCCTTATCACCACTTTTCAATTAGATTAATTCCTCTTTCCTAAAGCGATAGTTTCGATTCATATCTTTCTTAATCTGCACACAGTAGTTAGTGCTGCGTTCTTTAATGCGACCTGCTATTGCCTCATCGACATTAAGCTTAATATCATCAATCAAGAACTCTGATGAGATAATCGTCACCAATCGCTTGTTATAACGCTCATTCAACAACTGGAAAGCATACTTAACATCTGTCTGATTTACTTTTAATCGGCCCGAATCATCATAATTAAGACTCCCTTTAAATAAATCATCAATATACAGGACTTCTGTCCTGCTATATTCACTGAAATAATCCTCACGATCTGCATCAAACTTCATACGTTTTAGCTTCTCAACAAATTCTGTCCATGCGATAAATTTGACTTGTCTGTAACGCTGTAACAACTCGTATGCAATAGCTGAACATATCATGGTTTTACCAGCCCCACTTTGACCAATAATAGTAAACCATGAATTAGTATTTGCTTTTAAATAAGACGTTGCTTTGTCTAAAATTCTTTTTTGCCATTCCTCTGTTGTTTGATAATGTTCTAATCGATGTTTCAGTAAGTCACCCATTCCACTCTCTCTAGTGTTGTGAATTGATTGTCGAATTTCCCTACATTCGCAATGATTCATCTCTTGAATATAGGTATTGTTATACTCTTTAACTACCCAATAGTGTCCGCGATTCAAACATCGTTCGCAATTGAATCCGTCTTTAAGATGTAAGCTTCCAATAGTTGAATTATCTACATCAACAAAGTGCTGTACTCTTTCAAGTTCACTCATATTAGAGCAATTCAAGTCCGCTGGAATCGTAATTCCCATTAGTTGTGATAGGTCTCGCATTCATATTCCCCCTTTGTTGATTTTTAAGTTCGTAAACATCAGTCCAATTTTTTAAAATGGATTGCTCTAAGATTAAAACCTTTTCTTCATCCGAATGGGTTAGTTTGTCTAATTTATTTAAAATCATCTTCATAGCACGTTCAGTTGGTTTCTTTTTGATTAAAACCCTCATTTCAACAAAAGAACTTAATGCTTCAATTAGATTTTCATTTGTTGTATAAGAAGAAAATAGCGAGATGAAATCTGCGTTAGCAGGTTTCTTTTTATTTTTCTTTTTATCTGTTTTTTCTTTTTCTTTTGTTTTTTCTTTTTCTTTTTTCTTGCAAGGGGGTTGTAAGGGGCTTATAAGGGGGTTATATTTTTCCTTTAAAAAGTTGCTCTTAATTCCTTGTAATTCCTTTTCTACACACTTCTGAATATTGATGTTATTTATTGGATTAAACTTCAACCAATTAACCAAAGCTACCTCTTTAGTTGATTCATCATAGGCAATCTTTCCGTATTGCTCAAATCTTTCAATAAGTTTAATGATTGTATCTCTGTTGTATCCTAATTCCATTTCCATAACCTTAATCGGTAACTGATATATTCCACACTGCGATGTTTTAGAATTTGTCATTAAATACAGATAGAAATACTTTTCTTCAGGTGTTAGCTCCAAGATGAATTCATCTTGCCAAAATGTAATATAGACTTGTCGATAAACAGCCATTAAATCACCTCATAATCATAGCGACCAAACTGATTCAAATCACTTTCTTTAATCCATTCTTGAAGTTGTGCTTCATACACTGCTTTTAACGTATGTTTGTCAATCGTGACTAATAAAGTTTCATCTTCTCCGACTTCCAATGATTCAATGTATGGAAAATCAGCAACTAATGTATCTAAGTCGCTTTCTGATGGTTCATGGAGCAATCCAACCTCTGAAAAGCTGAATTTAAATGTACAACTTTGACCTTCTTCCCAATTTTCAATTTTTTCATTAATCAAATCTTTCAGTTTTGCATCTACTGCAAGCAAATAAGTCATACAGCACCTCCTAATAATTCTTTAAGACAACCTCATAAGGTGCCATTTCTCTTCCACCAAAGTTTTGGTGGTAAATATTCTTGTAATACCACTCCACCGCAAAGCGTTGTAACTCTCCAATCGATTGAATGTTCAATCTCACAATTTCTTTTAAAGATCCATGTGGGCGAATTTGAACCGTATTCGACTCTTTTACAAACAAGATTCCAAATATAACAACTTTATCCATTGATGTATGAATATCCATAACTCCCATTGTTTAACCCCTCCAAATTTTATTGTTTTTCTTTGTTTAAGGCGTTTGAAATTAAAATCCGATAAATAACACCAGTGTAAACCAAAACACCCTTAAATCGACCAAAATTAACTTTAAATTTAATTTAGAACTTTCGCTAATTATCTAATGATTAGAAAAAATTTTTATATCCCATTAAATGCAGCATTACTATAATTGTTCCAATTAACGCCGATCCACTGAATAACAAACACATGATAACAATCCATTGTGATAACTTATCTGATGAATTCATTACTTTTCCTCCTCACTCAACTTAATTTCAAATTGGAAATTCTCTAACTTTTGAATTGTTTTATTAAGTTGTTTTGCTTCTTCCTTCGCCTGTTCTATTAGACTTTTGAAATCTTGCATATTTGTTACGTTCAAATACAACTTTCCATTATGTAAATAACCTTCCATTCTAATCCCTCCATTCAATTCCGATTGATTTTAAAAATTTATCCCACCATGATGTGGTGTATTTACGATACTGCTTGCGGCTACACTTTTAAATCTTTAATAACCAACGACATTCGTAGAAAATCGTAAAAATATATTTATGATTTTCTCTTATACATTCAGCGTTTTTAATTAAGTGTCCATCAACTACAGGCTTAATTAAGAAATCCAAAATCTCATCCTTTCGGTTAATTAATTCTGATATTGGAATTTCTAACACATCGAAGCAAGGATAAGATGCTTTTTTCCACTCCTCTTGATCTAGCACATCTTGGGGAGTTTTTTTGTTTTCACTCATTTCATTTCCTCCTTGATTAGTTCCTCCATTGGAACGTCTAAATATTTTGCAATCCGATATAGTGTTTTTGATGCTATATCGTGTTTACCTTTTACAAAGTCAGAAATCGTTGTTCCTGAAACACCAACTGCCTTAGCTAACTCGCTTTGCTTAACTCTTTTTTTTATTAGAATTTTCTTGATATTCGACATATTTTGACACCTCTACATTTAGAACTTTGGTAAAATTTAATTATCATTTAATAAGGAGGTCTTTATGTCTACAAAATACGTATCTCGTTCATTCAATAACACTTCTTATACAATTGAAGAACCGACAGTATGCCCCCATTGTGCTAAATCAATTTTCCCCAACACTTCAGATTACAAATCATTCTCTTATACGTCTGATATCAAACTTTGGGGAATTACATATAGATGTCCAGCTCCTGATTGTAATAAAATCTTTCTCGCTGTATTTTTGGGGGATATCGAAACTAAGAAACTAGAATTGAATTATATTTATCCAAATAGGTTGCCTGAAACATTGCATCCTCTTCTTCAAGATTTATCTCCTAGATTCATCGAGGCTTATCGTCAAGCAAATATTGCTGAAAATCATAATTGTTTTGAACTTGCTGGGTCTGGGTATCGAAACGCTATTGAAATTCTAATCAAAGACTTTGCGATTAACGAACTCAAAAAAGATGAAAGCGAAGTTTCAAAAAAGAAGTTACACATCTGCATCAAAGATTATCTAAGTGATGTCGATTTAACCACATCTGCTGACGTTGTTAGAATTCTTGGAAATGATAACACCCATTATGAACGGAAATATGAAGAACTTGATTTCAATATTTTAAAAACTTATATGAATATTTTCATACAATTAATTACAACTAAACTTCTCATCAATCATCCCCCTGTCGGAAATCGTTAGAATTACCGAAATCAACTCTAATATCTAAATTAGCTAATTCTTCTATTAATGAATTAGCTTTTTTTAATGTATCAACTAATTCGTTTGCTTTATTTAAGGCTTCACTAACGCCATACATAGTTGCATTTATTTTAAAACTCGGAATATTTATCTTACTCATTTCTCTTCCTCCTTAAATTCCGTATACTTCGATAGGCTTTAACATCATCTCGTTAGCGTCGAAAACATGACCAACCATACGCTCGGATAACTCCTCAACATCCTGTACTCGAACACGAATACTGTTGTTATTAGGGCGCAATGGACGAATCAATCCTGCCTTGATGTATTTAGATATTGTTTGAGCTGATACCCCCATAAGATAACCAGCCTCCTCCAACGTTACTGCAAAACGTTGTGGAATTGGAATTGGATTTTCTTTTTGAGCTCCCATCATTCTCACCCCTTAAATCCCTAAACTCATTTGATTAATATTAAACATTGCTGCTCTTGATGGATACCAATCATTAATGAAATCAAGCACCATATCTAAATGCTTTTGACGTAATTGTGTACGTGTCTTAACTCCTGTGATTTCAAGAATATCTCTGTTTAGCGCTCTAAAAAGTTCGCCAATTTGTTTTTTATTTAAGTTCATTTGACGCTCTTTTTGAACTTCATACACTCGTGATGATACTCGTTTAGAAACTAAACTATATTCAGCTGGGTCCAACTTAGCATTTTCTTCGATTTCATTGACTTTTTGTTGAACTGTTTGAACTTGTTGTTCTAGCATCTGTTGCTTTTGATCTAGCATAATAATTGATTGTAACTCCGGTGATAAGTTAGCGTATGGATTGAATCTTTCTTCTCTCATTGAGAAGTATTCATCTACAAGTTGCTCGTGAATTTCCCAAGCTAAATCACTATCCATGATTTTGATTAGCTTTGCATATCCTCGTTCAGATAATAAATAGATGTTGTTAGCTTTAGCGATTTGCATTTGAGTGAAGCCTAGTTGATTTAATTGTGGTTCTTCTGAAGAACTACAATTTTTTATGTCTATTACGTCAATACCTTCTTTAAATCGAGTGCGATTGTTATTAATCAATTTATTAATGTACTTAACTTCTACTTGATGAATTTCAGCAATTGTTTTTGCTAAAACTACTTTCTGACCTTTACCAAACCCTCCATAAATAACTGGAATTTGTTTACCTAGGAACTCTTGCGTTCCTTTAACTTCTAAGTTTACATTTTCATAACCTTTTGAGTGAAAAGGTTTAATATTGAATTTGTTCATTACTTTTCCTCCTCGCAGTTAATAAAATTAACAAATACATTCTCGCCTTTTAGAACGAATAAACTCGTTTTTACTTCCAAAAAAAATAACTTCTTTAGGAATATGATAAATATTAGGGATTTTTTCGATAGCACTGGCTGGCATATACGAGTTATCTTTTTCCCAACCAGCCAGTGTCTGATAATGAACCCCAAATAATTTCGCAGCTTCTTGTTGTGTATATCCGATATTTCTTCTTGCTGCCTCAAGTGTAATTTGAATTTTAGCAATCACTCTATCACCTCCTGACACAATGTTACAACGAGTATATTCGTTTTGTCAACGACTTTATTCGTTTTATATTCGATTTTTTTCGTTTTTTTTAATAATTAATCATTGTATTAAACGAATTTATTCGTTATAATAACGATGTATCAAAAGAAAAGAGGTGATATAATGGCAAGAAATCCACTTTCTGAATTTGAAAGAAAACTAAGAAAAGAAATTTCACTTAATCTAAAAAAACATACTAAAGGAATTACCCAAGCTGATTTATCGGCTATGACAGGTATCCCAACATCCACTTTATCGGGATACTTTGCGGAACGATCAACAATCAACGCCGGAAACACACAAAAAATAGCGGATGCGCTAGGAATTGAAAAGCAAGATATAGACCCTAGATTCAAAGAAAGTATCCATCTAATTAACTCTATAGAAGATGAAGAATCAGAACCTTCTTCACATGTAAGTGGAGAAAGAGAATTGTTTTTAAAAAGACTTATAGAGGCGAAATCAGGTAATATTCGAGCATTTTCTATCGATATAGGAATCCCCTACTCCACTATTCGCTCTATTTTGACTAGAGGTGTGATGAATTCCACTGTAGACAATATATTCAAAATATGCAAAGGATTAGGAATCTCTCCTGAAGAGCTTAGTCCAGAATTCAAAACAAATGAAATTATTGCTGATACACTTACTACTATGTTAAGATTAGACGAATCTAGACAGCAAAGTGTGTATAATTGCGCAAAGGATCAATTGGCTGAACAGAATAAAACTAAAGTCACTGAGTTTTCAAAAAGTGCAAAGGAAGAACCAAAAGAAGATTACAATGATCCAACCATGGTCATTGCTGCTCACATGGATGATGATTTTACAGAAGAAGAAATGGAAGAGGTATTGCGTTTCATTGAATTCGCAAAAAGTAAGAGAAAAAAATAGAGGTAGTATTAAATGAATAAGCTAGAAGAATTAATGAATCAATATCCTAAATTAGATTATGTCTTTAGTAAGGATATGCCTGATATCTTAAAAGGACTATGCTTAGGGGAAACAATTTATATAAATGCCAATACTAATACAACCACCGCTGAAAAGGTTGTAACACTGAGCGAGGAGATTGCTCATTACCAAACAGGTTCAGGCAACATTATTAGACAAAAAACAGTTTCAGATTGGAAACAGGAAAACATAGCTAGACGAGTCGGAAACCAACGGCTAGTTACTTTAGATAATCTGATTTACTGTTGGAAAAAGGGATTCGAAACATCAAATGAGATTGCTGATGAATTGGAAGTTACGATCGAGTGTGTAGAAGATGCTATTGAAAGTTATCGTTCTACACATGGTATAAAGTTTGAGTATAAAAATTATCAAATAAACTTTAATACTGATACCCACATTCAAATATATAAATTAGCAGAATAGAAAAACAGGATAAGGTTTATACCCTATCCTGTTTTATAAATCATGAAATTGAGGTGATAAAATGAAAGGTTCAGTCCGAAAACGCGGTGAGAAATGGAGCTATTACTTTACAATTAAAGTAGATGGCACTTACAAGAAGAAAGAAAAAGGTGGATTTAGAACTAAAAAAGAAGCCGAAACTGCCTTACGTGAAGTTTTACAACAATACGAAAAGCAAGGATTTGTCCAAAATAATGTTAGTTACACCTTGCAAGAATTCTCGAATTATTGGTATGAGAATGTCGCTAGCAATTCTTGCCGATATAACACATTAGTTCAATACAATAGCATGCTTAAAAATCACATTATCCCTGAATTAGGGTTTATAAAAATGACAAGTATTACACCCGAAATACTTCAAAAATTCTTTGCAGAAAAGCAAAAAAGCTTGTCAAATAATACAATAGCGGCAATAAAAAAAGTCTTAAATAATATTTTTAAATTAGCAATTAAGCAAATGATTATCTCTTATAACCCTCTAGATCGTTTAGAGTTGAAGAAAAAAAGCGAAGAAAAAAAGATAGCAATCGTTTCATTGGACGATTTAGATACCATCTTTGAAGATTTAAAAGACACTCGTTATTATATCCCTTTTTTAATCGCAACTCAAGTCGGAGGGCGCCGCAGTGAAGTGTTAGGATTAACATGGGATAATATTGATTTAGAAAATAAACTTATAACTTTCGATAAACAACTATTGAATAAAGTTGGTACTGGATTAGAATTATCACCAACAAAAACTGCATCTAGTAATCGTACGTTATTGATGACAGATAAATTAGTAAATGCTCTTTTAGAGCATAGAAAACAACAACTATCTAATAAAGATTTTTACGGAAACGTATATTATACAGAACAAGATTTTGTCTGCTGCAATGAAGACGGTTCCCCTATTCCTCCGGAATCACTTACATCTAAAGTGACTAGAATGAGTAAGAGATTAGGAGTTGACTTAAAATTCCACGCACTAAGACATACTCACGCCACTATGCTGTTAAATGCAGGTGTTAATATAAAAGTTATTCAAGAACGTTTGGGTCATAGCAGTATCACGACTACGCTTGATACATATAGTCATGTTACAAAAGAAGGCGAAGTAGATGCCATCAAATTATTCGAAAGAAAATTCAACAAATAAAATTGCCACCAAAATAAAAGTATGGTGGCAAAATGGTGGCAAATAATCAAAATTCATTAAAAAACATTACATCAAAGAAAATACAAAACCATTAAAAACATTGATAATATCATATTTTAGTAGAAATGTTTTTTGTATAACTATATTAATTTATCTTTATTATGGTAATACAAAAAACAATTTTATACAATAAAAAGGTGGAGAAGAACGTTTAACTCCGAACAAAAGTTAACAGACATCTCCGCCTCGCCTTTTGAGGTGTTAGGTGGATGGAACTTTATGGAGGAGTTGTTCTTCGAAACTAGATTAAATAAAAAGGCGGGGCCCCACACGTTTTTATTCCTCCTTTGGTGGGGTAATAAGAAGAACGTTTAACTCCGAACAAAAAATAGAGATCTATTATTTGAAAAAGCCCCATCGCATCAACAAAAGCGAAGGGGCTTTTTTGTTATCCTTTATTTTCTTTTAAAAATTCATTAATTTTAGCTTTAGCATCTGCACTACATGGTTTACATGAGTTAACGGTACCTCCATTTTCAATGATGTCTTCTGCTAAACCAGAACAACCAGGAAATCCACATGAACCACAGTTATATCCCGGTAACATTGCAATTAACTTTTCAATTCGCGGATCAACTTCAACTTTTAAATAAAGGTTCGCCAACCCAAGCAGTCCGCCAAGTACTAATCCTAAACCTCCAATGACTATAATAGGAACTAAAATCGCACTCACTCTTCTCCCCCCTTATAATGAGAACAAGTATGATTCGAACAACGATGACAAGACGTCTGTTCGTTTATTGTAATTGGAGCTTCGGTTCTTTTATTCATGACGTATGTCCACATAAAAATGCTCACCAAGACAACAAATAAAACAATCGGCGCCATCAAACAATCCCTCCAAATCCCATGAAGATGATTGACATAATCGAGGCTGTAATTAAAGCAATCGGAACCCCTCTTAACGCTTCTGGAATTGGAGCAAGTTCTAATCGTTCACGAATCACAGAAAATAAATAAATAACTAACGTAAATCCAAGTGCTGAAAATAAGCTAAACACAATGGTTTCTATTAAGTTATACTGATTATCAATCGATAACACGGCAATTCCAAGAACAGCGCAGTTAGTCGTAATAAGTGGTAAATAAACTCCCAGTAACTTATAAAGTTTCGGTGAAAACTTCTTAACTACCATCTCAACGAACTGAACTAAAGAAGAGATAACTAAAATAAACGTGATGGTTCTCATGTACGTCATATCACAAGGCACTAAAATATATTCATAAACAAGCCATGAAACACTTGATGAAACGACCATAACAAACGTGACAGCCAATCCCATCCCGATTGCAGACTCTGTCTTTTTAGAAACTCCAATGAAGGGACAGATTCCAAAAAACTGAGATAAAATAACGTTTTGAACCAGTAATGCAGTCAATGCAATTGGAACTAAAGTTTCCATCTACGCCTTCACCTCCTGTTTCACTCTTTTTTTTGATTGAGAGATCCGATATTGATTCATGATTCCAATAATTAATCCAAGTGCCAAAAAAGCACCCGCTGGATAAATAAAGATTGGAATACTAATCGACTCGGGTAAAAATTGAACGCCAAATAAACTTCCTGCACCGATTAATTCACGGAAACTTGCCAATACACAAAGTCCAAGCGTAAATCCAAACCCCATTCCAAGTGCATCAAAAATAGAATCAATCACCTTGTTTTTACTTGCAAAGCTTTCAGCACGTCCGAGAATAATACAATTCACGACAATTAATGGAATAAAAATTCCAAGCCTTGCAGCAAGTGATGGAACATACGCGTTTAAAAGCATCTCAAGGATTGTCACACCTGTTGAAATAATCACAATAAAAACAGGAATTCGAACTTCATCTGGTACTAATTTTCTAATTGACGACACGACAATATTTGAAAAAAGTAACACAAAAACAACACTTAACCCCATCCCAAGTGCATTTTGCAAAGATGTCGTGACACCAAGCGAAGGACACATTCCAAGTAATAAAACAAATAACGGATTCTCAGTGATGAGACCCCGCTTCAAAATTTCCTTCTTCGTCATCCTCTTCCCCCCAATTCTAATGTTTTAAAAAATGTGCATTCGCCTCATCAATCGCCTTCTTAACCGCTGAACTCGTAATCGTCGCGCCTGATAATGTATCAATACTCATGCCATCCACCGGTTTATTTAATATCTGAGATAAAAACTCATCCTCTTTCACCCGACTCCCAAATCCAGGCGTCTCACTAAATGTTCCAATATAGCGGAGATTAATCAATTCCTTTGTCTTTAAATCATAGGCTACGAACATTTGAATATCGCCCCCATAACCTTTCGTCGCTAATTCATAAATTCGGCCCATGCAATCATTATCTTGATCATAAATATTATAAATCACCTGAATCGCTTTAAACTCTTCCGATTCCGATGTATCTGACTCTTCAAAACGCGTCATACTCGGAAAAAAATCTAATATAGTGGCCTCTTTTTCCGCTTTTTCACGCTCACTGATAATAGGGGCTGTCATCGTATTCACACTCGCAATTAATCCTGCACAAATAATTCCAATAACGGCCAAAAAACAAGCTAAATAGATTGGTTTTTTTACCACAACGTCTCACCTCACTTTAAATCATGATTCCAATTAAGACAGCAATACCAATAACAATCAAAAAGCTAACTAACCAAAAACAAATTTCTCCTCGTTTAAGTGGAAGATTCATTCGTCCCATAAATCCTCGGTCAATGACAGGTTTAAATAAATTCATGATTAAAATAGAGAAAAACACACCTTCTGGGTAATTTCCAAGCAGTCTGATGATGACCGTTAAGATTCCAAGTGCCATTCCAAAAAACACTTTCCCTTTTCTAGAAACGGGTGAGGTCACTAAGTCAGTTGCCATAAACGCAGCTCCAAATAAAAGGCCTCCACTTAAAAGATGAAACAACGGATACCAAATCCCAGCCACTCCATTCATTGCTCCAACTATCCATGTCATGAAAAAGACGGTTCCTAAATAAAAGGCAGGAATTCGCCAATCAATAATTCGACGAACCACTAAATAAATCATGGCTATGATAATAGCAAATGAAATACTCTCCCCAATTGCTCCACCATAAGTCCCCATTAACAAACCGACTAGTCCACCATATGGAGCCGTTAATTGTTCATACGTCCCAATATATTGATTTTGCGCCAAATGCACCAGAGGAGTCACCGAGGTAACGGCATCAACTTGTGTTAAAGTTGTCGTTAATAATCCTCCAAATGAAATCGTGACCAAGGCACGACCAACCAGTGCTGGATTAAACGGGTTATAACCAACGCCCCCAAACACTAACTTTCCAAGCCAAACACTGACACAAGAACCAATCGCAACGACCATTAAAGGAGTTCCAATCGGCAAACAAAGAGCTAATAAAATAGCGGTAATAAGTGAATACGATTTTACAATTAGCGTTAACCATTCATAAACATCTTTAAATCGACGACCACATGCAAAGAAAATGGTTTCGGTTAAAATAGCAGATATTATTGAAACGAGTAACATCCATATAGCTTTTAGGGCATAGGCACCTCCAAAGGTATAACCATAAACGCTAATTGCAATTAAACTAATCACACCTAAAACGGCACTAAATTCATACATAATCTGTTGTGTACTACTTCGACTATGTAAGTGTGGCGTTGGTGACCATTTTGCGATTTTTGCCATGTTCTTCTCTTCCCCTCTTATTTTAAAATTCGTTTGGCTCGTCGCACAAACTCTGTCACTTCAATATGCGATGGACAAACATACGTACACATCCCGCATTCTACGCAAGATTTCGCATTTAACTTAGTGAGACGCTCTTTATCTTTAAGTTTAGCCATATCCTTAATCAAAACAGGTTGTAATCCCGTTGGACAATGATCAGTACAACGACCGCAACTCACACACGGTTGTTCATCTTTTTCCATGATGACCTCTTTTTTATAGTTCGGCCATAAAATATCCTTAATTCGGTCAAAGCCTTTATCGGGCCCCTCTTTTTTCTTCGTTGGTAATACCACAATTCCATTAACCCCACGTGATATGACAAAATCATCACTTCTCATCACGCCACCCATCATCGGTCCCCCAACAATGATTTTAATTTCATCTGCATCATCAATATACCCTCCGGCTAATTGAATTAACTCTTTAGCCGGCGTTCCAATTCGGACATAGTAAAGTCCTGGACGTTTAATCCCTTCTCCAGAAACTGTGACTAGTCGGCGAATAAATGGCCGATTATCACGAACAGCAAATGAAGTCGCAATAGCCGTTCCAACATTTGAAACAGTAAATCCAAGTTCTGAAGGTAAGCGATCATACTCTCGACCTGTAATCGTTTTAATCAAGACTTTCTCCCAGCCGAGTGGATAAGCATCTGGTACCTCGTAAACAGAAATTTGATCTCGAACTTGATACTCATCAATCTTTTGCTCTAAAAAAGCTTTTAATTTCTTTTTCCCTTTCTTAATGGCAATGATTCCTTTTTTAACATCTGCTGCTTTCATTAAAAATGAAATTCCATCAAAGAACCGTTCTGGTTGATCAAACATAAAATGATAATCTGTTGTTAAATACGGTTCACATTCAACACCATTAATTAAAACAGTATGGATTCCTTCTGGATTTAAGTATTTAATATACGTTGAAAATCCGCTACCTCCAAGCCCGACAACCCCATTTTTACGGATCATCTCCACAATGTCTTCTCGACTTAAAACACTTGAATCAGCGGGTGGTACACAGCTTGGATCCATTTCATATTTAAAATCATTTTGAATTTTAACACACAACACTTGTTTTCCACTTCGATGCCATTTCTTTTCAATCGCAACAACATCTCCACTAATACTTGCATGCATTGGAATGTTAATCCCATCCGTTCGATGACCCACTTCACTTCCTACATACACATGATCT
>OLSC01002173.1_pt1 | contig 14571 bp, 10 predicted proteins | sample 1672881 | NCBI WGS metagenome assembly OLSC01 (sample SAMEA3136733, study PRJEB25190) | human gut metagenome | biome: human gut; feature: human-associated habitat; material: faeces | place: Austria | collected 2013
CGCCGAGGAAGAGGGCATCATCTTCAAGACCCTGTGCAACCCCGTGGAGATCCACCCGGACGAGAACGGCTTCGTCAAGTCCATCACCTGCGTGGAGATGGAGCTGGGCGAGCCCGATGCTTCCGGCCGCCGCCGCCCCATCGAGAAGAAGGGCAGCGAGTTTGAGCTGGACGTGGACACCGTGATCATGAGCCTGGGCACCAGCCCCAACCCGCTGATCCGCTCCACCACCCCGGGTCTGGAGACCAACAAGCACGGCTGCATTGTCACCGAGGGCGACGAGGGCAAGACCAGCCGTGACGGCGTGTACGCCGGCGGCGATGCCGTGACCGGTGCCGCCACCGTCATCAAGGCCATGGGCGCCGGCAAGGCTGCCGCCAAGGCCATGGATGAGTACATCCGCAACAAGTAATTTCTGCCAAATGGCGCAAATCCCCTGTTTCCTTTGGGAAACAGGGGATTTTTCCTTTTTTAGGAAGACTAGACAGATTATCTATATTTCATTTACAATTCGTCCCACTTTATGGTATACTATTTCCATCTTACGAAAGCACCAGGGGCTGCCGCAGCCCTTGCTCTGTTTGCAGGAGGTGTGCCCCATGCACTCGTTATTGATCCTGGTCCTGATCCTGGACGCTCTCATCGCCGTGTCCTCGGTGCTGAACCTTGTGAACATGATGCGCGTCAACCTGATGGTGGAAGAAAAGCAGGCCCAGGCCCTTACGGTGCAGCTGGTGCGCGTGTGCAAGACAAGCGCTGGCAAGGGTGGGCTGCTGTCCTCCTGGTTTGGGGTGTACGCCTGCCCCGGGGAGATCGGCACTGGTGAGTTTACCTCCACCAACCCCTACGGCAGCCCAGAGGCCGTGCCCAAAGCCACCACGGTGGTGCCCATGAAGGCCTCCGGGGTGCTGGAACACTGCGATATCGGAGCTCACCTGGGCCGTCGTCTGGTGCCGCTGTGGCTTACGGCAGGAGGCTTTTCTCTGCTGCTGGCAGCGTTTATCCGCCTGTAAGGCATTTTCTCTGGACTTTTCGGCGTAGTGCCGACGGCCTGCCTGCTGACCCACAGGCGGACCGCCAGCACAGCGCCGGGAAAATATAAGTATAAAGGAAGGCAATTATGGAACTACTGAAACTACTTGGCATTGTCATCGTCATCGCTGGCTTTGCACTGAAGCTGGACTCCATTCTGGTCATTCTGGTGGCAGCCGTTGTGACTGCACTGGTTGGCGGTCTGGGCCCGGTCACCCTGCTGGAAACGCTGGGCAGCACCTTTGTGGCAAACCGCAGCATGGCCATCTTCATCATCGTGATGCTGGTCACCGGCACGCTGGAGCGCAACGGCCTGCGTGAAGCAGCCGCTGCCCTGATCGGCAAGTTCAAGGGTGCCACCTCCGGCCTGGTCATCGGCATCTACGGCGTGATGCGCTCGATCTTTGCAGCCTTCAACGTGGGCTTTGGCGGCGTGGCCGGTTTCGTGCGCCCCGTCATCATGCCCATGGCCGAAGGTGCCATTGTAGCACAGGGCTATGAGCCCAATGAGGAGCATGTCGAGGAGCTGAAAGGCATGGCTTCTGGCATGGAGAACATCACCTGGTTCTTCGGTCAGGTCCTGTTCGTGGGCGGCTCCGGCGGCCTGCTGGTGCAGAGCACTTTGGCCGGCCTGGGCATCGAGGTGGAGCTGGCCCAGCTGGCTGCCATCGAGATCCCCGTGTGCATCATTGCCACTGTGGTCGCCATCGTATTCTATGTGATCAAGGATCGCAAGATGATCCAGAAGTACTATAAGTAAGGGAGGACAGAAGAATGAGCTTTTTTATGAGTGCTGATTACAGCCTGTCCACCAAGGTGATGGAGGTCATCTACTTTATCATCGGCCTGCTGTGCATCTACTGCGGTGTGAAGAACCTGAAGGATAAGGAGAACCCGGAACCCATGGGCACCTTTATCTTCTGGGCCGTGCTGGGCGTCGTGCTTGCCCTGGGCCGCTGGCTGCCCTCTCTGGTGAGCGGCATCCTGGTGGTGGTGATGTGCATCCCCGCCATCCTCAAGAAGGTCAAGAAGGGCGCTGTCTCTGCTGCCACCAAGGCCGAGACCGAGGCTACCTATGAGAAGATCGGCATGAAGATCTTTGTCCCCACCCTGAGCATTGGCATGCTGGCCGTCATCTGCGCCATCACCGGCCTGGGCATCGGCCTGTCCGCCCTGAACGGCGTGGCTCTGGGCGTTCTCGTGGCCATCATCCTGCTGATGATCATGAACCGCGACAACAAGCCCTCCACCTTCCTGAACGATTCCGAGCGCATGCTGTCCACCGTGGGCCCCCTGTCCATGCTGCCCATGCTGCTGGCCTGCCTTGGCTCCGTCTTCACCGCTGCCGGTGTCGGCGATGTGATCTCTGACCTGGTCAGCCACATCATCCCCGAGGGCAATGTGAACGCCGGTATCGTGGTGTACGCCATCGGCATGATGCTGTTCACCATGATCATGGGCAACGCCTACGCCGCCATCACCGTGATGACCGTGGGCATCGGCTACCCGTTCGTGCTGGCCCACGGCGCAAACCCGGTGGTCATCGGCATGCTGGCTTTGACCTGCGGCTTCTGCGGCACCCTGTGCACCCCCATGGCTGCAAACTTCAACACCGTGCCCGTGGCACTGCTGGATATGAAGAAGCCCATGGGCGTCATCAAGAATCAGGTTCCTGTCGCCATCATCATGATGGTGGTCCAGATCGTGATGATGATCCTCCTGAAGTGATTTTTTGTTGTTAGATCGAGTGATTCAATGGAACAGGCAATTCAGCACGGAGCCGATATCATTATTCGCGACTGGGTCCGGCTCCGTGCAGGCGAACGCATCCTGATCGTATCCAGCCAGAAGTATGCTGTCGAGGTGGCAGCCATGCAGCAAGCCGCACAGGCGGTGGGCAGCGTGGCGGATGTTTTGATGCTGGACGACCTGCACGAGCAGGTGGGCCAGTATTTCGATGACCGCGAGGACGCCTTTGACCCCTACAACGCCGTGATCGGTGCTGCCGAGTATTCCCTCATCACCACACGGGCCGTCAAGCGGGTCATCGCCCGCCGCAACCGGTTTTTGTCGCTGCCGCTGAGCACCCGCAACGGGCAGTCACTGCTGAGCTACGACTTCCTGAACATGAGCCTGCCCAAAAGCAGGATCATGGCCAGCATCATCATGGCCTGCTACCAGAACGCCAGCCACATCCATGTGACCACGGAACTTGGCACGAACCTGGATTTCAACATCGAGGGGCGTGTGCCCGGCTTCTTCAACGGCTGCTGCCACGACGGCAAGGGCCTTTCCTCTGCCAGCGTGGAAGTGTATGTGGCACCGGTGGAGAGCGACACCAACGGCACCCTGATCCTGGACGGCTCCATGGGCTATATCGGCATCGTGGACAGCCCCGTGCGGGTGGAGCTGCGCGGCGGCCGCATCGTGGAGATCGAGGACAATGCCAGCGGCAGGCGGCTCAAGCAGTTTCTGGCCCGCTTCCACGACCCGGAGAACATGGTGGTGGCGGCGGAGTTCGGCATCGGGCTCAACACCCACTCCCGCTGTGCAGGCAACTGCTACATCGAGGACGAATCCACCTATGGCACCTTCCACATCGGGTTCGGGCGCAACATTGCGCTGGGCGGTGTGCAGGATGCTTCCGGCCATTACGATCTGGTCACCCACGCTCCCTGCATCTATGTGGACAACCGCATGATCATGGATCACGGACAGCTCACCGTTCTGGAGCCGTCCATTTATATCTGAGAATCGAGGCTTTTTACTATGAAGATTCTGCTCACTGGTTTCGACCCCTTTGGCGGCGAGGCCGTCAACCCCGCTTTTGAGGCGGTAAAGCTGTTGCCCGACACCATCGCCGGTGCCGAGATTGTCAAGCAGGAAGTGCCCACCGAGTTCATCCGTGCCGGTGAGGTGCTGGAAGCTGCCATTCAGGCAAACCAGCCCGATGTGGTCATCTGCATCGGGCAGGCCGGCGGCCGCTCCGCCATCACCCCGGAAAAGGTGGCCATCAACCTGATGGACGGCCGCATCGCCGACAACGCCGGTTATCAGCCCATCGACGTGACCATCCAGGAGGACGGCGAGACCGCCTACTTCACTTCTCTGCCCGTGAAGGCCATGGTGCAGAACATCAAGGACGCAGGCATCCCCTCCGCCCTGTCCTACACTGCAGGCTCCTATGTCTGCAACTACCTGATGTACACCCTGCTGTACCTCATCGACAGGAAGTACCCCAACATCCGGGGCGGCTTCATCCATGTGCCTTACGCCATGGAGCAGGTGGTCAACAAGCCCCTGGGCACCCCCAGCATGGACCTGCACCAGATCGCCCGCGGCCTGGAGAAGGCCGTGGAGGCCGTTGTGAAGAACGACGCCGACCTGGCTGTGGACATGGGCACCACCCACTGAGCACCCCCGCAGAGCCCTTCAAGGCACCCGCTGTGCATCCGCATGGCGGGTGCCTTTTTTTGTGGACGCTGGCGCGACAGTTCCCTGTACGCTTGCGGGAAACCGGAACAGGACGATTTAAAATGGCTCCGCGTGCGCTGCGCCATAATTAGAGGAAATATTATTTTTTATTGCAACTCCGGAAAATCTGCGGATTTTCCGGAGTTGCCTTTTCACCAGAGGGGTCATGGCGGGGAGTGGCATCTGATACCGGAATGACATCGCACCGGGAGGGACGTTACGGGATTCCTTTCCGCAAAACGCGAGTTCTCCTTCTGCGCTTTGGCCGCAGGCCAACAGCAGCCGATGCCACTTCCCGTAACGCCCTCTCCCGTGAAAAAGCAAATCCGGCGGGGCCGCAGCCCTGCCGGATTTGCAAAATCTAAAATAATTTTTCTGCTATTTATGCCCAGAGCAAAGCGGAGGGCATTCTAAATCGTTTGCCTTCCAGAGAACAGGCCACTTTCCTTAACGCCCATCCGTGAAAAAACAATCCCGGAAAATCCGCAGATTTTCCGGGATTGCATATCTTTAAAAATAATTTTCCGCTGATATTGCCAGAGCAAAGCGGAGGCAATTCCAAACCGTCCTGCTTACTCCGTGATCCGCCCTGCCGCGCTGGTCTCCAAGACCGGGTAACCGGTGCGGGTGCAGCGCACGGCGCAGCGGGCGCGGCCGCCGGTGGTGCAGGTGAACAGGGTCAGGTCCCAGGCGTCCTCGTCGCTGGCCGTGATCATCTTGTCGATATCCGTGGGCTGGATGGTCTCCACGTTGGTCACCTCATAGCTCCAGCGCTGGCCGTCCATGTCGGTAAAGTACACCTCGCTGCCCAGGGCCAGCCACTTGATGGGGCTGAAGTGCTTGGCGTAGTTGTGGGCGCAGACCACCATGTTGTCGGCGTAGGTGGAGCCGGAGTAGCGGCCCGGGGCCACCTTGAGGCCCGCATAGCTCCACTCGCTCATCACGGGCAGTTCCAGCCCGATGGACGGGATGGACAGGTAGCCGATGTAGCCCCAGCCGTCGATGTCGGTGACGGTCATCTCCTGCTCCGGGTCCAGCTCCGGCTGGATCTCTTCTTCGGTGTTGTCCTCAATGGTCTCGGTCAGGGTCTCTTCCAGCTTGCCCAGGGCCTCCTGGGAGGCCTTGTCGGCGCGGTTGGCGTCCCACTGGTTATAGCCCAGCAGGGCCAGCGCGCCCAGAATGAGCAGGATGCCCACGATCATGCAGGCGCGGCCGATCTTCTGCTTTGTGTTCATGCCAGCGTCTCCTTCCGGTCCAGCACCCAGCCGACGGCAAACAGCAGCACGCCGCTGCAAGCCATGAACGGGATGGGCCAGTTCAGCTGGCCGCTCTGGGGCAGTGCATTGCCATCCGGGCGGCCCGGCGCCACCGGGTTGTCCGGGTTGCCGGGGGCCACGGGGTTGTCCGGGTTGCCGGGGTTCACCGGGTTATCCGGCGTACCGGGCGACACCGGGCGGTTGGGGTCGTTGGGATCCACCGGCATGTCCGGGTTGTCCGGCTCATCCGGGGTGCCGGGCTGGGTGGGCTTGTCCGGTTCCGAGGGCTTCTCCGGCTCGGACGGTTTGTCCGGCTCCGAGGGCTTTTCCGGTTCGGGCGGGGTCACCTCCTGCGTGGGCGCGCCCACCTTGGGGGTGGCGTCCACGGTGTAGAGCCAGCCGCTTTCGTCCGCCATGGGCAGCGACACCAGGAAGGAATTGATGGCCTCGTAGCCCTTGGAGTTCTCGGTCTGCACCACGAGGTACAGGCCCAGCGGCAGCGCGTCAAAGGAGACGATGCCCTGCTCGCTGATCTTATGGGTGGTGCCGGCGGCGCGGGCGGGCAGTTTGGCTTCCAGCCTGGAAGCCAGCGTGCTGTCCGTCAGGTCGCCCAGCGCGATGCCGCAGCCCGTAAAGTCGGCGGTGTACACAAAGTGCAGGTCGCCGTTGGTGCGGGCCACGTCCGCCACCTTGTACACGGTGAGTGCGCCGCCCCGCAGGGGGACGTCGTTCTGGTGGTCGTACAGGGTCACGTCCATGCTGCCGGTGCGGCTCAGGTCGATGTTGGCGCTGGCCGCGGGGGCTGCCAGCGCGGGCAGTGCACAGCACACGGCCATGCACAGCGCCAGCAGAAGAGCGGCAAACCGGTTGTTTTTGTTTTGTTTCATGGCTGCTCACTCCTCCTCGTTCTGTTTCCGTTTGCGGACCAGCAGCAGGGCTGCTGCAGCGGCCAGTGCGCCGCCCAGCACCCCGAAGGGTGCCGTGCCCATGCCGCCGGTGGACGGCAGCTCGTAGCCGGTGTAAACACGGTTCTGGATGGTAATGTTGCCGGTCTGCACGCCGTTGTTGTCAATGTACACGTTCCAGTTGCCGGTGGTCTCTTCCTCCACCAGGTAGTGGTACGCATTGCCCTTCTCGTCCGTCAGGGGCAGTTCCTCGCCGGACCAGGTCTTAGTCCAGTTGTTGTCTGCGGTCAGGTCGGCTTCAGCAAACGGCGTTCTGTCCTTGTCATTGTCGGTGTACCGCCAGACCTTGATGTGGATGCTGTTCACCGCCGGTTCCACCGGCTGTTTGGTATCCTGGTCCAGCCAGAGCTTGCTGACGGTCAGCTTGCTGTACACGTTGCTGTACTCAGCAGTGGTGGTGCCGGCGTCGCTGCCCACCTGCACATTGCGGTTCAGGTCCACCGTCTCACCGTCCACAGTCAGGGTCGTGGTGCCATCGGCCTGGCCGGTCGCCTTTGCAAAGGCCTGCTGCTCGTTCTCCGCGCTGGCGTTATTGCGGAACAGCAGGTAGTGCGGGGTGGCATCCAGCTGATAGTCCGTGGGTGCTTTGGTCTCCACGAGCTTATACAGCACGTCCGGTTTCAGGCAGCTTGCAGTCTCACTATCCAGCACAGCCAGACTGGCCTGACCGTTTTCGTCCGTGGTCAGGGTGCCCGTGCCGTTGCCGGTCCACGGGACGAACTGCCCGCTTACCGTATCGTACTGGAAAATGGTGAACTCCGCGCCCTTCAGCGACACGCCGGAGTAGCTGTCCTTCTTGCGCAGCACGAACTGTGCGGTGGTGGCCGTTGCATCCGCCTTGACCTGGTAGGTGATGCCGCTGTCGCTGGATTTGCTGCCGTTGCTCAGGGTCACGGTGTTGCTCACCTGGTAGCTGGCGGCAGCACTGCCATCCTTCACATTGCAGTCATACACAAGGATCATGGCCGCCATATTGGGGATCTCCATATGGAGCCAGCCGTTCTTGTCCGCTTCCAGGATGCGGTACATGTTGCGCGGCACCTCTTTGCCGGTGGTCACGCCGACTGTTTCGTCGTAATCGTAAAAATACAACTTGACCGAGTTGACATCGCCGGTGGCGATGGCACCATTGGTGGTGCTGATGTTATCCCACAGCTCGATCTTCTCCGCTTTGGTCTGCCCGGCCGACAGATCCTCGCCGGCCGGGTTGATGACCACCTGATAGTGCAGCTTCCGGTCGTTGCCGGGGTCCTGCCAGCCGGTCTTTTTCACCTGCTCCACATCGCGGGTGACGGTGGTGGTGGTGGTCTCGGTCAGCTCGCCCCAAGTGGCGGTGTTCGTATAGGTCAGCTTGCCCACCGAGGGGTTCTTCCAGCGGGGATCGTCGCTCACGCTCACTTTGTACTGGATGCGGATGCGGTGTTCCTCCTGCCCCGACTGGTTGTAGTTGCTGATTTTAATGGTGAGCTTCCGGGTAGTTTTGTCATACTCTGCCGTCGCCCAGTCTACATTTTTATCGCTGATCTTTACAAAATCGCCCTCATCCAGCGCGATCTTGACATTCTCCACCTTGAAGCCGACGTTTTCCGGCAGGGTGTCGGTAACCGTGATTTTGTCCCTATCGTCGGCGGAGGTCTGCAGCACCAGCTGGTAGTGGAGGTTGTTGCCGCTGAGGTCGCTCAGCTCGAAGCTGTTGCTGCCGGTCAGATAACCGGTCTCGTCGCCGCTGCTCTTTGCGGCCACACCCTTTTCAAACTTCTTGTAGCTGCGGTAGGTGTCCTCTGCCGAATCATTGCCGCTCACGCCGTCGATATGGATGGTGTTCTTATAGGTCCACACCTCACCGGTGGGCACGTCGTCGCGCTCTTCGTGGGTGGGGATGCCGGTCACCGAGATGCTGCGCACGGGGTTCTGGTTGTCCCCGGCTTTCACATGGATGGTAAAGCTGCGCACACGGGTGGACGAGTTATTTGCGTCCACCTCCTCGGTACCGTTTTTCTGTGCATAATAGGTCATCTTGATGGTGTTGCCCGCCTCGACAGCCTGCGCATAGGTCAGCCTCGTGTTGTCGTGCATGGTCAGGGTCAGATTGGCCTTGATGGCGTCATCCAGCTCTTTTGCAATGGCATAGTGGGTGTCCTCTTTTGTCTCGCCTTGGTCGTTCTCAGCGTCGTCCAGCACATCCCACAGGGTAAACTCCGCTTCACCGGCCTTGTTGGTGGCCGAGAGGTTCCAGGTGGGCGTCTCGCCCCTGGTGGCAATGGATTTGCTCAGGCTCCAATCGCCCTTCCCGATGTTCACAGTATCCGAGGCCTCAAAGGTGTGTTTGCTCTTGGTCTCGATCTGTGCTGTATTGGTCACCGAGCCGCCGCCGATGGGGGTGGTGGTCTCAAAGGTGATCTTCAGCTCTGTTCCATCATAACCCGCCGGGATGGTATAGCCGTTTTTCTGGAATTCCTCTGCCGATATCGTATCGTTGCCTACCTTTACATCCCCTACGATTTTCACACCGTCTGGCAAGTCATCTGTGATCTTGCAGCCCTGCAGGAGATAGGGCCCCAGGAAAGAATGGGGTACCTTTACAGTGATCGTCCACTGGATGCGGCCTGTTTTGGGGTCGTACTCGCCTTTCTTCTCAATGCGAGAGGTTTTACATGTGTACCATGCGTCAACCGCATCTTTTACATTGCGCCCTGCCTCGGCTTTCGCCGTGTTGTTGATGATAGCGACGCCGTTGGGCATATTGTCAAAGTCCGCATAGTTCCGCTGAACGTCGTAGTTCCAGATGTACTTCTCTCCGGCCTCCAATGCAGGCAGCGGAGCAAGGACCACCTGGGGGTTGCCGTTGCCGTCGGTTTTCAGCTCATACAAAGGGAAGGAAATCTCTGTTTCTTTGCCCGAGGCATCCACCTTGCAGAGTTTAAAGCTATTTGTCAGGTATGTGCCGCCCTTCAGGTAGTCGCTACGGTTTTCGCCATTCCTATTCGTGTTCAGGGTATCCGTAAGGATCACCGGGTCTTTGGTGCCGTTGGTGGTCTCCACCGTCACCTTGTAATTATTTACAAAGGTGCCGTCCTTACGGTCCGTAATCAGCGGAGACCCACTCCCTTTGCTGATCTTTATATCTGCCGTTTTCTTCTTGATGGTCAGGATGCAGTCGTCCTTGAATTTGATCTCCTTCTCGTCCTCAAAGTTGTCGGCGCTCGCCGTAACGGCGGCCTTGAAGGTACCGGTGAATGTCAGGCCGCCCTTCTCGTCGGTACCGATGAACTTTTCGTCCGTAAAGGTCAGGGTCACTTTGCCGTCGGTGTCAACGGTGAAGCTGCCCACGACCTTTGCATTGCCGGCCTCGTCCTTGTCGGACTCATCCACGATGTTGCCCGTCACCACATCCGGCATGGGCAGGCCTTTGGGCAGTTGGTAGGTCAGGGTATTGTTGGTGGGCGTCAGCACACCGGCATTCACGGTATACTTCAGGTTCACGCGGACGTGGGTGCCGCTGTCCACGGTCACGCTGCCCGCGCCGATAGACGTCCATGTTTTCCCGTCGGTCGTCTTTTCATAATTGACATCCGTGATCCAGGTGTCCAGATCATGGTCGTCCCCGGCAGCCAGCAGGGCGATGCCGTAGGGGTCGGCGTCACCCACCCAGTCCACGGTGGCACCAAAGCCCTCCTCATCTTCCAGCAGCGCATAGCTGCCGTCCAGCTTCTCCTGGGAGCCTGCCGGGTCCTCCGGGGCCACAGCGGTGGTCTCGGCGGCATAGGCACCGGTCACCGAGATGACACTGGTCACGTCGGACATGGCAGCGGGCACCTCGGCCACCTTGCCGTCCACGTTGCCGGAGATCACGGTCAGGGTCCCGGCGTCGGGGTCCACGGCGGACACGACGCCCACCGTCTCGGTGGTCACGGTGCGGGTGTCCACCTGCGGCTCGGAAGCCGTGAGCTGGGCGGCGGTGTCGGGGTCCTCGTCCAGGTCCAGCAGGGCGATGCCATAGGAGCTCTCGTCCACGGCCACCTGCTCGGTGGTGAGGGTGTTGTAGATGACGATATCGCCGGGCCTTGCGGTGGAGCCGTCGGCGTCGGTGAGCCACTGGGAGCCGCGCAGGTCACTGTGCAGGGCCATCACGCCCGCACGCTGGGGCACCACCGTCTGGGGCACACCCGCAAAGTGCAGGCAGTAGGACAGGAACATCACGTCCCAGGCGCCGTAGGGGTTGCCGTACCAGGCACCATAGCGGGAGTAGCCGCGCAGCACCTGCTGGTCCTCCACATCCAGCTTGAAGTTCTTGTCGCTCTGCTGGTAGTCCAGCTGGGACTTTGCCACGGTGAGCAGGTCCTCGGCCCAGTTTCCGTTCAGGGCCACGTTGGCCGCGGCCTGCCATTCCTCGGCAGTCTCCACGTCGGCCTGGGTATCGGCCAGGCACTCCACGGTGTGGTGGTGCTCCGGGATGGTGCACACCAGCTCCTCGGTGTAGCAGGCGTCGGTGTGATGATGCAGCACCGGCTCGTCCGGGGTGGTCTCGGCCGGCTCAGGGGGCAGGTCCACCACGGGGCGGCTGGCAGGCATTTCCTGATAGGCGGGGTTGGGTTCTTCCACCAGTTCGCCTTCGTCCAGGCCGCACACCAGCTCATACTCGGTGGTGTAGCAGCTGTCGTCGTGGATATGCTCGAACTCGCCGCAGATGAGCGCACCGTACTCGTCAAAGCAGTCGTCGGTGTGCTCGTGCTCTTCCTGATAGCAGGTCAGCACCCGGTGCTCCTCGTAGCAGGCATCGGTGTGCTCATGGGGCACCCAGATGGTCTCCGGCTCGGTCTGCACCGGCTCTTCCGGCTCTTCCGGCTCGGCCGCGCTGTAGGCGGACACCGGATCGGCGCTGCTGTCCGAAGAGGTGACGGGCGTTTCCGGCTCGCCCTCCTCGTAACCGCAGGTGAGCACTTTTTCGTAGCAGGCCGCCGTGTGCTGGTGCTCCTCGTAGCCGCAGTGGTAGTCGGCAGCCATGGAGATGCCCACCCCATGGAGCTGCCAGTTGACGAACAGGGTGGTGAGCAGGGCCAGCACCAGCATCATGGCCACATAGCGCCGGGCCTGTACATGCTGCCTGCGGAACCGCTCGATCAACCCGTTGATGATATCCTTCATAGTAAACACGTCCTCTTGGTTCGCTCTGTGCCCTGGCAGCCGCACACCGCTGCAGGCCCACAGAAGGGTCCGTTTATCATTTGTGCAACAAAAGCGTCACAAAATTTGTTCGATACACTGTCATTATACCATTTTAAGGCATTCATTTCAACTCAGGGGCGTGCCTTTCCGGCAAAAGAATGCACACGATGCGCACCATGTAAGGGGTCAGGGGCAGCCACAGCACCGTGCAGCCCAGATTGAACAGGGTGTGGGCGTTGGCGATCTGCCGGGCCAGCACGGCGCTCTCCGGCCCGTGGGGCGAGACCAGCCGCACCAGCGCGGTGAACTGGGGCAGCAGCAGCCAGCACACCGCCGCCCCGGACAGGTTGAACAGGGCGTGGGCCGCCGCCAGACGTTTGGCGTCCCGGCTCTGCCCCACCGATGCCAGCACCGCCGTGACGGTGGTGCCGATGTTGTCCCCCAACAGCACCGGGATGGCTCCCGCAAGGCCCAGCAGGCACCCGCCGTCCGGCCCGGGGCGGGCGGCCGCCTGCTGCAGCACCGCAATGGTGGCGGAGCTGCTCTGCACGGCAAGGGTCATGCCCAGCCCTGCCAGCAGGCCCAGGCCGGGGCGGTGCCGCACCTGGGCCATCCACTGCCGGAACACCGGCCCTGCTGCCAAGGGCTCCATGGCCTCGGCCATGACCGCGATGCCCTCAAACAGCAGGCCGAACGCAAACAGCGCCTGCCCGGCTGCATGCAGACGCCCGCGCCCCGCGAACCAGAGCAGCAGCCCCGCCACCAGCAGCAGATACCGGGCATCCTCCAGCCGGAAGGCCAGCAATTGCGCGGTGACCGTGGTGCCGATGTTGGCTCCGAACACCACCGGCACGGCCCGCTGCAAGGTCAGCAGCCCGGCCCCCACAAGGCCCAGCACCAGCACCGTGACCGCCGAGCTGCTCTGCACCACCGCCGTGACCGCCGCCCCCGTGAGCACCCCGGCCAGCGGGTGGGCCGTGAGCCGGGCAAGGGCCTGCCGCAGGGTGTCCCCCGCCGCCTGCTGCAAAGCGTCCGTGAGGGTGTCCATGCTGTATAAGAAAAGTGCCGCCCCGCCGAACAATTGCAGGATCATCCACAAACGCTGTTCCATGCCCGATGCCCCCTTTGCTTTATGTGTATGCGGGACACAAACGTTTGTGAACTTTTGTGAAACAATCCCTGCAGGGGGTTGCAATCCGGCCTGCAAAAGCCTATTATTATCAAGCGTTAACAGTTAACAGTTGTTAAGCAATTTTTGAGAGGAGGGATCGCGTGTCTGAGGAATCCACGTTGAGTTTCCGTGGGCTTTGCCGCTACATCCACCGGCTGAGCAAAGCATCCAAGGCCGGCATGAAGGCCGCTCTGGCCGACTGCCCCAAGTGCCACTTCCCCATGCTGGAAGGGCTGCTGGGCTGCATTCGGCTCCATGGACAGGACGGTGCCGTTTATATCTCCGATCTTGTTCAAGAGCTTCATCAACCGCTTCCTGCCATTTCCCGCACGGTGCGGCAGATGGAGCAGGACGGCCTTGTGGAACGCTTTGCCGACCCTGCCGACCGCCGCAAGACGCTGGTGCGTTTCACGCCCAAGGGATACGAGGCCTGCCGACAGTGCGAGGCTGCTCTTGGGGACTACGTTTCCAGTGTCATGGCCCGGCTGGAGCCGGAACAGCTGGCCCAGATGGAAGCGCTGCGCGGCGCGCTGATGGAAGCCATTCTTGCGGAAAATGCTGCGCGTACCACCAAACCGAAGGGAGAACCAAACCATGACAAAGATCTTTAAGCAGCTGGCCCGTCACTGGGCCGTCTGCCTCGTGGTGTTCGCACTGCTGTTCGTGCAGGCGTACTGCGATCTGTCGCTGCCGGACTACACCAGCAAGATCGTGGACACCGGCATCCAGCAGGGCGGCATCGAAAGCCCCCTGCCCGACACAGTGCGGCAGAGCACGCTGGATGCCCTCTCGCTGCTGATGCGCGAGGAGGACGCCGCTGCCTTCCAGAACGCCTACACCGCCGACGGCGATGTGCTGCGCCTGCGCACCGACTTGACCGCCGACGAGCGCACTGCGCTGGAAGATGCTGTGACCACGCCGGACATCGTGCTGTATCTGGCGGCCGCCCAGGCAGCCAACACCCCCGCCGGGCAGACCGGCATGGGCATGACCGGCCTTGCGGACCTGCAGGCCTCCGGTGCCGACCGCAATCCCGACACGGAAACCGAGACTGTGGCCCCCACGGCGGAGGACCTGGACACCGTGTGCGGCCAGTTTGCCGCCATGAGCCAGATGCCCGGCTTCAACCGGGACGCCGTGCAGCAGCAGCTGACCGGTGCCATCGGCCAGCTGGACGACACCGTGGTGGAGAACCTGAAGAGCCAGGCTCTGCTGCTGGTGGGGCTGGAATACGAGGCCCAGGGCATTGCCCACGACGTGCAGATGCACTATTTATATAAGGTAGGCGGCCAGATGCTGGCCCTGACCCTGCTGATGGTGGCCGTGTCCATCGCGGTGGGCTTCCTGGCCTCCCGGGTGTCCGCCGCCATCGGCCGCGACCTGCGCCGCGAGACCTTCTCCAGCGTCATCCACTTCTCCCATGCGGAGATCGAGAACTTCTCCACCGCGTCCCTCATCACCCGCACCACCAACGACATCCAGCAGGTGCAGTTCGTCTGCGTCATGC
>OLSC01002186.1_pt1 | contig 14484 bp, 12 predicted proteins | sample 1672881 | NCBI WGS metagenome assembly OLSC01 (sample SAMEA3136733, study PRJEB25190) | human gut metagenome | biome: human gut; feature: human-associated habitat; material: faeces | place: Austria | collected 2013
CGCTCACCATCTTCACGCGCGGGTCAAGCCGTTCCATAAAACTGCGGTTTTCACGGACGTCTCCCTTTGCATGTCCGGAGCCAAGCGTGTGCAGATTCTTCGAACCTGCCGATTCGACAGCAGAACCAGGCTCGGCATCACGAACTTTTCCACCAACGTTCCGGTCAGCGTCAAGCGCGATCGTCCGGTCGGCAAGTACGTCGATTTCCGCTTGCGAATGGGAAATGATAAGTACGGTGACGCCTTGGGAATGAAGGGTTTGGATGAGATCGTGCACGCGGGTTGTGGCCGCTTCATCAAGTCCCGCGGTCGGCTCGTCCATAATGAGAATCCGCGGTTGGCATGCGATGACGCCCGCTATGGCAACGAGTCGTTGCTGCCCGCCGGAAAGGTCGAATGGCGAACGGTCGGCAAGATGTTCAATATGCAGCAATGCCATGGCTTGGCTGACATGTTCATCCACTTGCGCTTCATCAAGCCGTTGGTTGCGCGGACCGTAGGCGACGTCCTCGGCTACGGTTTCGGCGAAAAGCTGACGTTCGGGATGCTGCATGACGTAGCCGATGGTGGCGCGCAGTTTCTCGCGGTCCGCACGCTTGAGCGACCGCATATTGCCGTTGGCGCGTTGGCGTGCGACGGGAATGGTGTTGACGGTAATGCTGCCAGATTGCGGCTGTTCCAGCGCGCAGAGAAGACGCGCGAGAGTGGTTTTGCCTGCACCGTTATGCCCTGTGATGGCCACGGTTTCACCCTCATTGATGGTTATGGAAAGCTTATCGAGCACAGGATTGCTACTGTTTGGATATTGATATATCAGATTATGGATTTCAATGATTGGTACAGCTGATGTTGGCTTCGATGCGCCATTTGCAATATTGGATTTGGCAATTGGGTTGTCTTCTTGCGCTGTGCCTGATTCGTCCATTTCCGGAATACTTGCAGTATTACCGCGAGCGCTTTGCACGATACGCCCGTTATCCAGGCGAATGATGCGGTCGGCATTGACGAATTCGTCACGATGGTGGGTGACGAGAATGATGGTTGTGCCGTGCTGCTGCAATTCGTCAAGAATATGCATGATGTCGGCACGGCCTTGCGGATCGAGCATGGCGGTAGGCTCGTCGAGCACGAGGATTTCGGGATTCATGGCAAGCATGCCGGCGATGGCGACGCGCTGCTGTTGGCCTCCGCTCATTCGCGTGGGATCGGCTTCTCGTTGTCCGCTCATGTCGACTGCGTCAAGTGACATGGCGATGCGCATATCGATATCATCATGCGCAATGGCGAGGTTTTCCGGACCGAAGGCAACATCATCCTCGGTGACGGTGGTGACGATCTGATCTTCCGGATGTTGGAAAACCGCCCCGATACCATGCCGGGCGCTGCGGTAAGCATCAGCGTGCGCGCCGGCGTCATCGAATACGTTGTTTCCCAACAACGTGACATGTCCGGCATCGGGTGCGGCAAGTCCTGCGATGATGCGTGAAAGTGTGGATTTGCCCGATCCGTTTGGTCCTGCCAAGCATACACGTTCGCCTTGGCGAACGGTCAGGTTCACGCCGTCGAGCGCCCAGGTCGCGCCGGAGTCGTAGGTGAAACGAATATCGTGCAGTTCGACCGCGATGGTGTTCGTGGCGCTGTCAGGATTCATGGAAAAAGTCTTTCATAAACGAAAGGAACCTTCCATACGTCGAAAGGTTCCTTCCTATTCATCAATATGCGGAATCGATATGGTGAACGAGGCTCAGCGGTTCAATAGGTTGGAGATCGGCTTGTAGATCAGGAAGGTGACCACGCCATGGATGGTGAATTTCAACGTTGAACGGCAGAAGCGCCGGCACGATCAATGCCACGACCTGTGCGGTGGTCATATGCGCGTAGAACGGTGTGACGATCACATTGCCCACAATCGCCACCGCCAAGGCCGCGATCGCACCGACGATGATGCCGATGACCGCGCCTTTGCGGGTCTTGTTCCTGCGATAGATCAGTGCTGCCGGCACGGATAATGCCAAAGCCACGAGCACGGCCATAAGCGTGCCCCATGGGTTGGTGAACAGGTGCGGCAGGAAACCAAGCACGCTGACGATTACCGCCGCCGCTGGCCCGTAGGCGAAACCTGCCACCAGGCTGACAATGCCGGATGGATCATATTTCAGCCATTCCACGCCCGGCACAATGGGAAATTCCACAAAGCTGACGGCCATCGACAGCGCCACGAACAGCGCATACATGGCGATGCGTTTGGTGGACCAGCGTCCAGAGTCGGCCACGCCTGTGGAATGCGCGTTGTCGGAGCGCGTCATGCTTTCGCTGGTGATTTCGGCGTCGTTGTTTTGGGTATTGTTTGGTGAGGATACACTCATGTTGAGCCCCGTTTCTTCCATCCGGACTTTGACCGTTGGCTCCGGATTCTCACCGGATCAGCCGCTTTCGCGGGTCGCGGGCTTCGGCATGGGACCGTTATGAACGTCAGTCGTACCGTTACCGCCAGTAAGGATTTTCACCTTCCCTGAAACTTGCACGATTATATATACGCCTATCGTCGGAAATATGCAAACCGCGTCTCACTGGCGTCTATTATCAGCAGGCATCAATCTTTAATCCGGAAACCATGATCTTAGCCTCATATGCCTTTTGCCTATGGCATGAACGTCGCCTCATGGTGTGTTGCCGCAGTGTGCGCTTTGCCTGTTGCTTTCGTATCGTGTGCGTTCAAGCAAGCGGCAGGTACGTTGATTGTTATGCCAGCAGGTCGAGCAAGTCGTCTTTGCTGAGTGTGCCGACGCCTCCGGATGCGGTGCCGTCGGTGAACTGTTGGGCGAGTTCGCTTTTCTTTTCCTGCAGTTTGAGGATGCGTTCCTCGATGGTGTCTTTGGCTACGATTTGGTACACGTTCACATCCTGCGTCTGGCCGATACGATGCGCACGATCGGTGGCCTGGTTCTGCGCGGCGGCGTTCCACCACGGGTCAGCGTGCACCACTACGGATGCGCCCACAAGGTTCAGTCCCGTGTTACCCGCCTTGAGCGAGATGAGAAATACGGGAACATCGTTGCCGTTGAATTCGTCCACCAGTTCCACACGGCGTTTCTTCGGTGTCTCGCCGGTGATGGTGTAGAAGTCCACGCCATGTTCAGCCAAACGTGTACCAATCAGGTCAAGGAATGAAGTGAACTGCGAGAATACGAGCACTTTCTTGCTTTCGTCCATGCACGTGGATACGAGTTCGCAGATGGCGTCAAGTTTGGCGGAAGCGTTTTTCGCATCCGCATAGACGAGTCTCGGATCGCAACAGATTTCGCGCAACAGTGTGAATTCCGCAAGGATTCGAATCTTCTTCGTATTGAAGTCGGCGTCCTTGGTTTTGGTAAGGGTGGCGCGCAACCGTTGCTCGTGCGCCGCATAGAGTTTGCGCTGTTCGCCTTCCAGTTTGACGGTGAGCACGTTTTCGAACTTGTCAGGTAAATCGGTCAGCACGTCTTTTTTCAGACGTCGCTTAATGAACAGTCCGACCAAAGCCTGCAGTTTGTCAGCCATAACGGAATGTTCAGAACCGGGTGCCATGATCGGCTGTTCGTATTTTTCTCGGAACTTCGTGTAGGTTCCCAGCAATCCGGGCATGAGGAAGTCGAAGATGCTCCACAGTTCGCTCAACCGGTTTTCGATGGGGGTTCCCGTCAATGCGAACCGGTGTTCGGCGGTGATCTGTTTGACGGCTTTCGCCAACTTCGTGGCATGGTTTTTGATGTATTGCGCCTCGTCGAGTGCCATCAATGCGAATCGGCAGTCGGCATAATCATCCACATCTCGACGCAGCAAATCGTAAGAGGTGATCACCACATCGGTTTGCTGCGTTTCGTTGGTTTCAGTCGAATTGTTCCATTGCTGTGCCACGGCTGCGATGAGCTTGCGCCGTTGCGCTTTCGTGCCGGCCACGACTTCGATGGTCAGATCTTGCGTGAATTTTTCGCATTCGGCGGCCCAGTTGTATACCAAGGACGCCGGGCAGACGATCAACGCGGGACCACTGCCCTTGCGAGCTTCCACCAGTGACAGCAATTGCACGGATTTGCCCAAACCCATTTCGTCGGCGAGAATGCCACCGAAACCTTTGTCCCACAAGGTGGAAAGCCATTGGAAGCCTTCCACCTGGTATGGGCGCAGTACGTTTTTGAGGTTGCGGGGCACTTCGTATCGTTTTGGGTCGATGATTTTCACATCGTTGACATAGTCGACGAACGATTCGCTTTTGCCGTCGTCATCAACTTGAGCATCCAAGAGGAACGCCCGATATCCGGGAATGGTGATTCTTCCGGAATCAATCTGTTGCTCATCAAGGTCAAGATCTGTGACAATCTGATCAAGTTCATGCAGATCGGCATTCTTCAGATCAACGAACGTACCGTCCTTGAATCGATGGTAGCGGCGGTTCCTGCGGTAGGAATTCAGCAACGCGCCGACCTCGTTCATCGGCACTTCGTCGGCTATCGGCGAAATCTCAACCAGATTCGAGTCGATGGACAGTCCGACCTTCACTGTAGGGCTGCCTGGCATCATCATGCCGTCGAACGCGGCCGTGGAGAACACCTGCCCGACCGAGCGCAAGATATCCACGCCTTCGGTGAGCAAGAGCAGAATAGTCTGTTCGTCTTCCTCACGAATCCGCGCCACGTCAATGGAACTCCATGTCGGGAAAAGCTGGCGAACCACCTGCACCGCGAATGATTCGCGGGCCGTATCTCGTTTGATGAGCGCCGCTTTCGACCGCGAGTCCGGATTAATCACGCCTCGTAGCGCTTCGGCGGTCGGCACCAACTGGAACACAAAATCGCCGTATCGTGCCACAGCCTCGCAGGTGATGCCCTGCAGATCACGGTCCAAGTAGAATTCGATCTGGCAGTCGGCTCCCATCTGTTCGGCGACTTCCTGTGGAATGTCGAAACCAATGCCCGCTTCGGTAAGTTTTGGCAGTATTGTTCGTGCGAACATGGGCCAGTCGTTTTCCGCAATGAACACACCATCGCTAACGTTCGACGCGCACAATGTCATCAACGCGTCCACTGCGGGAAGGATGCTGTCGGTACAACGGAAGAGTCCGCTCACTGGCATCATATGGGAATCCATCGGAGTGCCGTTATGCTCGGCACTCATGAGGTACACGCCCCGCTGCCCAACAATCCGATCCGTGATGGTACGGTTCGACGTGATACGCACGCCCGACGAAGCGCCTTCCTTCACATATTCGGCGATGAACCGAAATTGCGGATTGCCATCGAATATGGCGATAGTATGCGATCTGGACTCCCCTGGCGTGGCCACTTCGACATAGCCCGGAGCGGCGTCATCCGTATGGGCGAAATCATCCGGAGTGAGCTGCCGCGCCCTCTCACGCCCCTCATGCTTGGGAGCTTCCAGCGGCCCGCGTGCTATCAGCACGTCTTCGATGTAGTCCTGTTGCGGTTCCGCTTCGAACAGGTTCAGCAGATCGCACAATTCCCCATCGGTAAGCATGATTTCACGTTCGATACGCACGTCTGGCGCGTAATAGTAGTTGTTCTGCAGCTGTGCAGCGACACGTGATCCAACAACACCTTGCAGGAATCGGAACAGCTGCAGCGAGAACGGTTCGAGCATGTCCGGAGTGTGGGTGAACGAGAGTTTCTGCCCGTATGACACGTATGCCCCGTTGTGCATGTCGGCTACGAATTTGGAAATGCTTTTGATGATATAACTTGCGTCGCCGCAGCCGATTTTCAACGTCAGGCTCCACAGCTCACGGTTCATGATCAGCGTGGGCTCCAGACATACGCTTCCCGGTTTCACCATGATGGAACCGCTCTTGCGTTTTGTTTTCGTGGCCCCTTGCGTAATGACGCCTCGTTGCTCGTCGGCGAGACGGCTTTTCGCGTCGACGATGCGCTTGAGCACGTCAAGCTGCGCGCTTTGACCGGTATTGTCATTCTTCGCATCCAGCGCACGCATGTAGTCGGATAGGATATGCGAGGTCACGCCACTTCGCTTGAATCCGCGGAACCGTTCGGGCTGGTCAAGAAACAGCAGCAGCATTGCGGCGACATGCTTGCACATGCCGGTATAGCGGCGCCCCCCAGCCGGATCCGAATCGAACTCGTCATCGTCCTGCACATGACCGAACGTCGATCCTGAACCGAAATCATCATAATCATCGACATAATCGTATTCATCGTCATCATCATCGAAACTGCGATATTTTGGATTGTTGCGGTAGCTGGGCGAATATGCCGACGAATACGTGCCATAACCGTGCTGCGAACCGTTGAACGCCGGACACGAGCAATACCTGGCCAAGAAAAGCTCATCATGCAAATCAAGCGTGGCCTGCACTTCGTATCGGCTGGACGGTGAGGTGGTGCCCCGCATATTGGCATGCAGGGTGATGCGGTCGGAATCGGAGTCGTTCAGGCAATGCAGATCCGACATTTTCGCACGCCACTGGTTGGCGATTCCACGGGCACGCTGCAATACAGGCTGACTGCATTCGCTGCGTAGTTCGTCAGAAAGCCATGACAAAGTATCCGCCAACTGAACCCCAATCGTTCGCACATTTGTTCTTATGAAAGAGTATCAGCACAGCGGAACAGGAAAGCCGTGGCTGCAATCCCAGCCACGGTTTCGCCCCATACAGGTTATATCAGCGGCAACGCTTGGTGAGCGGCTGCCATGGATCGAGTTCCACCGGTTCGGATTCCAGCAGCGGCCCGATCTACGCTGGTTGGTAATGGAGCCCTGCTTCAGTTCTATGGAGAAGTCGCGCGGCAGCGAGTGCTGACCCTTGTAATCGGTGGCGGCTTCGAGCACGCCCACAGATACCGTCGCGTTGACCGTGGAACCGACCGATAATACCGGTGCAGGCATGAGAACCGCTATAACCTGTGCAGCTGCGCGATATCATCGCGCAGCTGGTTGACGGTGTCCGTCAGTTCCCGCACATTGTGGCGCAACTGTTCCGTTTCCGATTCCGCCTCATCCGCACGCTTGTCGGTCTCGTCACGAACACGGTCGACAATCCATGAAGCCAGCGTCGCGGTGACGATGCCGATCAGGGCAACGCCGGTTATCATCAGTCCGATGGCGATGCATCTTCCCTGCCATGTCACCGGGGACAAATCGCCATAGCCGACTGTGGTGACGGTCACGAACGACCACCATATCGCTTCACCGAAATCGGTGATGGAAGCGCCTGGAACCCCACGTTCCACATCCAATTCGGCAAGGGCGCCGATATACATCAGTAGTGTCACGCTGCAGCATGTGTACAGTGTGATGCGCCCACGCACCGCCATGCCACCGGTACGATTGAGCACGTTGAGCACTGCCACCAGACGCAGCAGTCTCAATGGCCTGAAGACGGGCAATGCGATGGACACCAGCATCAGCAGATTGTCTTTGAACCAGGTTTTCTTATCTTCCGCCAGCAGGATCGAAACGACGCAGTCGGCGATGAACACCATCCAGATGATGTTGATCACCGTTTCGCACAATACGATATGCGTTCTCGCCAGCACTTCCCACGAATACGCGAACAGGAACACCAACGCCAATGCCGTCATGAACCATTCCGTCGCACGACGCCATTTGTTCAATGTCATACCCTTCCTTTCTTCCCGACTGCCATCATACGGGTCTCCCCGCACGCGCGACCGTCAGCTTTTGATGGGCATGCGATTGTCGAGCGACTGACCGTTGGCGTAGCAGCGGACGTTGCCTAATGCAATGGAGATGACACTGCGTTCGGTGATCTCAAGATGGTTGCCTCCCGCCACATGTGGGGTGATGAGGCATTTCGGCTCGCACCACAGCGGTGAGTCGGCCGGCAGCGGCTCCGGTTCGGTCACATCGAGCGCGGCGCCATGGATTCGTCCTTCCGCGAGCGCGTCGGCAAGCGCCTGACTTTCAATGGCGTCGCCGCGGCCCGCGTTGATGATGATGGCGTCAGGTTTGAGAGATGCGATACGTTCCGCATTGAGCAGGTGGTACGTTGTCGGAGTGGATGGTACGCACATGGCGATCACATCGGCGTATTGCAGCACGTCGTCGAGCGATTCGAATCCGACCATGTGGTCGATGCCCGGCGCTTCGACGGCGGGATTACGGCGAATGCCGATGGTTGTCATTCCGACGTTTTTGCAGAGTCGTGCGAAGTGTGATCCGATGTCGCCGGTTCCGATGACGAGCGCCGTTTTTCCGTTGGGGCTGATGGCGCGTCCTGCGTCCTGCCACATGGCGTTCGGGTTGCTTGCCGCGTAGATGTGCAGGTTCTTCATGATGGCCCACATCATGGCGAACATGTGTTCGGAGACGCTTTGTCCGTAGGCTCCGGTGGCATTGGTGAGCATGGATCCGGGCTGCAGGATGCCGGGTCGCTGGTATTTGTCGACGCCGGCACTCCAGGTTTGCAACCATTCGAGTTTGGGGCATTGCGCGCATTCCTCGGGCGCGATGTTGCCGATGACTGCGGTGGCTTTGGCTTTGAGTTCCTCCGGTACTGCGGCAGTCCAGCTCATGCTTCCCCGTTGGGCCGAATCGCCGACGAATTCCTGTGGCATGTCTTTCGCGGCACGTATGAATTGCGCACGTTCGGATTCGGTCAACGGCAGGCAGTTAACGATCAGTTTGCGGTCGTTCCATATTCCCATGCGTTTTACCCTATGACAATCGTCGGATATAGGGTTTCACGTTGGGTTCTGGGTCAGACGCCGAGTTCGTCGGTGTCAAGGATGATGGTGACAGGACCGTCGTTGGCGAGCCGCACGCGCATGTGGGAGCCGAATCGTCCTTCTTTTACTTCGAGTCCTTGTGCGCGCAGGGCGTCGTTGAATCCGTGCCATGTCTGTTCTGCGTGCGCGGGCGCTCCGGCTTTCACGAAGCTTGGGCGGTTGCCTTTGCGCACGTCCGCGTATAGCGTGAATTGGGAGATGGACAGCACACTGCCGTTCACGTCGTGGATGGAACGGTTCATTTTGCCGTTCTCGTCTTCGAAGACGCGCAGGTTGGCGATTTTGCGGGCAAGCCAGTCGATTTGTTTCGCTCCGTCCGTGTCTTCCACTCCGACGAGCAGCACATAGCCGATGCCTATATGCTGTGGTTCGAATGTGGTGTCAACTTCTCCGCTTGTCTCGTCGACCACGTCGACGAATCCTTCGCTGACCTTCTGCAATACGATGCGCATAAGCTGCCCTTCTCCCCTCTCGTCTTCCCGTCCGATTCAGCCGGCGTAGTCGACGATGGCTTGCGTGACCTGTTTCAGGTAGTCGAGCGACGTCTGCCAGTCGTCCGGCACTTCGATGGAATGGTTGGCACCAGCATACGTGCGCACATGGTCGGTGAGCAGATGCGCTTTGGCGTCATCGTAGTATGGGTCGGCGTCACCTGCGCAGATTAGCGGCATCGGGCTGCCGGCAGTTCCCGGCAGCGGCGCGGGAATGACCGACTTGTGCTTGTCGAATGGCGGCGGATTGAGTACCGGGGTGAGCAACACCACGCGCAATCCTAGTTTTGCGGAATGCGGATAGGAGAGCGTGGAGAGCGATTTGGTGACGACCAGCAACTGCGGCTCCTCACCCGATTCGGCAGCATGTTCGAGCGCCGCCTTGCGCCATTCGTCGACCACGCGTTCCATGCAGGCGATCATTTCCGGAAACTCGACGCTTTCCGTCAGTTTCAGGTCGAGCCGGTCCACGAACCATCCGTTGGCCGCAAGCGCCTGCGCTGCCCAGTACAGCAGCGGTCGGTCTACGGTGTATCCAATGCCCGGCATGATGAGCACGTGCTTGCCGGTTTCGGTGTTCTTCACACGGTTCTTACCCCATGGTGTGACCGCCGGTGTGACGTTTTTCGTTGTTGGTTGCGTGCCGTTCTTGCCCATGCTGTGTTTGATTCGCCTTTTCGTGTGTTCCGTCCGTCTTGGCCGGTCGTTGCGGCCGGCGTCGTTTCCCGTATTGCATGCTAGGCGGCGCCGGCTACAATCGTTTCCGTCAGTTCACCATGCATTGGTTGCCGAACTACGGACCGACCTATTACGCCGCTTTCGTGCACGATCCGGAAGGCAACAACATCGAGGCCATGCTCGCCTGAGTGTCCGACAGCTCAACAGCGACAAAACCAGCTCCCGCCATACGTAATGTTCTCATGGCGGGACCTGTCATATTCCCAGAGATTGACACTCCCGTGGTTGAAACCACGGGATTCCTGCGAACTGGGCTTGCTTGGATTCAGACGATACGTCTGAATCCAGAGGCTTCCCATTTTTAGCGGGCTATCCCCGGTTGTCGGCCGGTTCCTCTTCTTTCGTTATGCTTCTTCCCGGCTGAGCCGCAATGCCTCGTCACGAATGTTCAACGCGGCGTTCACGTCCCTGTCGTGCGGGATTCCGCACCGTTCGCACACCCATTCGCGTTCGGACAGCCGCAATCCCTTGTACTCGTGCCCGCAGTCGTGGCAGAGTTTGGAACTCGGATAGAACCTGTCCACTTGGACGAGGATGCGACCATACACCATTCCGCCTTGTAGGAGAGCTTGTCCACGAGGCCGCTCCACCCGTCGCGGAGTATGGAACGGTTCATCGCGCGCTTGCGAGACTGGCCGCTGCGTATGCCTTCAGCGTTCTTCTTCGCCTTCCGCATCATGTTCCGTACCATCAGGGTCTCCATGCCGATGAATTGGTTCTCTTCTATCAGCCTGTGGGACAATTGGTGCTGGAAGTTATCGCGGTAGCGGCGGAGCTTGGCATACGCCTTGGCCACGATCGCCCTCTGTCTGCGGTAGTTGTTCGACCCTGTCGTTCGACGGGACAGCTTGCGCTGCTCCCGTTTGACATCCTCCTCCAATCGGCGCAGCCGGTTCGGATAGTCGATCTTCTCGCCGGTGGACAGCGTGAGGAGATCCTTGACGCCCAAGTCGATGCCGACCCGCCCCTCGGCTCGTGTTTTCGGTTGGATGTCCACGTCGAACAGGAGCACGAGACAGTACGTCCGGTTCTCACGTTTCACCGTCCAGCTGGACAGGCTCTCGATCGGATGGCGTAGCCGGTCACGTTTGCGGATGCGCACCGAGCCAAGCTTCCTGGACAACGGATACCGATTGCCATCCATACGGCGTATCGGCATGGCATTGCGGAACGATTGGATGTTGTCGTTCCTTGAGGCGAAACGGGGACGATGCTTCCCGTACTGGGCTTTGCGGAAGTACGCCGACGTGCCTTGCGGAAATCCATGATGGCGTTGCTCAACGCATTCGACGGGATCGGACTGTCCCTGAGCCATCCGTTCGCGTTCTTCATGCCGGTCACGTCCGGATACTCGGGGTTCGGGTTCGTCTCCTTGTCGTACGCGTTGAACGCCTCGACCTGCTGGTTGTAGGCGAAACGCCTGTCCCCGAAGCACCGTTCCAGCAACGCAGCCTGAGTCCTGGACGGCGTGAACGGTATGCGCTGCGCCACCTTGCGCATGGTCATTGTGATTCACGCTCCTTCGACCGTTGGTCGTCGATGTATTTGGCCACCGCCTGCTCGTTGACCGAGCCGATGCTTTCCGCGAAATAGCTGGGCGACCACAGGCTCCGCTCGCCCTTGCGCCTCCAGTATTGGCTTTTCAGTTCGGGGTGCATGGCGAACAGTCGGAGACTGGACGTGCCCTTCAACTGTTTGACGATGCTACTCACGCTGATTTTCGGTGGCGCTGACACGAACAGGTGGATATGGTCGTCCAATCCGACCTCCATGCGGGGAATGCGGTAGCCGTGCTCGTCGGCTATCTCCCTGAGAATCGTCTTCAAATCCGAGTCGATTCCGTTCTTAAGCACCTTGCGACGGTATTTCGTGCACCAGACGATGTGGTAGTTCAGATTGTATACCGAAGTCCTACCATGTGTGAACCGTTCATCGCTTGCGCTCATGGGAATAATCGTAGCACATCCGCTACCATACGCATAATTCGATACGCCCTAACCCGGCATTGAAATACCGGGTTTGCGGGCTAAAAAATCTCATCAAACATCTCAGCAGCCGTATGGAAACGCGGGCCGTTCTCCGCTGAATATTCATGGACTTCCCGCAAGGCAGAAAACGTATCAGTAGGAACGGCGCTCTGTTGAGGAAGGTCTAATGAAAGTCGGAACTCGTACGTGTCTGAATTGGAACACATGTGATTTCCCCTTTAGCCCTGGCTACTTGAACAGGTCGAACAGACTGAACGTGGTCTTCTTGTAGACCGTGCTGTACAGCTTGCGCTTGGGATGCAGCCATCCCAGGCCCTTCTTGCCGTAGCCGGGGATCAACGCTTTCTTGACCGCGCGGGTGGCACGGCCTTTCGTGCGCGCGGACAGGCTCTTCTTCCAGCTGGGTTTCCTCATCCCGTATTTCATGACGGCCTCTTTTCGGATGACTACCTCACATTGTGCCGCGCCCACAGCAAACCGACAAGTCAGGAACCCATACTTGGCTATGCTCCATCACTCGTCCAGGCATAAGGGGCAAGGACGCGGTGCGGACCACACCCTATCAAAACATGAACATCAGGAGCCTGCAACTGCATCTCGGAACATGCGATAAGGTGGAACCAATGGCAGAAAGGCGGTGCGGCTATGAGTGCTTGGATGATTCGCGCGGGACACGGTGGGGTGTACGCGGAAGACTGGCTTGACAAGGGGAAGATCGGCATCGGTTGGGATTTTGGAAGCAAGGATATCGCTTCCATGAAACGCGAGCAGATCCGAGCCACATATCTAGCCGAACATCCCAATGAAAGTAAAAACAGGGTGGCTGCCATCGTCGGTCAGGTGTACCGTTTCGCACACGAGATGAGACAAGGACAGACCGTCGTCATGTACGATCCGGCGAGTCGTCTTTATCATATTGGCGTCATCACCGGTGATTGCGTTCCCACGCGTGATGAAGATGACCCCGCCTATACCCGTACCGTTCGTTGGGAGACATCCGCATCACACGATGCGCTCAAGCAATCCTCCAAAAACTCCCTCGGCGGCATCCAGACTATTTTCGCCGTGTCGGGCGAGGTCATGAACGACCTCCGATCAACCACGGGGACTTCGCAGCCGATTCCGGAGGAAGCGGCAGGCGAAGACGCCTCCGACGACAATGAGGACGCCCGCGCCGCCACATATGATAATGGCATCGAGCTTATCAAGGACCGCGTGAACCAACTTGACTGGGAGGACATGGAACGCCTCGTGGCAGGACTGCTCAAAGCCATGGGATATTGCGCTCGGATCACGCCGAAAGGGCCGGACGGCGGCCGCGATGTCATAGCATCTCCCGATGCCCTTGGACTGGAATCGCCACGTATCGTGGTCGAAGTCAAACACCGCAAGGGTGCCATGGGAGCACCTGCGACCCGTTCCTTCATTGGCGGCCTACGCACGAACGACCACGGACTTTATGTCTCCACCGGAGGTTTCACCAGAGAAGCCCGATACGAGGCGGACCGCTCCAATGTTCCCATGCGCCTGCTCGACCTCGACGGATTCGTCCGCCATTATGTTGATGTGTATGACAAGACCGATGAGGAGACGCGCGATATTCTGCCGCTGACCCGTATTTGGTGGCCTGCATAGAGAAGCATGACCTCCGCTCATCACCTACGGAATAAATCGACGATTCCAATGAAATCTCTTCAGTTGCCGAATCTCTCCTTATGGGTACCCGTACGGAGAAACCATGCAGTGCCGTCTTCCAGAATCCAATCGAGCATAATCAGATTCCCAAGGAATCGAACAACTCATCGGCCGTATGGAACCGCAAATCGCCTTTCGCCGAACGCTCATGGGCTTCCTGCAGTACGGAAAGAGTCTCAGCTGGGATTGCGCTCTGATACGAAAGATTCAGCGGAATGTGCCTCTCCCCTGACGATCAGCCTATAGAACGTTGGAAACAGGCACGTCACTTGCTGACAGCTTTCTTGAGCGCATTCTGCAGTTCTGGATCAACCGCAAACAGGTACAATCCATGCACGCCTCGTTTGAGCAAGACGTTCAGCTCGTTACGCAGATTGGATTGCGCATAACTGACCAAACCATTTCTCTTAACTACCGCGCTCCTATTACGGCTACCCTTCTCATCGAAAACAATTTCACCATTACGATACGTGACTGATGGCCCGATGATAACGCCTACATAATTCAAGTCGAATCCCTGGATAGAGAACGTCGACCCCACTTCGTTAAGCGTACGCGGATTCTCAGCCCAAACTTCATTGGAAGAAAGCGTTTTCTCATTTACTTTGATCTCATAGTTCCACGGATGACAAAAATAATCGGGATTCCCATCCGGATTCGACGCATCATATCCGCGTTGAACTCCTGGGGCCGAGCCCATATGCCATGTCCCCTGCTTGTCCCGGTACATTTCTACATTCCATAGTCCATCAGGACTGGAATCATTGGCTTTATTCCCATTATATTTCCAATCATAGGTAGCGACCACTCGAG
>OLSC01002196.1_pt1 | contig 14428 bp, 13 predicted proteins | sample 1672881 | NCBI WGS metagenome assembly OLSC01 (sample SAMEA3136733, study PRJEB25190) | human gut metagenome | biome: human gut; feature: human-associated habitat; material: faeces | place: Austria | collected 2013
GGTGAAATCAAAAAAGGAGGCAATAAGTAATGGATACGAAGCTTATTGTTTCGGCCTCCCCGCACCTGCGCAGTGAGGAAACGACCCAGAGCCTGATGGCCAACGTGATCGTTGCCCTGTGCCCCTGTGTGGTGGCCTCTGCAATCATCTTTGGCGCGCGTGCCCTGCTGGTCACCGCAGTGTCCGTTGTGGCATGTGTGGCCTTTGAGTGGCTGTACTGCAAGCTGCTGAAGAAGGCAAACCCCATCAGCGACCTGTCCGCTGTGGTCACCGGCATCATTCTGGCCATGAACGTGCCCGTGGGCATGCCCATCGGCCAGCTCATCATCGGCGACCTGGTTGCCATCATCGTGGTCAAGCAGCTGTTCGGCGGCATTGGCATGAACTTTGCAAACCCTGCACTGGTCGGCCGTATCGTGCTGTTCGTCAGCTTTGCCGGTTCCATGAACAATTGGGTGTTCCCCGATGCAGCGGTTGACCAGCTGTCCAGCGCTACCCCGCTGGCTGTGGCTGACACCAGCAAGCTGAGCCTGCTGGATCTGTTCATGGGCGTGCACGGCGGTGTTCTGGGCGAGACCTGCGCTCTGGCCATCCTGCTGGGCCTTGTCTATCTGGTGGCCACCAAGACCATCAGCATCGCCATCCCCGCTTCTTACATCGGCAGCATGTTTATCTTCTACCTGATCTCCACCGGAAGCCTGCACGGTGCACTGGTCGGCATCCTGTCCGGCGGCCTGATGTTCGGTGCTGTGTTCATGGCAACGGACTATGTTACCAGCCCCTTTACTCTGAAGGGCAAGCTGATCTACGGCCTGTGCCTGGGCATCGTCACCTTCGCCATCCGTCAGTGGGGCAGCTACGCCGAGGGCGTTTCCTTCGCGCTGCTGTTTATGAACCTGTGGGTCCCCTTTATCAACGATTGGACCCGTCAGACTCCTTACGGCTATGTTAAGCCTGCAAAGAAAGCAAAGGAGGGTGCTGGCAAATGAATAAGAATTCTTCCTGGGAGACCAGTGTAAAGCCTGTTGTTGTGCTGAGCGTGATCGCACTGATCGTCAGCCTGCTGCTGGCCATGGTCAACTCCTTTACGGCTCCCATCATTGAGGATAACCAGAAGGCCGCAACGCTGGCTGCCTATGTGGACGTGATGCCCACCGTTTCCAGCGCCTCCGATCTGGAGGAAGTGACCGACTACACCACCGAGAACATCACCGGTGCTGTAAAGGCCACCGACGGCTCCCTGGCCATCAAGGCTGAGGAAAAGGGCTTTGACGGCGGCATCCTGTCCGTCATCATCGGCTTCGACACCAACGGCACTGTCACCGGCATCTGGGTGGACGCTTCTACCCAGACCAAGGGCATCGGCAGCAACGTTGCCACCGACAGCTTCCTTGCTCAGTTCGATGGCATGGATGGCACCCAGAACATCACCCTGGGCCAGGGCTACGACGCATACAGCGGCGCAACCATTTCCTCTAAGGCTCTGTTTGCCGCCATCAACGATTGCATCAACTGCTACAACGAGTTGGCATAAAGGAGGTTGGTAAGAAATGGCAAGCGAAAACAAGTCCAAGGTAAGCATCCTTACCAACGGCATCATCAAAGAAAACCCCGTTCTGCGTCTGGTTCTGGGCACCTGCTCCTGCCTGGCTGTTACCACGGCAGTTTCCAGCGCGCTGGGCATGGGCGCAGCCTTCACCTTCGTGCTGGTGTGCTCCAACATCCTGATCTCGCTGCTGCGCAACGTGATCCCCGCTAAAGTCCATCTGCCCTGCTACATCGTCATCATTGCAGGCTTCGTGACCATCGTTCAGATGGTGATGCACGCCTACATGGACAGCCTGTACACCGCACTGGGCGTGTTCCTGCCCCTGATCGTTGTCAACTGCATCATTCTGGGCCGTGCCGAGATGTTCGCCTGCAAGAACAGCGTGGTGGACAGTGCACTGGACGGCATCGGCATGGGCATCGGCTACACCCTCACCGTGGTGCTGATGGCCTCCATCCGTGAGATCCTGGGCAGCGGCACATGGCTGGGCTTCCAGGTCCTGCCCGAGAGCATGGCCAAGATGAGCATTATGACCCAGGCTCCCGGCGCATTCTTCTGCTACGGCGTGCTGATGGCCGGCTGTGTCTGGCTGGAAGGCAAGCTGGATGCCCGCATCGAGCGTAAGAGCTGCTGCGACCTCGACAACCTGAAGAAGGAGGCAGAATAAGATGTTAGTCAAACTTGCTGCGATCTTCTTCAGCATGATCCTGGTGAACAATTACGTGCTGGTGAAGTTCTACGGTATCTGCCCGTTCCTGGGCGTTTCCAAGAAGCTGGATTCCTCCATTGGTATGTCCGGCGCTGTTATCTTTGTTATGCTGGTGGCAACGGCTGTCACCTTCCCCATCCAGATCTTCGTTCTGAACCCGGCTGACCTGGGCTACCTGCAGACCATCGTGTTCATCCTGGTCATTGCAGTGCTGGTGCAGTTCATCGAGATCTTCCTGAAGAAGTATGTGGTTGCACTGTACAATTCTCTGGGCGTTTACCTGCCCCTGATCACCACCAACTGCTGCGTGCTGGCCGTGACCATTCTGGTCGTGGACGACTACGGCGCAGACGTTGCTACCCTTGGCTTTGCCGCTGCCTACATTGAGGCTCTGGTCTGTGCCGTGGGTGCAGGTGTCGGCTTTATGCTGGCCATGGTCATGTTCAGTGGCGTGCGCAAGCGTGTGGAAGCCTGCGATCCCCCGGCACCCTTCAAGGGCCTGCCCATCACCCTGATCGCAGCAGCCATCACCAGCCTGTCCTTTATGGGCTTCGGCGGTCTCGTCGAAAACCTGTTCAACGTGACGCTGTAAGGGAGGAACAGGATTATGAATATTGTATCTGCTGTGGTCCTCTGTACCATCGTGGGCGCGATCGGTGCCGTTGTTCTGGTGCTGGCCGCAAAGTTCATGGCGGTTGAGGAAGACCCCCGTATTGAAGAAGTTTCTGCCTGCCTGGCCGGTGCAAACTGCGGCGGCTGCGGCTACGCCGGCTGTGCCGACTACGCAAAGGCCGTTGTTATGGACGGCGTTCCCTGTGACAAGTGCGCCCCCGGCGGCCCCAAGGCTGCTGCCGCCATTGCCAAGATCATGGGCGGTGAGGCAAGCGCTGTGGAGAAGAAGGCTGTGGTCCAGTGCCAGGGCAACTCCGAGCACTGCAAGCCCAGCTACGAGTACAAGGGCATCCAGACCTGTGCCGCTGCTGCCACCCTGTACGGCGGCCCCAAGACCTGTACCTTTGCCTGTATCGGCCTGGGCGACTGCACCAAGGTGTGTAAGTTCGATGCCATCCACATTGTGGACGGCGTGGCCAAGGTGGACAAGGACAAGTGCACCGGCTGTGGTGCCTGCGCCAACATCTGCCCCAAGCACGTCATTATGATCGACGCAGGCGGCCCCCGCAAGCCCGTGGTCATGTGCTCCAATCAGGATAAGGGCCCCGTTGCCATGAAGGCCTGCACCACTTCCTGCATTGCCTGCGGCATGTGCGAGCGCACCTGTAAGTTTGATGCCATCCACGTTGTGGACGGCGTGGCCCGCATCGACTACGACAAGTGCAAGGGCTGCGGCATGTGCGCCCAGAAGTGCCCCAAACACATCATCCTCTTCCCGCTGAAGGACGACCCGAATCCCCCCAAGCCCGTGGTGAAGCAGGCTCCGAAGCCCGCTGCCGCTCCTGCCGCTCCGGCAGAGCCCGCCGCAAAGGCTGAGGAAGCAAAGGCTCCCGAAGCCCCCAAGGCTGAGTAAGCGGAACCCATTGTAATATGGTAAAGCGCCCCCATTGCTCCTTTGAGTGATGGGGGCGCTTTTTGGTGGCTCAACCCCCCAGTCGCCTGCGGCGACAGCCCCCGCTAGTAGGGGGGCCCTTGGCATTTCGTAAAGCCCGACCTCTTTGCCAAGGCCGCCCTTATTAGGGGCGGTGGCATTGCGAAGCAATGACGGTGGGGTTCTTCCTCTCCCCCGAAAACTTTTTTCAAAAAATCTTGAAAAAAAGTGAAAGGAATCTGCGTTTCATGTATTATAGAGAGTGAAACTGCGAATGTATAACACAAAACTGCGTGAGATATCAATGCGGCGGGCGGTGCGGATAAGTTAGACTGCGCTACTCCCCGCAATATATTACGGCGGTTCATAACGTGCTGTATATCGCAGAATATTTTGTCTGAAAAGGGGAAGGAAAAATAAAATTTCACTATTGAAAATACTGGATATACATGCTATAATTACGATAATGGGTTTGTCTGGTAAAAATAACCTGCCGAGAGAAAGAAAGCCGACAAAGGTTGGATATCTTTTTCCTCGGCTTTGCCAAAAATACTATGATGCAGGGAGGGCTCCACTGTGCGGAAAAATCATCACGGAAAAAAAGATAGGCTGGTGAAGCGCGTTTTTGCGCTTTGTCTGGCGCTTGCGGTCATCTGCACCTGCCTTGTGCCGGTGTTTGCAACGGAGGGTCTGATCGATCCTCAGGTTAATCAAGAGGCCTCCCGGCCCGTAGATGACGGCGAGGCATCCTATCCTGACGACGAATTTGCCGGTTTCGGCGAGGAGGAAGCTACCCGGCCTGTAGACGGCGGCGAAGCTGCCGGTTTCGGCGGGGACGAAGTTGCCACCCGGCCTGTGGAAGGCGGCGAGGACAACCTCGACGGCGGCCCCAACGTTAAGGAAACAGAGTGGGGCACCGTCATTGAGTACGACACCAGCACCAGTACCGACCCCAGCTCCAGCACCGAGACCCAGTGGTCCGGCGAGGACGACGTGGTGGAAAAGCCTGATGACAAAGTGGTCGTTTCCGGCGACGAGATCAAAAAGCTGCAGGATATGGTGGTCTACCGCTTCTGGCTGAGGGAGCTGAACACCCTTGACCTGCAGGACATTACCGCTCAGGCACAGATCAACAATATGACGGAAAGCGAGTATCTGGCCCGGAACGGTGAGGTTCTGTGGAACCTGTACTTTATTCAGGCTGTGCCCCGGGTAGAGACCATTGCGGATTACAGCAGCTACATCGAGAACCCCTCCTCCAACCGGGACCCCAAGGGCGAACTGCGGCAGTTTGACTACTGGTACACGCTGGACGAGCTTGGCAACCGGGTGCGCCTGAACCTCACCGACCCCACCAGCAACATTCTGGACGACAAGACCACCACCGTGAACGTCTACGCCGCATGGAAGGACGGTACCGTTGGCTCCGATGAGGAAGAGGACGTGGATCACGAGGATCTGGTGGACAAGAACCCCGTGCCTGTGGATCTGACTGCCAAGGCCGCTGCTTCCTACAAGGACGAGGACGGCAACACGAAGAGCGTCAATCTGCCGGTGGAGGTGAAAAATCTGCCCTCTGCCGCCCATAGCCTCAGCGTCATCCACATGGGCGATGACGATATGGAGAACTTCTATGAGAGCCACTCGAATGATTTTGGTAGTATGGCTCCCATTCTGGGCCTGAAGATCTCCCCCAAGAACGCCAAGGGCGAAACGGTGCAGCCTGCCAAGGGCCAGAAGGCCACCGTTACCGTCTCCGGTCTGGATGTCCTGCCGGAAATGGAAGGCGCAACTGCCGACACGCTGAAGGTGCTGCATCAGACCGCTGACGGCAATGTGGAGATTCTGGATGTCCTTACTTATACCAACGGCACCCTGACCTTTGAGACCTCCAGCTTCAGCCCCTTTGTGATTGCGCTGGAATATCCGGATCAGGGAAGTGAAGACTTCGATGATGACGGCATTGAGATCGTCAGCATTGAGATCGATGGCGTTGAGTACCCGAATGTGAATGATGGAATTGCTACGATCAGCAGCATCAGCGGCATTCAGGGCGATACAAAAGTTCCGGTTGGTGCAACGATTACACTGCGGGCCAAAAACGGAAAAACGCATTACCGCCACACATGGAGGCTTGCAAAGGATAAGACTAACACCGGTGAGGTAGTGTTTATTGATAGTAATGGACAGGAAGTTGAGGAGATTGTAGGCGAGGGAGATGCCTACAAAACAGTACGGATAAAGGTTAAGAAAGCGGGCACGGTGACGATTTCTCACCGTTATGGTGATCCTGATGCAACGAATCCGGAAAGTAACGGCGATGAACTGGTGATTACAGTTGTGGAGAGCGATAATCCGAAATCTTCTTTCAATCTTTATGTTTACACGCAGGTTTTGGGCTATTCGGGTGATTACTATGGTAATAAAGCTGAAAATAAAGCGTGGAACGGCATGGCCGTTGGTACGATTTCAAATGTAGATGCTCCGAGTAAATACAATAAACGTACCTCAATTTATGACACGGCCGTTATTGCTACGAAGTTGGGAACTGAAATTATAGTTGATTCTGGACAGTTTCCTGTGATTCCGATTAAACAGGATGGCAAATACAAGGACTACTATTACGAATCACTCCCGAAAGAAATCCAAAAGGAAATTGAGAAGGATCCAACGAAAGCGAATACTGTAGGCACGTACACAATTGAATGGTACGAGGTCGTTGCTGCGGGTGGAGCCAATACTGGCAAAAACGGCGAGGATGGAGACTGGACGGGTGAAGAGAACTATAAACCCACATACACGAAGGGCATATATAAATCTCCGATTTCGTCGGTCAGTGATAAAAAAATGACGTACCATCTGGATGGTCTGATAGTGCTCCATGATACAACGCACATCAACGTCCAATTTAAGGTTCAGGATGTGGGTAAAGATACCTTTGCTCTAGTGCGTGATTATGGCGGTGCATTTACTGTCCCAAGCACAGGTAGTTCAATTTCGCTGAGTAATATCGATCGTCCGGATGTTCCCCGCGCAGGTCAAACTCAAGCAGAGTATCCGTTAACAAAGCCAACAGCGGATGGAACTATTTATAAATTTTATGGTTGGTATACAAATCAGGACTGCACGGCTGATAGCAAGTTTGATTTTGATGAAGATACTATTGCAGAAGATACAACTTTCTATGCAAAGTATGTGCCTGCTTCCGCCAATCTGACCATCTCCAAAACCGTTACTGGCAAACTTGGCGACACCAACAAAGCCTTTACCTTTACAATTACCAAAGCTGATGGTACAGCGGCAAATATCACTAATACCAATATTGAGATTAGTGAAGCAGATCGTGCAAAGGTTGAATGGAAAGGTAATGGTCAGTTTACGCTGAAAGACGGAGCTTCGATTACCTTCAAGAATCTGCCAAGTGGTGAGTACAAAGTTATAGAGGACAGTTACACACACTACGAGACTAGTTATGTGGTTGATTCCAAAACACCTGAGAATGGGCAGGAAGCAAGAGTAACGATTGGTACGGACGCTAAGACGCTTGCCTTTACCAACCACTGCACCCTCTTCCCCGACACCGGTGTCCTCCTCGACACCCTGCCTTACATTGTCATCCTTGCTGTGGTGGCTGGCGGCGTGGCCCTGCTGATGCTGCGCAAGCGCCGTAAGGAAGATGACTAAAGGGGGCTGACCGCATGGCGAAGAAGAAAGCGCCCCAGCGGCTGGCCGGTGCAGAGGAAAGCTGTATCAGCCCGGAACAGGAAGCAATCATCCAGTGGTTCCGGACGGTGAAATTCCGCAAGAACCTGCTGGGCGGCGTGGACGAAGCGGCAATGTGGAAGAAGCTGGAAGAGCTTTACGCCCTGTACGAAGCCGCCATCCGCGCCGAGCGCACAAGGTACAATGTGCTGCTGGAAGCCTCTCCGTCAAAGCCTGACGGCTTTGCCACCTCCCCTGATAGGGCAACGACAACGACCGCCGCCAGTGGTGAACCCGGGAACGTAAACCTGGCTCCCACCAAAGTTGACAGTTTTGCCAAGGGCTCCCCTACTAGGGGAGCTGGCACGGCGACAGCCGTGACTGAGAGGTTTAACCCGGAATCTGACGGCTCTGACCCCCAAAAGGAGGCGCATTCCGATGCACCCGCTGGACAATGAAGCCCTGAAGCTGGGGGCAAAGGCGGTGCGCCGCCGCAGGCTGGACGCTGAGAACCGGCAGGATTTTATCAGCCTGCTGGGCCGCGTTGTGGTGATCCTGCTGTGCGCCTGGGTGCTGTTCACGCAGGTGTTCCTGCTCACGCAGGCCAAGGGCAGCAGTATGTTCCCCGCGGTAAAGGATGGCGACCTGCTCATCTGCTACCGCCTGCAAAAAACCTACGCAAAAAACGACGTTGTGGTCTACACCCAGGGCGGCAAGCTCCGGGTGGGCCGCATCCTTGGGCGCGAGGGCGACCTTGTGGCTCTGGACGACAGCGGCACCCTTGTGGTGAACGGCGCGGTGCAGAGCGGCGAGATCCTCTACCCCACCTACGCAAAAGACGCGCTGGAGTACCCCTACACGGTGCCGGAAGGCTGCTTTTTTGTGCTGGGCGATTACCGCACACAATCCGAGGACAGCCGGGACTTTGGCCCGGTTCCGCTGGAGGATGTGCAAGCAAAAGTAATTACACTACTGCGGCGACGCAGTCTGTAATACCACGGAAGCCGGAAGAAGCTGCCGGCATCCTGCCTGTGAACCGCGGAGTTTGGGCCGTGGCACAGGAGTACGAACTATTTCTTACTAGGGAGGAATAACAATGAAACTGAAGAAATTCTTCGCGGGCGTTCTGGCTGCCGCCATGATGCTCACCGTCGGCGCAACCGCAGCGTTTGCGACTGCCGCAAGTGGTGATGCAATTAATAATGGTGGAAGCTTTACGATTCCCAAAAACCTGACGGCAAATGAAACCGGAATGACGGTTCCGTCTGATACTGTCAACTTTACCATTGTTGCAGAGAATGATGCAGCAAAGACTACTGGTTTGGCTCTGCCTACGATTTCTTCTGCGAGTGTTAATGATGGAACTGGCAATATCACCGTTTCACTGCCGACTTACTCGAAAGTTGGCGAGTACGTTTATACGATTACTGAAAGTGAAGGTAATGTTGCTGGTGTGAATTACAGCACCGCAACTTACAAAATGCACGTTTACGTTGTGAACTCTGATGCTGAGAATACTCAGGGCAGTGTGTTGCAGTGCAAGGTTCGTTTTGACAAGATTACCACTGGCGAAAATGGCGAGACTACCGACAAGAAAATTAATTCTATTGAAAATACCTATGATGCAGGTACTCTGACTGTGACCAAGAAGGTTACCGGTTCTATGGGTGATCGTGATCAGGCATTTAGCTTTGATGTTACTTTTACCGCACCTGCTGGTAAGATTTTGAAGAGTGAAGTAACGGTAGGAGGTACTGCTGAAGCAGTGACGGCTGGAACTGGTTGCACATATGCTGATGGCAAGATTACTTTTGCTGAGAATGCTACCACCGCAACGGTGTCCTTTACTCTGACTGATAGCGATTCTATTGTATTTACGAACGTTCCGAACGGCGTGACCTATATCGTTTCTGAGGCTAAGTTTGGCGATTATACCACGCAGGTTGGTCTGGATAATGCAGCTGCAACGAGTGTCGCAGTGAATGATGAAAATAAGATTGTTTCTTCTGGCACTTTCAGTGTATCTGCTCAGAAGAGCGCCTTGAGCGTGAACTATATCAATAACAATGGTGCTCTTGTTGACACCGGCGTTATCCTCGACAACGTTCCTTACATTGCACTGCTGGCCATTGTTGCCATTGGTGGTGTGGCCCTGATGCTGAACAAGCGCCGCCGCGACGAGGAGTAATTGCTCGCGTCCACGCCCTCTCCGTCAGTGCTTCGCACTGCCACCTCTCCCAAGGGGAGAGGCAAAAGTGGCTCGACCGATTGCGGCAGCTGACTGTGTAGATGCGCAGGCTCTCCCTTTGGGAGAGCTGGCGCGCAGCGCCTGAGAGGGCGTATCCATCCGAAAACCAATCAATTAGAATGCTTAACCGGAGGTGGGCTGTATCAACTGGCAGAGAAAAGCGTTGAGGGCAGCCGACTTTCTGGTGAGCACGGTGGTCGTGCTGTTCCTGGTGGTCGCCGGGGCGTATTCAGCCTATGCCCTGTGGGACAACTCGCAGGTGTACGCCGCCGCAGACAATGTTCAGGCAGAGCTTTTGCAGTTCAAGCCCAAGGCGGGCGCGGATAACAGCGCGAGCTTTGAGGAGCTGCTGGGCATCAACCCGGATGTCTGCGCGTGGGTCACACTGGACAACACCGCCATCGACTACCCTGTGGTACAGGGCGAGGACAACTTTACCTATGTGAACACCGATGTCTACGGTGATTTCTCGCTGGCAGGCAGCATCTTTCTGGATGTGAACTGCGACAAGAACTTCACCGACCCCTACTCTCTGCTGTATGGTCACCACATGGAAGAGAGCAAGATGTTCGGTGATCTGGATCTCTACAAGGACGCAGAGTTCTTTGCAGAGAACACCACCGGTGAGCTGATCCTGCCCGACCGCACCTATGATCTTCAAACGTTTGCATGTCTGCTGGTCCCTTCGTCTGAGAGCGCGATCTTCCAGCCCCAGCGCTGGGACAGCGACCTGCAGGGGTTGTACACCTTTGCGCAGGAGAACGCCCTGAACCTGAACACCGAAACGCTGGCCGCCATGAAAGCGGCGGGCGATGACGCTCAAGTGCTGGCGCTGTCCACCTGTTCAACGGAGTTTACCGATGCACGCACCATTCTTCTGGCGTGGATGATCCCGTCCGCGTCGGATTCATAAAGGAGAGGATGAAATGAGGTTCCGTAAAATCGCGGCAGCACTCCTGACGCTTGCGTTGGGGTTCTGCCTGTGTCAGCCGGCGGCATTTGCGGCCACCGCGGCTGACCAGCATACACAGCTGCAGGAGCTTCCGGTTTCCATTCAGTCCACGGGGGAAACACCTCTCCCAAAGGAAACACTGACTGTGGAACTTGAGGCTGTGGACAATGCGCCCCTGCCTGAGGTGACCACTCTGGAGATCACCGACGGCGAGACCGGCAGCTTTGGCCCCATCAATTATACCAAGCCTGGCTATTACGTTTACACCGTGCGCCAGCGCGCCGGTGTCAACACCCGCGGCACCTACGATGAAACCGTGTACTATCTGCGCGTTTCCGTGGTGTGGGACAACGACAAGCTGGTGGCCCGGATGGCCGTGCACACACAGGCCGACCTGATGGACGAAAAGGTGAGCAGCATCACCTTCAACAACAGCTACAAGGCCATCGAGACTCCGTACTACCCGGACCCGTATGACCCTGATCCTGTCACCCCGCCCACCCCTTCCACGCCGGAGAACCCGGCCCCGGCAGATGCCCGCCCGACCGTGACTGAAACCACCACCCCTAGTGCACCGGAGCCCACCGCCCCGGCCAGCGTGGTGGCGGATGCCCGCCCGGCCGAAGGCCCCAAACTGATCCAGACCGGTCAGCTGAACTGGCCCATCCCTGTTCTGACGGCAAGCGGTCTGGTGCTGGTGGCCGTGGGAGCCTACCTGATGGAGCGCAGCAAGAAACGTGAAAAGAATGCGTAAAGTATCCCCCGGGCTTGTCTGCATCGTGCTGGGTGTGGTGCTCCTGCTGGCGGCTGGCGGCCTGTACGCCTACAACCGCTACGAGGATGCCCACGCCGGTGCCGAGGCTCAGACCGTGGTGGCCGACCTTCAGCAGAAGGTGGAGACCCCGGAACCGGAGGCAGAGAGCGGCCCCCTGGACCCCGAGCTCCCGGTGGTGGAGGTCGACGGCAACGAATATGTGGGTGAGATCTCCATCCCGGCCATCGGCATTGACCTGCCGGTGATGAGCGAGTGGAGCTACCCCCGCCTGAAGATCGCCCCCTGCCGCCAGTTCGGCTCTTCCCGCACCGATGATCTGGTCATTGCGGCGCACAACTATGAGAGCCATTTCGGCAAGCTGACCTCCCTCACAGCGGGGGACGGCGTCACCTTCACCGATATGGACGGCATCGTGAATGAGTACGTCGTGAACAAGGTCGAAGTGCTTGACCCCCACAGTGTGGAGGAAGTGGAACACAGCGGCTACGCCCTGGTGCTGTACACCTGCACCTATGGCGGCAAGACCCGTGTCACCGTCTTCTGTGATCGTGCATCGTAAAAATCAAGGCTGAAAAACAAAAAGAAGCCCCGACATTCGTCGGGGCTTCTTTTTTACTATGTGGGAACTCCCTCCGTCATTGCTGACGCAATGCCACCTCCCTCTCAGAGGGAGGCTTTTCGCTGCCGTAAGGCTCCCTCCTAGAGGGAGCTGTCGCCGGAGGCGACTGAGGGAGTTACTGTTTTTTCCACCGCCGCATCACGCCCATGCCCAACGCATAGGGGCCGGTGTGCACGGCAATGGTGCAGCCGATCTGCAGCAGGACCACATTGCACTCGCAGGTGGGGTACTTGGCGCGCAGGGCGGCGCGGGTCTGCATCCAGAGCCGCTTGCCCTCGTCGGCATCGTAGCCGTAGCCCACCGTGATGCAGTAGTCATCGGGTGTGCCGTTGTGCTCGGCCAGATAGGTCATCAGCAGGTCGAGGGCCTTCTCAAAGCTCTTCTGGCGGCCGCGGGCCACGCCAGCGGAGAAGATCTCGCCCTCCTTGAACAGGATCATGGGCTTGATGCCCAGAATGTTGGCGGCACGGCCCGTGACTTTGCCGATGCGCCCGCCCTTGATGAGGTAGTCCAGATTACCCACCGTGAAGAAGATCTGGTTGGTGATCTTTTCCGCTTCCAGCCAGGTCACGGCTTCGTCCAGCGTACAGCCTGCATCCCGCATGGCCACCGCGTTTTCCACCACGATGGATTCGGTCACGGTGGCGGCGGTGCTGTCAATGACCTCGATCTTAGCATCGGGGAAATCCTCCAGCACCAGCTCCCGGGCGTTGCGGGCACTGCCCACGCAGCCGCTCATCTTGCTGGTAAAGCAGATGCAGAGCACCGGGCGGCCCGCCTCGGCATGGGCCCGGAAGGCGGTTTCAAAATCCTCCAGCGAAGGCAGGCTGGTCTTGGGGTAGGCCGAGGGGTTATCTACCATGAACTGGTAGAAATCGCGCACGGCGATCTCCTTGCCTTCCTTGCGGTAGTGCTCACCGTCCAGCGAGACATAGAAGGGGATGATCTCAATATTCAGTGTTGCGGCCGTCTCAGGGGTCAGGTCACAGGCGCTGTCCGTGATGATATCAAACATAGTCACGCTTCCTTTTCAATGCGGCGGGTTCTGTGGCGCGGATCAGACGTTGTGGTGGATGTAGGCCTCACGCTCGGCACCCACGGAGATGTAGGTGATCTTGCAGCCAATAGCCTTTTCCAGATACTCAACGTAATCGCGGGCTTCCTGGGGCAGATCCTCCCACTTGCGGGCGGCAGTGATATCGCAGTGCCAGCCGGGCAGATACTCCACCACGGGCTGTGCGGTGTCCAGAGCCATGCCCATGGGGAAGCGCTTGGTGATGGTGCCGTCGGCCAGCTTGTAGCCGGTGACCATGGGGATCTTCTCCATGTAGTCCAGCACGTCCAGCAGGGTCAGGGCAACCTCATCGCAGCCCTGGCAGAACACGCCGTAGTGGCTTGCCACCAGGTCGATGGGGCCAACGCGGCGGGGACGGCCGGTGGCTGCACCGTACTCGTGGCCAGCCTCACGCAGGTCGTGCTTTTCCTCTTCGGTCATAGCCAGCTCGGCAGTGAAGGGGCCGTCACCCACGCAGGAGGAGTAAGCCTTCATCACGCCGATGGAGTTGTGCAGCTTGTGGCCCGGGATGCCTGCGCCGATGGGAGCGTAAGCACCGATGACGTTGGAAGAGGTGGTATAGGGGTAAATGCCGAAATCGATGTCGCGCAGAGCGCCCAGCTGAGCCTCGAACAGGACCTTCTTGCCTGCAGCGTCTGCATCGGCCAGATACTGGCCCACATCGCAGATGTAATCCTTGAAGATGGCGGCATACTTTTCGAGCCATGCCCACATCTCATCCACGCTGATGGGAGCTGCGTTGTAGCTGCCCTCCATGACCAGATTCTTGGAATCTACCATGGTGACGAGGCGCTTCTTCACAGCGTCGTCCAGATGCAGCAGGTCGCCCATGCGCAGGGTCTTCTTCATGTACTTGTCGCCGTAAGCGTAGGCAATGCCGCGCTTGGTGGAGCCGAACTGTGCGCCGGTCTTGGACAGACGTGCCTCTTCCAGACCGTCCTGATCGACATGGTAGGGCATGGTGATGGTGGCGCGGTCAGAGATCTTCAGGTTGGCAGGGGTGATGGAGATCCCCTGCTCGCGCAGCTTGTTGATCTCACCGTCCAGATGGTGGGGGTCGATGACCATACCGTTGCCCATCACGCAGACAACATTGGGACGGAGGATACCGGAGGGCAGCAGGTTCAGCACGAACTTGCCCCGCTCGTTCTTGACGGTATGACCAGCATTGTTGCCGCCCTGATAGCGTGCAACAATATCGTACTCCTGGCTGATCAGGTCGACCATGCGGCCCTTGCCCTCATCGCCCCAGTTGA
>OLSC01002200.1_pt1 | contig 14385 bp, 19 predicted proteins | sample 1672881 | NCBI WGS metagenome assembly OLSC01 (sample SAMEA3136733, study PRJEB25190) | human gut metagenome | biome: human gut; feature: human-associated habitat; material: faeces | place: Austria | collected 2013
AAAATCTTTACGGTTCATTTGGAGCTAGTTGGAATATAAAATGGTCAGCTATATGCATACCGGCGTGATTATTTACAAATACTTACTGACACCCCTAACATATGCTCTGATACGTATCCACTGCCATACGCCCATATTACAAGATATCCATCAGAATCGACTTCAGCTGCCGATATCATAGTAGTTTGTTGATTTGGTTGCCTCTCTCTATATAGGCATGTGACTTGTGGATAACAGCCTGCAAATTCCTTACCAACAAATTCTCTAGCATGCAACCAAGTTGTGCTGTAGTAATGCAATACAATTTCACTATTGTAGAAATGTGGTATTTTGCTATTTAATTCAGCAATTTCTTTCTTCATAGCATCAATACCTGGGGCGACTTCAAACACTTTTTTGACTTCTGTAATATTAAGTCCATCAATAATAACTTGGTACATTGGCATGTCTGCCACATAATCACCAGCCTGAATATCTCCCTCTGTATATTCGGGAACTACCGGGTTTGATTCCGCCGGTGTTCCCTGAATAACTTTCAAGTCAAGACTTTCTATTCCATTGTCTTGATTCTTTTCGTATCTAGCAACAATCAAGTCAATACGTTTCATTCCCTGACTACCACTGATGATAATAAGAGAGTCATATGTATTTTTCTTGATTGATGCTGTGCACCCTTGATGCATCAACACACCGTCTCTGATTTTAATTTCATTGTTGGAAGATACCTCTGCTGCCAACTGCATTCCAGTCTGCAGTACATAAGATCCTTCTCCCACAACTCCAATATTTACATCTCTATCCTGTTCTGATGTTACATGGGGCTTTCCTGTATATCCTGTAATTATTTCCATTATGTCTCTCCTTCCAGTTTATACACTACTTTTTCTTTCCCGGAGGATATTGTCCATATCTTTCGACCAATCGGTTTCTTCATGCTAATTCCGGTCAGATAATCTTTTCCTCCAACAATATCTCCTAAATCGATATTTCCTTCCAACTTAGTCATGGTCATGTTGTAAGACATACTTGACTTCTTGCTTTCCAGTTCCTTAATTCCATTCTTAATCAGGTCATCTCTTTCTGATCCGCTGCTATCATATATAGCCGCAATTTCCTCTGCTCCCTTAAAATATTGCTGAGTCTGCGAAATTGTACCGTTCTGATCAGCGTATAGATGTATAACCAACCTGTCCTTTAAATCCCCTTTTCCAAGACAAATCAGATGGTTGATTCCGCGCCGGTTATCGTCAGTTATGAAATTCATGTTATTATCGTTGGTCAGCTCATACTCTGATGACAGATCGTTGATTGGAACAGCACTCACTTTCACATATCCAGCCATACCAACATCACCTTCTTGGTATCTGATATCCAGTCGATATCCTACTGATTTCAACATCTTAACCAGTCCAGCATGCAAGGTACAATATCGGTCAAATTGATAATTATTCACTGTAACCCCCGTATCTGCAGTAACGCCATAAAAGAGTCCAGGGAACTCAGATTCAACCTTGGATTTTATGATTGAATTAAGTTCCCCAGATGCTATTGCGTAATCCTGTCCACTCAATGGCTGTATAATTTTTTTGGTCATCATTCCGCGCCAGGTATCTCCTTTTGCACGGATTACATTGGTACTTGTATCGGTGCTGATTTCTCGGACAATTCCGCCATACTCAGTATCCGGTGAAAATACTCTAGTTCCATATCTAATAGACCCATCCCAATTCCAACGCTTAAGCTCAATCTCAAAATCATTAATACTGTCGGCTTCATCAGCTCCGACTTCGAAATCTATATTTGCACCCTGGACATAGCCGATCTGCCTTCCGTATTGATCTGTTTTGATGAGATCCATTCCGGTACACTCCTTTCTTTGTACACCACAATGTCGAAGCCAAACTCTCCACTCCAATTTATCAAGATGTCTCCTGACGGAATTTCCGTGAATATAGAATTGCCAGTTGCTTTCTTATAAAAAATGTTCTGTTCCGTACCATTAGCAAGTCTTTTTATAATTGTTTTCTTACGTGAATCAATAACAATATACTCATGTGCTTCAAGCGTATCGTATACTTGATAGACCCGCCCGGCAATGGTAATTCTTGGATTCGCACACGGGCCATAGATAGTCATCTGAAAATTGCTACTTCTGTAATGATCTACATACCAATGCTCTGCTCCGGATAATGGTTTTGAATAGTCGTATTGATAATCATATGTGTAATCTAAGAAGTTATAAATTCCCCCTTTGTCTGCGCTATCCGGATAGAAGCTCTTAGATTCTTCCTCTGCCCACATAGGATATGGACAGTAGATACCGAGTTCCATGTCTGTCCAGCAGTTTCGGGTAGATGACACTTTGCTGGACATATCCTTAATATAGCAATCAATATAATAGTTTCCAAACCATATACGCCCTGGAGTAAGATTTACAACGTCATACTCAAAGCAGTTTGTCAGCTCGTCCATCTTGGCTTTGCGTTCTTCCAGTGGTCCACGGAATGTTAATGTGATTTGATATGTTTTTGGTTCTTTTTCAAACCCGTATACATCTGCTCCAATTTCCTGATCTGTAGTCATTGGTTTCCATTCATAATCGTGGAAGTAACCGGACGTTGGTCTCATCCGGTCACCCACAAGATTGTATTCTTTTCCATTAGAACATACATATTTGATTTCTATCATTCGAATACAACCCCCATATCTCTTAATGCTCGAATCAGTTCTCGTTCGCTTACATCTCCACTTGGTTTTCCATCTATAATCGCAATAATTGCTCTTAATAATGCAATTAAAGTATCAAGTCGACTTGCCGTCTCATTTCCTGATGTTCTGGAGCTGTTTGCTGTTCCCTGTAAATCATAATTCAGATTTGTATTTGTAAATGGGCTTGTAGCAATGTCCTGTAATTTAGAAACTGCTGAAGTAATAGAAGGAAGCTCTCCTATAATTCCTTTTGCAAAACCAGTGTCAATCATCTCTCCGACATATATACCCCAACGAGAAGGAGAATGGATTCCGAAGAACGACAGTACATTATCCTTAAAACTTCCAAGCAATCCCTTGACAGCTTCCCACAACATATGTCCTGCATTTCTGAGTCCATTCGCAATTCCCTGGATAATATTGTGACCAATAGTCCCCCAATCAACATTTGAAAACGCGCTTCGAATTCCAGAAATAATTTGAGGAATCTGAGCTATAAGGCTTGGGATTGCTCGAATTAATCCAGCCGCCAACTTTCCAATAATCTCAATACCAGACTGCAGAACCTGCGGTAGATTCTGTCCGATTGTCGCCGTCATTTTTGCCACTGCTTGAGCTGCAGCTGTTGCAATCTGTGGAAGATTATTAATAATTCCATTAACTAGATTGAGGATTAGTTTGCCTCCTGCTGCTAATACAAGTGGTAACGCCGACCATATCGCATTTTCAAAATTAGCCATCAGTGTTGCTGCCATCGAAATTAATTGAGGAATATTCTGCAATATTCCATTTGCAATATTAGTTACGATTTCAACACCTTGTTGTAATAGCCCTGGAAGATTCGTTTGGATTGCAGTTGTAATCTGTAGCAGCATTCCGTTTGCCATTTCGTATAGCTGTGGCAATGCGGTTTGGACTTGTGACGCAATCTCTGGCACAAATTGCATTAATGCAGTTGCCAACTGTGGTGTAGCAGTCTGTATAAATGTTACTAACGCCCCCGGAAGTGCAGAAATTACATTCCATACTGCAGGAAGTAAATTCCCGACAAGAAAAGTTGTCATCGTCTCTGCCAGTGCTGACAAAGCTGGTTTTATGTCCATTCCAAGAGCAATCTGACCCATTACATTTTGCGCTGCGGCCTTCATGGAGGCGAAAGAACCGGATATGGTTGTTGCAGCTTCCTTGGCCGTTGTTCCGGTAATATCCAACTGCCCTTGAATTACATGGATAGCCGAATACACGTCAGACAGGTTATTGATGTCATACTTTACACCCGTAATTTTCTGCGCGTCAGTAAGTAATCGCTCCATTTCCGTCTTTGTGCCACCGTATCCTAATTTCAGGTTGTCCAACATCGTGTAATTCTGCTTCGAAAATCCCTGATAGGCGTTCTTAATGTCTTCCATGTTGGTTCCCATTTTATTGGCATTATCGGACATATCGGTCATAGCCATATCTGCTACATCTGCCGCCTTAGATGTATCATTGCTTAAGCTTGATAAGAGGCTTGCGGAGAAACTTGTGGTCAATTCCATGTACTCATTCGCGCTCATACCGGCTGTCCTATAGGCTTCCGCAGCATTCGCCTTAACCTTGTCAGCACTATCCTTGAATAGTGTCTCAATTCCGCCAAGACTTTGCTCAAGATTTGCTCCCTCACTGATTGCTGATCCTAGCGCTTTTCCAATTGCTGCAGTAGCAATAATCCCTTTTAACTTTCCAACTAATTTACCTCCAAACGAAGCCCCCGCCGGTTCTGCCTCTGGGTCTATTGCCTGCTGAATTTTTCCACTGATTCCCTGTGCAGACGGAATAATCTGCACATATGCTTTTGCAAGTTCTGTACTTGCCACTACTTCTCACCTCCTGTCAGTCGTCTCCACTCATCGTCAAAATCCTGTCCCGTTTCGAACGTTTCGATTGCACTTTCTATGGTTTTCTTTTCTCCAATCAGTGCCTCTACCAATGATTTTGGACGATTAATCCCTTTTGCACCGTCTGAGCTATTTAACCAGGCGATTGCCCGCGTATTATCAGCAACCATTGCTAATAATGTTTGATCTGTTGTAAGTTTTGAATCAGATATTCTCATTCCGATTCTTGAATCCGGCCTCAACCCACACGCAAAAATCCCCACCGTTCGTAGCGGTAGAGATTTGTAATCATAAATGTGATACGTTTCTGCAAAATCACAAATCAATGCTTCTTCATCTATGTTTATCATGTGAGCGAGGACTAAGAGTTTTTTACTTTTGACTCATTGAATATCTGGGTAATCTCTTCAACCATTTTTGTGGCTGGGACTCTTCCGTTTTCATTTCTTACATGATCCTTGAGCGCCTCCAACTGTGTATCTCCGAGAAGTCGTCTTGCAGCTATTGTAATTTTAGAAGCATCTCCATTATCAATATCGCACAGGTCTTCCAGTAATTCATAGTCGTCTATCGCATCTGGTGGTATTGTATATTGGAACCCACTTTCTGTTGTTCCGTCGAGTGCTGCGGTTTTTGTTTTTGGCATTTCTACAACCATCTTATTTTCCTTTCTCTACAATATATTCATAGTGAGTCTGCCCATCTGAATCTGGTGTTGCTTTCATTGTTGTTTCGTACCCAATAGCTTCGCTGTCTTTATAGACAATATCTGCTACCTCTGTAACTGATCCTGATGGCACAACGATTCGTTTCAATGCATTTTTTAATATCATATCAAAAACCCAGGCGCATGCTTCCGCTTCGCTGTTATTAGCTTTTACCGTAATTCCAGTTTCAAGTGTCCCTGTTACATTCTCATCGCCATATACCGCTTTTAAAACCTCGATATTGGTGATTTCAAGTAGCTTATATTTGAAGCTGTCCTCTTTGCTTGTCTGTAAATCAAGAACAGTATCACCACCCCAAGCCTTCACGTTATCTGTCTCGGGGCTATTGGAATTTGTGATTCCATCTTCCGAACAGTATCCCAGCTCCTTAAATGCTGCATCAAGTTCTGTTTTGGCATCAGTCGGAAGCGTGGTTCCTAATGGTGCTCGATAGATTGCTCCACCGATTTTCGGTTTTCCTGCGCTTACATGTTTTGTATTCATCTTATCCCTCCTAATAATGGACGATATCATATACTGCCTGATACCGATATTTTTTCCTTGCTGTATCAGTGTAGTTATAATCCGTATTAAGCTCACATCTACTGATATCGTCCAATTCGATTATTTCTTCCATTGCTTCTTTTACCCGCTCGTTGAGCGATGCCGCCCCGTATAGGGACGCAGAATAAGACTGGACAGCCAGAGTTGCTGATGCAATATGGTTTTCTGTGCTAGATCCAGTCTTTTCAATCAATACATATTCATTTCCAAGATCATCCTCTTCTTCCAATCTAACCGGTATTTCAAGACTGGACTGCAGATAATCCTTAACGATTTTTTCCACCATGTTTTCCAACCGCCTTCAATAATCCGTTATTACCGTCATCTCCGCAGACTTTCACAACCGCACGTGTCTGTGCTACATACGCTTCGGTTTCTGATGCACTGGCTATCTTATTCGCATGCTCTACAAGGATTGCCTGCATTTCCGGTGACTGCATTAACTCTCTAACACCGGCACGGTTCAAAACAATCTTCGTCTTACCCATATAACGCCACCTGCCATTTCTGGTTCCAATCTAACGGAATATTTTCTTCAATTCCCTGTTGTGGAAACCCAATCACTTGCCAAGACATTCCGAAGAAATCTACCCGGCAATCCTGCCAAGTGTGATTGTCTCCTTTCGGAATTGCAATATTGTATACCGCTTTCTTTCCAGTCAGATTCAATGCGTTCAGAATTTCCGTGGTCGATGCCGGAGCTACAAGCACATTCTCAATTGTCACTGGTATTTCTTGGTGTAGCGGGCGATCAAATTCATCTTTTCCAATTACTGTCTTCTCATACAGTATTACTGGAATTCCCTTGATCATCGATGCCATAAATATCCATCACCCCAACTCTCTGTCTTCTAAGACCTAGTCTGGATAACTCAGATTTCTTAATGAATAAACCGCCTCCAGGAATCAGATATGTTCCCGTCACAGAATAGCCCAAAGCTGATTGAGACATCTGTGTCATTGGCTCTGTGTCTGTCGATGTCATAAGTGTACGCGCTACCACGTCAACAGTCACAGATTTCGCAACATTCCGCAACGCCTCATTCTGTTCAATCATATTATCCAAATCTTTTCCAACCTTGTTGGCTTCATATCTTAGAGAATCCGAGACAACTGTCAGAAGCTTCTCTGCCTTGCTGTGCTCGGATTCCTTAAGTTCACGCCACAGGATAGATATATCTTCTAGTGTAGCGAATGGATCCATTATTCTGTGCCCTCTTGTGCATCGTCTTTGAAATCGCCTTCCGCTTTGTTAGCCTGCTGCTTTTTGGATGGCGTTTTTTTCTCCCCGGATTCTTTGCCGGTAAAAGGTTCCCAGTTTTCGCCGGAAACCTTTGTACTTGTCTCAATAATTGCGCCCGTTTTTGTATTTTTATACTTCATACTATGCCTCCTTAATTCTTGCAAACCATTCTGGCACCAAGATTCCCCATCCCAGATATACTTCTGCACGGATATAGATCTGACCATATCCTTTTAAGTCTTTTCCTGAGTTGTCTGGATCACCATACTGAATAATTTCCATAGGAATTTCCTTTGAATATCCCCATTTAACCGCTCCCTGGAAGTCTCCAATAATACCGTGGTCTTTCGTTGTTCCGCTAGATACAGTTTTGTTGACACTTGTCGGGATTCCATTAAATGTTGCAGGTGATGCTCCAAATGCAAATTCCGGATACTGCTTGATTCCATTCGCTTTGACTTTTGCCATCGCTGATCCAAACGTCTTCGAAAGCGCGAGTCCTGTTACATCTCCTTCAGAACCATCTACTACCGCAATCGCATCTTCCAGATTTGTATCCGGTGTTGCTGACGCATAATCTACAGTTTGCGTAACTTTCGCATCAAAATGATTGTCTCCAATTACAGCAGATGCTGTTCCCGTTCTTGGGTTAATACCATGCATAGCTGCAAGGTCAAGTCCTTTCGCTACTTTCTTCGCAAATCCATCATTAAACGCTGTTAAAATATCCAACTGCTCTTCTTCTGTAGCAGTCATAAATTCATCAGAGATTCTTGCACCATATTCAAACTTAACCGGTACAATTTTAACTGGTGCGATAGCAATACCGCCTTCGGTTTTCTTTCCATTCTCTGCGACAATATCAATTTCATTGTCCATAGAAAAAATCATTTCTTTCAATCCATTGAATGGAATCGGTGTCTGACCACATAATGCAGCCAGTGCTGACTTCCCTTTTACTTTTGTAATAAGATCTTTGACCAGTGTAGGGTCAAACATTGTTCCTTTTGATGTTGCCATATTTTTTTATTCTCCTTTCAAACTAGCCAGCATACCTTTCATTGCTGTCTTTTTGTCATCAATTTTTTGTGGATCTCCTCCTGCAAGTGGAGGAACATCTTTTTTTCTCAAGAATTTTGCCATTGTCTCAGCATCTTTCTTGATTTCCTCTTCATCAGATCCACTTAATCTACCTGCAAGTTCATATGGGATTCCATTTTCATGTGCAATTCTCATCTTGAGAGAACTGGTCTCGTATCCCTTGATCTTGCCCTGTGCCTCTTCAAGCTGTTTCTTGTATCCGAGGTTCTTTTCTCCATCACCGTTAATTTCCTTGTTCAACGCTGCAATCTGCTGTTCAAAACCATCGGATTTTGTTTTTAGAGCATCATAATCTTCTGCTTTTTTCTTGTAACCATCAAAGCCTTCATATTTTGCTTTCACTCCCGCAATGCGCTCTCCGATTACTTTATCAAGCTGCTCCTGTGTTGTAATTGGTGTAAATTCTGCCATTTTGTTACTCCTTTCTCCATTAACCGCTGGGTTGCGTAATATGTAAAAAGACACCCTAAGGTGTCTCTTAACAACTAACTCTTTGTTTTCTTTTCTTCGTTTTCGTCTCACTGCACGCCCAGTATGCAAGTATGATACTGTCAAGCAACGCAATCTCCCTCTCTTCTTTCATTGCCTTGTAGCCAAATCCACCATTAGTTCCTATTGTTCTTTTTTCACAGTTGCTTACTACCTGTACTAATGATGGCTGCCCGGAATGGATAATATTTTTTTGATATAGCCCTTGTTCAAACGAGGCATTCGCGGCAATGATTTCCTTCACTGTCGGAAGGTGTGAATTTTTTATACCACAATCTTTCATTTCATTTTCCATTAACTGCTGTCCTGATGCTCCATCTATAATCACCTTTCTCGCTTTCCAGTTTTTCAAATATGCTAGCATCCATGTATCACCTGCACGTACTTCACGACAATCGATACACTCTAAAAATATCTTGCCATCTTTCGTTTTAGACGCAACTCCCATTGCCACATTCCCATCTTTGCTGTATTTGATCCCTACAAAAAGATCTCCTGTAAGCTCCGGTGGGACATCAGCTTTCAGTTCATTCCATTCTGTTGCGCTGATAGCTGATTTCTGATTATAGCGAATCCATAATCCTAATCGCTGGATATTAAAATCAATCGGATCTGAACCGATCTCATCCGTTACAGACCTTTCCGTGAATACAGTTCCAAGAGATGGATTTGTCTCGTACCAGGCATCTATATCTCTTATATCTGTCTGCTCCGGCACGGACCATTCCGCCCACCCGGAGTTAACCGTTTGCCCTTCCAAGGTTGCCTTACGGAATTTTGTGAAAACTGTTCCGGAGCTGACTGGAGTTGGTGGTGTTCCACAAAAAATTGTCTGTGGATTCTTGCTATCTGTAACGACATATTTTAATGCACTCTCCTGATCATCTTGGTACTCTTGTGCCTCATCGATAATCAGTAAATCAAATCCTTCTCCCAGACCACCTTTTGATGTTCTGGTTCGGAATTCGATAATTCCACCGCCAGCAACTTCCAAATGTTCTTTTCCAAATGCCTTATATGAAGAAACGACCTCGATATTTGCTTTCTTTAGCAAATTCGAAAGTCGTTCCCATGCGCTGTGTGTAGTTGTGGTTCTATGTGCTGTATGTAGGATTCTTTCGCCTTTCTTTAATCCATACATCTCCCTTATTGCAACAATTTCATTCTTTCCATTACGCCTTGGGACTGAATACCCGAATTTGGTATGTACCCATAACCCCTCTTCGTTTACGGCCAAAATGTCTGACAGTAGAAGCTCCTGCCACTCCTGTGCAGTTCTTCCTGTCGAATTGTAAATGTCTATTGCTTCAGCTCCATATGTTGAAGAATAAGGCAGCACGACAGATTGCGTCGGGGTCTGCCGCCCCTTCCTTACTTCTCCCATGTAGCCTCCTAAAAATATAAGCCGTCAGAACAATCTGGCAGCTTATTTAATCTCTATTATATCTTTTATTTCATCTAGCGGAATTCCATAAAATACTTTCCCGGCATCTAGTTCTATTTCTTCTTTTCCAGACGATGTGTCGTATTCTGACACTGTATTGGTGAATATCCCTTTTATACGATTTCCGTCTATATCTGTCACAATAATTTTTTTGTGCAAAAATCTTTTTACTTCATCATATGTCATGTTTTTAGCCTCTTTTTGCTCGGGTAATCATATTTCATTCTCAATTTCTTTTATCATTTCATTGAACATCTCTTCAAGTGTATAATTATCGAGATAATATGATTGTCCATCATCAGCCATGTGTGTTTTGGCTTTTTCCTCATTATCTGCGAATTCAATTACGAGACGTTTTTTTTCTATAATATCAATATGTATGGCTACTTGATTCGGTAAAATAAACCAATCTTCATTATTGATTTTACGTTCTTCATATATTTTTCTCAATCTGTTTTCAATATATTCAACGCTTTCTCTCGTCTTAGTCATTTTTCTCATCTCCATTCAGATTATAGCGCTTTGTCCCTGTTCTTCCACTTGATGTTTTATAATAGGCTTCTCCATGATGGCTATTGGTTTCAGGATGATATTGTAAATATCCGTCCCCATCATAAGAGACTCGAAATCCACCGCCTTCTTCAAATGGTATGCCTTTTAAGCTCCCTCTTCCTAATGGTTTAACTTCATATCCGGCTTTCTCCAATGCTTTTTTCAATCCTTCCGGTGTATATGCCTGAAACATCTTTGGGTGTTCAGCTATCCTGATTGCTAATTCATTTTTTTCTCTTGCTTTTCTTTCCTCTATTTTATCAGATTCTTTTTCGTATTTCCATTCTTTTGTCCATACATTTTGCTTTTTACCGTCTCCCGGATAATACTCAACAATGCAATCACAATTATCATGTCGCCGAAACACATCTTTAGGAACATCTGGATATACATATGTTCCAGCTACCTGATTACACCATTCGCAACAATGTCCGGAGGATCTCCGTATAATCTTTGGTCTCAATCCAGCTTTTGCATGAAAATCTGCATTTTTTTGAACAGTATCGTCCATTGCTTTCTGAACCAAATTCCGTACAGGTGCATCGAGAATCCATTTCACATCATCAAAATATTCCTCACTTGAAATCCGATTTACAATACCATTTATATTATCCTGTTGGATTTGTGCTCTTATTGTTTTAATTCCAATGCCTGCTGCTTCGTTCATAATCTGCTGTACAATAGCTGCATTATCTGCCGCCATCTCATAAGCTTCCCTCAACGTCGGATCCAATACTCTGGAAGCAATGTTATAATACATCTTTCCATCTGGCAATATATCAGATGATAAGTTGTCCGAATATGATTGCGCTAAGATTTTCCCAATCTCTTGTGCCACCTCGTTTGCTTGGCTGTATGAAGTCTTACCTCTCTGTGCCTGTTTTTTGAAGTTTTTAATGATGCTGCTCTTTTCAATATCATGATAGAATTGTTTCTGTATCTTCTCCAAAAGTCCTGGTGTGATGTCCTCCATAGGCTACACCTCCGGAGTTACTGGCAGATTGCTCATGTTAATTCCAGTTAAATCTCTTAAGTTATCTGCATTGAAATATCCTGGCACTGCCTGGTTAATCTTAATTGCTCCATCTCCAATATTGGACAGCATTGCTGCATCTGGTTCAAACACTGGTTCCCAGATTGACGTCGTCATATATACCTGATTGCGGTAATATTGATAATCATCACGTAGACATGCAGCCAGATAGCCAGCATTCAGGAATCCACTGCCAAACGCTCGCTGTGCTTTTCTTGCTGTCAGTCTCAGATTCTCGTGTGATGCCTTGATTGCTTCCTGGCTAGCCGGATTCTCCGTTGCAAATCCTAAGTCATCAAGGGTCAATCCGGTCTCTCCGGCAAACAACGCGGCGAACATTTTAAGTTGATCTAAGTGTGGTGCCATAGACTGCTGCTGGAATTGTCCTAAAGTCGGCGAATCTCCCTCCTCATCTTTATCAAATTGTAATAAGCTCGATACAGTAGCTTTCCACTTATCCATCTGTTCTGCGTCCGGATCCAGACCAACTACATATTTTTGCGGAAATGAATAAAACTCTGCAGTTATCTCAGATCGTTTCAAAGTTCTCATTGCTGATTCTGTAATTGACATACATGCCCGGCTGATTCTAGAATGACCAAATGCTCTCTTGGCATCCGGTCGGAATATGATTGGCACCAGTAGCGGTGCTGGTACGTTATCCTCAAAAAGCTGAACAGGTACTCCGTTTCTGTAGATTACTGTCCACCCTTCTACAAAATAAGCCTCTACGGTCACTTTTCCATTGTCATCACGTTCCAGAACTGCATAGCCTTCCGTGAGCAGATTTGTGATTGGATTGATAATTCCAGTCGCATTTGCTCCATCAATTACTTGCAATCTCGGGAAGTCATCTTCACCTTTCGAAATATAGATGAAGCAACAGGAAGAAATCAATGCCGACAGTACCGCGGAATCATATAATATATCCGGATTATTCATTCGAAATATCCCAGTCATGTCAAAATTGTCATCGCGAAACCCCCGGAACTCTAGCCTGTCCGCAATCGAATCCACGGCCTTTGCATTCCATCCAAGTACTGCTTGTAACCATTGCAGGCTAGGTGGTGTGGCAATTCCCATGTCCCGTGCTATATTTTTCATTTCATAGAATTTATACCGCCTTAATACTCGGCTTCTCTTTCGATTCAGCTTTTTTCTTAGGTATTCTATGCCCCTGTAATCTGCCATTTAGTTCTCCTTCCCACGCCATTTTCTCTCAGCGTGTGTTTTTTTTCGCAGTGACGGTGTGAAGTCCGCGCGCACCCGCGGTGGGGGAGGTATGCCCCCTATCCGTCAAGATTATTTAGGTCTATAATTACTCCAATCAAATGTATGAGGAAGTACCCTGTTTCCAATTGATTCTTCTTGTTTTCCTCCGCCTCTACTGTCTATCAGCTTGTCGCTCTTCTGTCTGTTACAGGTCCAATGTGCAAGCTGCATATTATCCAGGTCAGATGGATGTCCACCTTTCGCGATTGGAATAATATGATCTATGCATGGCGACAACGGATGTGGATACTTGAGTGAAAAGTCCACAGGCTTTCCACATATTCCACACACAGTCTGGGTTGCATAAATCTTTTTCTTATTCTTTTCAAAAGCTCCGCGGTGGGTGCCGTCCTTGTCTGGTCTATTTCTCTTCAATATCCTTCTCCTTGCATAGCAAAAGAACGACCTGTTGCCAAGCCGTTCCTTCTGGGTTTTATGTATTTTGAGGAAGTGAACTCAACGTGGAAAACTGTCTTTTCACTAAGTTCAGTTTATACTCTAGCACTTTTCATCGGGACATTGTGGGACATTTTCAAAATATCTTTGAATTCTTTTCTTAACATTCTCGTCTGTATACTTAATCTCTCTTTTCGGGAACATGTAGTTCATCTGCTTCGCTACCTTCAGATACGACATTCCGTCCAAGAAATAGAATCGAAACATAATCCTCAACTCACTCTTTGGTATTGTCTCTATGTACTCCTCTGCCTGGTTCGTAAGCTCCAACAGCTCCGCTTCCAAAGCCGTCAGCCTGTCATTTCGTTTCTTCAACAACTTCTGCTTTAGTGCAATAGCCGCTGTCGGTCTGCCCGTGATCTTGACTGTTCCGAGTGGCTTCTTTCCTCGCTTACCTCTAGTCACAGAGTCCGTGACAATCATATTCTCCAGCTTTGCTAGTTCTCTCTCGTTCTCATGAATCCGTCTCCTCAGATCTTTTATTTCTTCCTTCATCTCCACGTACTGGATCAGAACATTCTTGTCCACGTCCTATCTCCTCCCCTGTATTAATATTCTTGTGCCTCAGATATCCCAGCACTCCATAATACGCTGGCCGTTTCATAAATCTCTTCGCGTGCTCACAAGGTTCACGCTCTGCCATCTGGTCACGACCTGATATAGCATCGAGGCGCTGGTCTTTACTGATGTGCATTAGCATCATCTCCTTTTGCTTTCATAGCTTTTTCCACTCTACCAAGAAGTTCTTTCGCCTCTATCACGTCCGGATCTGTTTCCTCCAAGTAGAATTTATCGCAATTATCAATAAGTTTTTTTAGGATTTTATATATTAATTTAATGAGCATCGTCCTTAACCCCTTCGTCGTTTTGTCTGTTCTCTTATCTCCACACTTTTCTGTAGCATTCTCGATGAAAAAATATTTCAGTTTTTCTCTTTG
>OLSC01002207.1_pt1 | contig 14329 bp, 10 predicted proteins | sample 1672881 | NCBI WGS metagenome assembly OLSC01 (sample SAMEA3136733, study PRJEB25190) | human gut metagenome | biome: human gut; feature: human-associated habitat; material: faeces | place: Austria | collected 2013
CGCATCTCATGTATCCCTCCGTGACGATTACGAAGTAACCGGCATTGAGCTGGATACATTGGTAGAGAATGCATGGGAGCAGGAAGGAGTTATCGGTTCCCGTATGACCGGAGCAGGTTTCGGTGGTTGTACCGTAAGTATTGTAAAAACAGACTGCGTAGATAAATTTATTGAAAATGTAGGAAAAGCATATCTGGAGAAAATCGGTTATGCGGCTGATTTCTATGTAGTAGAAATCGGTGACGGCGGAAGAGTATTAGCATAATGTAGGAATGCCTTCGGCATTCTTACTGCTGTGTGATAGGAGGAGGAACATACGAAATGTCTGATTTATATGTGGCAAGACTGGTACAGTACGGAATTGAGTCCGGTCTGATCCCGGAGGAGGAGCGGATTTACAGTACGAACCAGATTCTTGAAGTAATGAAAAAAGATGATTATGAGGCACCGACAGCCGAAGAAGTCGGCACAGAGATCGATCTGGCAGATACATTGGGGCATCTTCTGGATGAAGCATTGGAGAGCGGTGTACTGGAGGATGGTGGAATCGTATCCAGAGATTTGTTTGATACAAAGCTGATGAACTGTCTGACCCCGCGTCCGGCACAGGTGATCGCGAAATTCCGTGAGGACTATGCAGAAAACCCGAAGAAAGCGACCGATCATTATTATAACTTCAGTGTGGCTACCAACTATATCCGTAAGGATCGTATTGCAAAAGACCGTCGCTGGAAAGTGCCGTCAGAGTATGGCGAGATCGATATCACCATCAATCTGAGTAAACCGGAAAAAGATCCGAAAGCCATTGCAGCAGCAAAACTGGCAAAACAGTCTGCTTATCCGAAGTGTCAGCTTTGTGTGGAAAATGAAGGTTATGCAGGGCGTCTGAATCATCCGGCCCGTCAGAACCATCGTATCATTCCAATCACGATCAATGGCGGAAACTGGGGATTTCAGTATTCACCGTATGTATATTATAACGAGCACTGCATCGTATTTAACGGCGAGCATACACCGATGAAAATTGAACGTGCTACCTTCCGTAAACTGTTTGATTTTGTAAAACTGTTTCCACATTATTTCCTGGGCTCCAATGCAGACCTTCCAATTGTAGGCGGTTCTATTTTAAGCCATGACCATTTCCAGGGAGGACATTATACCTTCGCAATGGCTAAGGCACCGATTGAAAAGCATGTGACCATTCCTGGATTTGAGAATGTGGAAGCGGGAATTGTAAAGTGGCCGTTATCAGTGCTCCGTATCCGTCATAAAAATCCAGAACGGTTGATTGACCTTGCAACACATGTGCTGCAGGCATGGAGAGGCTATACAGATGAAGCAGCCTTTGTATTTGCCAATACGGACGGAGAGCCACATAATACCATAACCCCAATTGCCCGTAAAGTGGAAGATGTATACGAGCTGGATCTGACACTTCGCAATAATATTACGACGAAAGAACATCCACCTGGTGTATATCATCCACATGCACAGTACCATCATATTAAAAAGGAAAATATCGGGCTGATCGAGGTAATGGGGCTTGCAGTTCTTCCGACCCGATTAAAAGAAGAGTTGGAGCTTTTAGAGGAATACATTTTATCTGGAAAAGATATTTCTTCAAATGAAAAAATAGCAAAGCATGAGGACTGGGTGAAAGAATTGCTGGAAAAATATCCGGATATTAATGCAGAGAACATTCAAGCAATTCTTCAAAAAGAAGTAGGACTGGTATTTGTACATGTGCTGGAAGATGCCGGAGTTTATAAATGCACACCAAAAGGAAGAGAAGATTTTATGCGTTTTGTGGACAGTTTATAGGACGTATTCTGATCGTGATTATAATGAATGCTGTGGTATGAAGTACAAAACTACAGAACAAGAAAATATTTTATAACAGCAGTTGCAGCCGGTATCTCATGATATATAAAATGAGAATATCGGCTGCTTTTCATTATTTATTTTTACCCCCAAAAGTTAATCTACTAAAAACCAAAATTGTAATTTGGTTCTCAATTGAAAAAAGTTATATTTTTCTGTTACCATCCACTATTTTTTACGATATATAATATGAATGGAAATATTTTTATTCAAAAAGGCGCCTTATCTGTTGCTGGTCAGATTATGGACAGTGACTTTTATCTTAAAGAAACCCGGAGGACAACCTGTAAATGAATGATGATGAAATTATAAATCTGTTTTTGAAAAGAGATGAGAATGGAATTATAGAATTGAGTACTAAGTATCATCCCTATTGCTACAAGATTGCCTGGAATTTATTAGCGAATAGAGAAGATGCCGAGGAATGTCTGAATGATACCTGGTTTTCAGTATGGTCACAGATTCCTCCTACGCATCCTCCTGTATTGGCACACTTTTGCGGTCGGATTACAAGAAATCTTAGTATCGACCGTTTAAGGAAAAAGTTTGCAGGCAAGCGCCCGGATGTTCATATGGCAGATGTTATGGATGAAATGGAGCAGCTAAATGTAACTTATACCGTGGAAGAACAGCTGGCAGAAAAAGAACTGATGGAAACCATAAATCGTTTTTTGGAAGAGATGTCTCCAAAGGACAGATATATTTTTGTACGAAGATACTGGTTTTTGGATCCTGTTTCTGCAATATCCAAAAGGCATCATATGTCAGTGGGAAGCGTGAAAATGAATTTATACAGAAACCGGAAAAAGCTGTTGAAACTGTTGGAAAAAGAAGGAGGACGCATATGAAAAAGTTTGATTTTTCAAAAGAATTTGGTAATATTGATCCGAAATATATAGAGGAAGCAGAGCGGGAATGGAGTGACAAAAAGGAAAACTGGAGACCAAAATGGTGGAGCAAAGCAGCAGCTGCCTGTGTGATTGTCACCTTGGGTTCTGTTATCTTTTCTAATCCGCATATCCAGGCTTCAATAAAAAATATTACATTGTCCATAGGAGAAACCCTTGGTTTCCCCAAAAGCATTGAATCTTATACGGAAGTGTTGAATACCTCTAAGGAAGACAAAGGAATTACTGTAACATTAAAAGAAGTGGTTCTGGATAATGGGGTTCTGTTAACAAAGGTGCATGCAGAAAAAACATCTTCCGGGCAAAAGGGCACGGATGATGTCCAGGATGCCTGGACCTTTGCCAATACACAGCTTAACATTGATTATCAGAAAACTACAATAAATGGACAGAAAATTGAAGAATACGAAAGCGGACACTATCTGCCGTATTCGGATGAGGATTTACTAAATACCGGACTGGATGAAAATGTCTATGATGCTGTTCTGGAATCCCGCTTTTCCCTTGATGAGGATTTGGGAGAAAATCCGGAAGTACATTTGGTACTTGGTGCTTATCAAAATGAAAATCTTGGCGAAGATTATTTTGCAGAATTTGAGTTTGATTTTTCTATTCCTCATGCGGAGCTTATGAAACAGACAGTTCATAAAAAGCTAGAAGATATTTCTATTAAAACAGAAGAAGGAACCGTGAAATTAACAGACTTTTCCATGAATAAACTGCAAAGTATAATTGCGGCAGAAATTCCGGAAGAACTTGAGGAAAAGCTGTATAAAGGTAATGAGATGATGCTTATGGGGACAGACAGTAAAGGAAATCAGGTACAGTATGAACTGCGCAGTAATTCAGCAGATGGTAAATCTCAATGGAGTTTTAAAACCAGTTTCTGGGGCATGTATCAGCTGGATTCTGACGGTCCGGTTCTTTTACTCCCGGATATTGACAGCGATTATCTGGAATTACAGCTTTATACCAGAGAGCCTTATATGGCTGCTGCAGACACTATCTGGGTTGATGACGATTTTGTAGAAATTGGTGAGACTACAGAAGAAGTGGAAGAAGTTCCAGAGGATACTTTGGAGGGAGAAAATCCGTCAGATGCAGAGGAGCCGATTGAAACTCAAATTATCGGAGGGGCAGTAGCTCCCACAGAAGTAAGGCTTCAAGACGATACAGACCAGAAAGAAAATACCGACGCAGCAAATAAAACGGATGAAGATTATGGAACCGAAGAAAGCGCATATGATGGAACTACAGGTGAAATCACTGCAGAATCTGACTGGACACCTGTCGGTGAAAAAATAAGGATTCAGATTAAGTAGAGAAACGTGAATCTTCTTAAAAAATACCATGTCAAAGAAGCTTTGCATACCTGTTTTTTCCACTGTAAAAGGTAAATTGCTTTTCATTAGGCAGAATTTTTTATATAATCCAAGTGAGAAGCAAAACCGATTGGAAGAACAGGAGCAGAGCAAATATGAACATTGGAACGCAGATATTAAAAATACGAAAAGAAAAGGCGCTGACTCAGGAGGAATTTGGAAAAATATTTCATGTTACCAGACAGACTGTGTCTAATTGGGAGAATGAAAAGAGATTCACGTTCATGGAAAAACAAATTCGTGCGATTTGACCAGATTGTGGGGAAAGCTGTTGTAAGATACTATCCTTCTTTTAAGTGGTTAGGATAATAAGAAACGCGAATATCAGTGGCTTATTAAATACTGGAATATTCGCGTTTTTTATTTGATATCGCAAAGTTTTTATATTTTCAAATATATGTAATCAGTTGGCAGCCGGTTTTCTAAAAAGATTAAAAATTCCTGTCTGCTCAATCAATCTTGTGATGGTAAAGAAGATAAAGGAATCGATTGGCCACATGATCAGGTTCTTTACAGTACGCATTGGGAGGATTGCAAGGAATCCTTTTCCGTATAGCATGTCCAGCCATAAGGTATTTAACAGAACATTTACAATCAGAACGACAACCAGTTTTGCAATCAGCACGCGACGGAAAGTGAGCTTATGTTTGTAGTAAAAACATCCATAAATAAATGCCGCGAGCATTGCGTTAAAGGTGAACCCAAAGAAAAATGGACCATCAGGGCGGATAAAGAATTTCACAGTATCCAGCACACCGGCAAACAAACATCCGGTAATGGGTCCAAACAGATAATCAGCAATCTGGTTTGGAATACCGGAAAATCCAATTTTTACATAGGGACCGATATTGATAGAAGCAACTGAATTTAAAATCAGTGCCAGGGCAGCAAGCATTGCACAGACTGCCAGGGTAGAAGTGGTTTTCAGCTCTTTGGCTGAGGTGAGAAACATGTTCTTTGTTTTCTCCATAAAAAAATTACCTCCTTTTCTTTTTTCGCTCACAATAGGAGATAATTTATGGATTCATATTTATCTTCTGTTGCAGCGAGAAGCAATCCACGAACCGCAAGATTTCTCTTTTCGTCCTCCGGCAACTCTCCATCCGGAAGGCACTTTACGCTCATGAATTTACTCTGCATTACTTTACATGGGGCAGTATATAGCATATTATTGGAAAAAGCAAGAAAAAAATATATAAAAATATAAGTTTTTGCAATTAAGAAAACAGACAAGAAATCGTGGCATTTTCTCCATATTTTCTAAAACTTTGTCCATATGTTTTTACAAAAATCAGACTATAATAAAAGAAAAAACCGTTCAGGAGGAATCATTATGGCAATTTTAGTTACAGGTGGTGCTGGTTATATTGGAAGCCACACGGTAGTGGAGCTTCAGAATGCAGGATATGATGTTGTGGTACTGGACAATTTAAGCAATGCAAGTGAAAAAGCACTGGACAGAGTATCAAAAATCACAGGAAAACCAGTGAAGTTTTATAAGGCAGATATTCTGGACAGAGATGCTTTAAATGATATTTTTGATAAGGAAACTATTGAGTCCTGTATCCATTTTGCAGGTTTGAAGGCAGTTGGAGAATCTGTGGTTAAGCCCTGGGAGTATTATGAAAATAACATAGCAGGCACTTTAACTCTGGTTGATGTAATGAGAAAACATAATGTGAAAAATATTATTTTCTCTTCTTCAGCAACTGTATATGGAGATCCGGCGCAGATTCCGATTACAGAAGAATGCCCAAAGGGACAGTGTACGAATCCGTATGGCTGGACAAAATCCATGCTGGAACAAGTGCTTACCGATATCCAGAAAGCAGATCCAGAATGGAATGTTATGCTTCTTCGTTACTTTAATCCAATTGGCGCACATAAGAGTGGAACAATTGGAGAGAACCCAAATGGCATTCCCAATAACCTTATGCCATATATTACACAGGTAGCAGTTGGTAAGCTGAAGGAACTTGGTGTATTTGGAAATGATTATGATACTCCGGATGGAACTGGTGTAAGAGACTATATTCATGTTGTGGATCTGGCAAAGGGGCATGTAAAAGCGCTTAAGAAAATCGGGGAAAATCCTGGGCTTGCGATTTACAATCTGGGAACCGGAAAGGGCTATAGTGTTCTTGATATTGTAAAGAATTTTGAAGCTGCAACTGGTGTGAAAATTCCATATGTGATCAAACCTCGCCGAGCCGGAGATATTGCAACTTGTTATTGTGATGCATCTAAGGCAGAAAAAGAGCTTGGCTGGAAAGCAGAGAACGGTATCCGTGAGATGTGTGAAGATTCCTGGAGATGGCAGTCTAATAATCCGCAGGGATATGAAGAATAGGATGTATATTTAAAATAAGAGAGCTGTAAGATGCAGCCCTCTTATTTTTTTGAATAATTGACCTTATGTTATAAATGAACGCATTTTTTATCCTGAAATATTCTATTTTTTAAAATTCTACAATTTTGTGCATGTTTTGTTAAATGTTGTTTATGTAATTTTGGGAAAGATAAAGATATAATTATATTCGGATTAAGGAAGTACGAAAATAAACCTGAAAAAACAGGAGAAAGAGAAGGAAAACATGGAAGAAAAAAGATATTTGAAATGGTACAACAAAGTCGGATACGGTTCCGGAGATGTGGCTGGAAATGTGGTATATGCATTCCTTTCCACCTTCGTAATGCTCTATCTGACCAATACTGTTGGATTGAACCCGGGTATTGTAGGAACATTGATTGCAGTATCAAAACTGTTTGATGGAGTGACCGATATTTTCTTCGGCTCTATGATTGATAAGACAAAAACAAAAATGGGAAAAGCAAAACCTTGGATGCTGTATGGTTATATCGGCTGTGCAGTTACTTTGATCGGTGTATTTGCAATTCCGGAAAGTCTTGGACAGACAGCGCAGTATGCATGGTTCTTTATTGCATATTCCCTGTTAAATGCAGTGTTCTATACAGCAAATAACATTGCATATTCAGCTCTTACAGCTCTGATTACCAAAAACAGCAAAGAACGTGTAGAAATGGGATCTTACCGTTTTATCTTTGCATTTTCTACCAGTCTTTTGATCCAGTCTGTTACTATCAAGTTTGTTGAGATTATGGGAGGGGGAGCTGCTGGATGGAGAATTGTAGCAATCATTTATGCCATCATTGGACTTATTATAAATACAGTTTCTGCATTATCTGTAAAAGAGCTTCCAGAAGAAGTCTTAAACGAAGATGCATCAAGCGCAGTAGATGAAAAATATAGCCTTATTGAAGCTGCAAAACTGTTATTTTCCAACAGATTTTATATTATGATCTGCGTAACCTACATTCTGCAGCAGATTTATTCCGCAATGCTCAGTATGGGTATTTATTACATGATGTATGTATTGAAAAACGAGGATCTGTTCCCGGTATTTTCCTGGGTAATCAATATCCCGTTAATCATTGCACTGGTTATTACACCATCTTTAGTAGCAAAATGGAAAGGGTTATATAAGCTGAATCTGGTTGGATATACCATTGGAACCATTGGACGTGCCCTTGTAGTAGTTGCTGCTTATATGGGAAGCGTACCGCTTATGATTGCCTTTACAGCCGTTGCTGCATTTGGTATGGGACCATGGCAGGGTGATATGAATGCGGTGATTGCTAACTGTTCAGAGTATACTTATCTGACAAAGCATAAACGTGTAGACGGAACCATGTATTCCTGTACTTCCCTTGGTGTGAAACTTGGAGGAGGACTTGGAACTGCGATTACAGGCTGGCTTCTGGAATTCAGCCACTTTAACAGTTCACTTGCTGTACAGCCGGATTCCTGCCTTAGCATGCTTCATACTATGTATCTGTGGATTCCAGTTGTGATTTGTGTAATCATTACTTTTATTATGTCACAGATGAATGTAGAAAAGGCAAATGAAAAATTAAAGAACAGTAAAATGCTGAAAGCAAAATAATCATTAAGATAACGAAATATAGCAATGGGATGTAACAATAAAAATGTCTAGAGGATGATTATGAACTATAGCGGCTTAAAAGAAGACAAAAGATTAATTGAAGCAGTACCGACCGCAAGACAGATTGCATATGAAAGTATGGAATTTTTCTGTTTCATTCATTTTACAGTAAATACCTTTACCGGAAGAGAATGGGGCGATGGAACAGAGCCGGAATCTATTTTTAATCCGACAGAGCTGGATGCAAAACAGTGGGCGAAAACAGCCGCAGAGGGCGGTATGAAGGGACTGATTCTTACCTGCAAACATCACGACGGATTCTGCCTGTGGCCATCAAAATACACCGAACACAGTATCAAAAACTCTCCATATAAAAATGGAAAGGGTGATATTGTAAGAGAAACAATGGAGGCTTGCAAAGAATATGGCCTGAAGTTTGGTGTTTATCTTTCTCCTTGGGACAGAAACAATGAATCCTATGGAAAAGGAAAAGAGTATGATGACTATTATGTGAATCAGCTTACAGAGCTTCTGACAGAGTATGGTGATATTTTTGTAGTATGGTTGGACGGTGCCTGTGGGGAAGGCGCAAACGGAAAGGTACAGAAATATAACTGGCAAAGATACTACCAGGTAGTTCGCAAGCTACAGCCAAATGCTGTGATCTCTATTTCTGGTCCTGATATCCGTTGGTGTGGAAATGAAGCTGGTGAGGTACGCCCAAGTGAATGGAGCGTGGTAGCAGCAGATATGAAAGATCCGGCTCTGACCGCAGAGTTAAGCCAGCAGGAGGATAATGAAGAGTTCCGTGAAAGACCATTGGATGAAACACAGTCTGATCTGGGAAGCAGGGAACGTCTTGCGAAGGAAGAACGACTTGCCTGGTATCCGGCTGAGACAGATGTCTCCATCAGACCGGGCTGGTTCTATCACGAAGAAGAGGATGATAAAGTACGTTCTTTTGAGAATCTGAAGGATATTTACTTAAAATCAGTTGGTGGAAATACTACACTTCTGTTAAACATCCCTCCGATGAAAAACGGAAAGATCCATCCAACGGATATTCAGAACCTGAAGCAGTTAGGTGGCTTTATCAAAGAAAGCTTTTCCAATAATTTAGTGGAAGAAGCTGGTATTACAACCATTCCACCACTTGACTGCCGGGAGATGTCCCCAGAAGTTCTTAGAACCGATGATTATGAGACTTATTTTCTGAATGAGGCTGGAACCAATAAACTGGTTATCAAGATTAAATGGATTGAAAGAAAAAAACTACATTATCTTGTTCTGAAAGAAGCAATTCCGCTTAGCCAGAGAGTTGAGGCATTTAATGTCTGCTATGAAGAAAACGGCAGCATAAAAAAATGCTATGAAGGAACAACTATCGGATATAAGAGAATCGTCGATTTGAAGGGAATCCATACAGATAGTCTGGCAATCGTAATTGAAGATTCCAGAGTTGCACCTGCGATGGCATTTGTGGGAGTATATTAAAATAGAAGAATAAGAAGTACATATGACTAGGGGAGAGCGTATGTAGAATATTAGTAATAAAAATAAATCAATTAAAAGCCCAGGCAGTTTTTGAACCTGGGCTTTCGTATACAGATCATTTCTTTTCTGGTTCAGTCATCTGATTCTCTTCATTTTGCCGCAGTTGTTTCCGAAACTGTGACGGCGAAGCGCCAAACTGTTTCCGGAAAAAGCGGCTGAAATATAATGGATTTTCATATCCAACCAGATTCGAAATTTCTGTAACATTGTAGTTTGTGGTTTCCAACAGAGATTTCGCATTTGAAAGACGCAGGTTCTGTATGTACTGGGCGGGTGTTGTATTCGTATATTGTTTGAAGTTCTGGATAAACCAGCTAACACTAATATTTTTCGAAGCTGCATATTTTTCAATATTAATCTGTTTATTGTAATGCATTCGGAAATAATCAACTGCCTGCGCCATGTCATCCATGATCATCGGATTCTTCTTGTGTGGTTTTACAAGAATCTGGCGGTGAAGAAGGATTAAAAGCTGCATAAAGTAATACACAAGAAGCTCTTCATAGTCATCTTTCCGCAGCTGCAGTTCTTCAATCATGTTCATGTACAGATGCTTGTATTCCATGGAGACCCCGGAATAAATCACATGAACGCCATCTACAATGCCGTATTTGCGGAGGATATTTTTGACGTTATTCCCAGTAAAATGAACCCAGTACACTTCCGGATGGTCGGCACCATAATAGTAGTAGCGCTGTTCTTCTTTTGGACGGTACAAAACCATGTTTCCAGCAGAAACAATTTCCTCTTTTCCATCAAAATAGAAATGTGCTTTTCCAGAAGCAACGTAAAGAAGCTGGTAATCAAGCCGACCTCGCGGCCGGTGCGTTGGCAGCTTCTTTATTGTGTACAGACGGTAAGTACCGCAGCTCCCTATAAAAATAGGATGTTTTTTATCTTTAAAATCCAAGCGTGTCTGGTGCCAGTAAGCGGAGTTTGTGTACAATATAAATTACCTCCTTGTAAATCGGAACAGATTGTGCATATTTCAAAATTAATAAAAAAGTGTATATTTTTGTGTCTTTACTTGTTAAATTATATCATTTTGTGCATGTTTTGTCGAACAGAGTTTATGTAAATTTTTTAAAAAACAGGTATAATCATATCAGATGTTAAAACAGAAAAATATATAATATTGGAGGAGCAAATATGATTGTACCAAAACACTACGAAAATCTGAATGTGTTACATGAAAACACCATGCCCCATCGAGCATACTACATGCCTGCATCAAAGGATATGGGATCTCTTGTACATGACAGAGAGAAATCTGACCGTATGGAGCTTTTAAATGGAAACTGGAAATTCCAGTTCTATAAGAGCATTTATGATCTTCAGGAAAAATTTTACGAAGCAGGTTATGACACTAAGGGCTTCGACGAAATTCCAGTTCCGGGAATCTGGCAGAACTATGGCTATGACAGCCATCAGTATACCAATGTCCGTTATCCAATTCCGCTTGATCCGCCATATGTACCACAGGAGAATCCTTGCGGAGCGTACGTACACCAGTTTGAATATAAGAAAGATTCCAAAGCACCAAAAGCATACTTGAATTTTGAGGGTGTAGATTCCTGCTTCTATGTATGGATCAATGGTGTCTATGTAGGCTACAGCCAGGTGGCTCATGCAACCAGTGAATTTGACGTGACCGATCATCTGAAAGAAGGAACAAACACTTTAGCGGTACTTGTCCTGAAATGGTGTGATGGAACTTATTTAGAAGACCAGGACAAATTCCGTATGACAGGAATTTTCCGTGATGTATATCTGTTAAAGCGACCAGAAAGTGTACTGTATGATTATTTTACCACTACATCTATAGGGGAAAATGGTGCAGAAATTGAAATTCGTGCGAATTTTCTTGGGGAGAGCAATGCAGCAGAAAATACTAAAATTGTAATCCGGAATCATGAGGGAAATACGGTGGCTACAGGTACATTTAAGAAATGTGACGATGAAAATTTTGCTTACAAAGCGGTATTAGATATCACAACCCCTGTACTCTGGAATCCGGAACAGCCATATCTGTATCAGGTGCTTTTCCTTTCCGAGAATGAGGTGATCATAGACCGTATCGGTATCCGTGAAATCCACTGTGAGGGAAGCGTAATCTATATTAATGATGTAAAAGCAAAATTTAAAGGTGTAAACCGTCATGACTCCGATCCGATAACCGGTTCCGCAGTAAATATGGAGCAGATAAAAAAAGATCTGATCATGATGAAACAGCACAACTTTAATGCAGTCCGAAGCAGCCATTACCCGAATTCTCCTTATTTCTATCAGCTTTGTGATGAGTATGGCTTATTTGTGATCGCAGAAGCTGATAATGAGAGCCATGGAACCCAGACACAGTACTTGAAAAATTCAGAGTGGGAAAATGTAGTTGAGCAGTGGAATAAAAGAATTGCAAATAACCCGGATTTCATTCCTGCAACCATGGACCGTACCAGACTTTGTGTGGAAAGAGAAAAAAACCGCCCATGTATTGTAATGTGGTCTATGGGTAATGAATGTGGATATGGATGTACCTTTGAGGAATCCCTAAAATGGACCAAAGAATTTGACCCAACCCGTCTTACGACTTATGAGAGTGCATTCTATCAGAGTACAGACCGTGAGTATGACTATTCTAATATTGATGTAGTTGGAAGAATGTACCCAGCTTTTTCTGAGATTGATGAATACATGGAAAAGAATCCGGATAAGCCTCTACTTCTGGTAGAATATTGCCACGCCATGGGAAATGGACCTGGAGACCTGGAGGATTACTTTGAATTGATCCAGAAGTACGACAGTCTTTGTGGAGGTTTCGTATGGGAGTGGTGTGATCATGCTATTTACAAAGGCCAGGCTGAAAATGGCAAGGGAATCTATTATTATGGAGGAGATCATGGCGAAGAAATTCACGATGGAAACTTCTGTATGGATGGACTGGTTTATCCTGACAGAACACCACATACTGGGTTAAAAGAATACAAAAATATATATAGACCGGCAAGGGTTCTTCACTATGATCAGAAAACTGGAGATATGGTTCTTCATAACTATATGAATTATGTTGATCTTAAAGATTATATTTTTCTTATATATGAGGTGAGCGTTGACGGAGAAGTTGACTGTGTAGGACAAATTGAATTAGATGAAAGTATACCAGCTCATGAAGAAAAAACAATCAAACTTCCTGTTTCAATACCAGATAGTGGAAAATGTTACCTAAAAGTATCTTATTGTTTGAAAAATAATACTCAGATTTTACATTCGGATGAGTCTCTTGGATTTGATGAAATCCTTTTAAAGAACATAGATGGAAGAAATCAGAAAGCCATTAAACTTCTTGCTGAAATGAATACTGATAATAGTTTTACTGTGGAAGAGTGTGACAGATACTTTACAATTCATGTAGGGCAGGAAAATACTTATCGCTTCAACCGACTGACAGGATTATTTGAAAGCATTACTGTAAAGGGAAAAGAACTTCTGACTCGTCCTATGGAATTAAATATCTGGAGAGCACCAACTGACAACGACCGGAAAATCAAATTAGAATGGATGAATGCTCATTATGACCAGAGCTATGCAAGAGCATATGAAACTTCCTGCATTACCAAAAATGGGAAACTACACATCTTAGGAACGTTAAGTGTTTCTGCACCTACCGTACAAAAAATTCTTGATGTGAAGTCAGAATGGATTATTACTTCGGATGGCGCAATCCAGGTAAAAATGGATGTAAAGAGGGATTTGGAATTTCCAATGCTTCCGAGATTTGGAATCCGTTTATTCCTTAACAGAGATTTTGACAACGTAGAATATTACGGAATAGGACCTGAGGAAAGTTACGTAGATAAGAGAAGAGCCGGCAGTCATGGAAAATATGATGCTAATGTACTTGAAATGCATGAAGATTACCTGCGTCCACAGGAAAATGGAAGTCATACCGACTGTGACTACCTTATCTTAAAAGGACAGGAAAATACTTTTGCAGCTGCAGGAGAAAGGACATTTTCCTTTAACGTATCCCCATATACTCAAGAGGAACTGACAACCAAAAGACATAGCTATGAATTACAGCCTTGTGGAAGTACGGTCGTGTGCTTGGATTATGTCCAAAACGGAATTGGTTCTAACAGTTGCGGGCCTGAGTTGTCAGAACAGTACCGCCTTGATGCAGAACAGTTCAATTTTGAAATTAAAATGATAATTAAATAATACAGAATAAAGAAGCTGCCAGCTTAAACGGAGCAGGCTATGGCAGCCATTTCCCAGAAGGGAATCCGAATGACTATTACTGTACTTGCTTCTCTGCCAATCTTCGCGCTATATCCATTCATGCAGAAGTATTTCTCAAAAGGAATTATGGTGGGTGCTGTAAAAGGCTGACTTTAATAATCCCTGGCATTCGATCATTATGACAGATGCCGGGGATTTGTGTATTACAAACTAAAAAAGTATGCTGCATATAAAATATTGACCAGATAGTTGCTGTAAAAATTTATCCATAAAAAATTCTGTAACAACAGAGTATGAATTGGAGTGCAAATTCCGGCTCATCTGAGCACGATATCCGTAAGCGCTTAGATCTTGGGTAGCTTTACTGTCTACGTTTTTAAACTCATAATGATAGTAAATAGAT
>OLSC01002213.1_pt1 | contig 14276 bp, 13 predicted proteins | sample 1672881 | NCBI WGS metagenome assembly OLSC01 (sample SAMEA3136733, study PRJEB25190) | human gut metagenome | biome: human gut; feature: human-associated habitat; material: faeces | place: Austria | collected 2013
TGTTATCATTCTTTTTAATTCACCTAATCTCGATTTTTATTTAACTTCAATATTATAACACAAATTTTATAAAACAGACAAACTTCGACAATGTTTTTTATGTAAAAAAAGCATCTGATAACGCTTCTTCAGATGCTTTTTAACTAAGGATTAATATTCAGGTTTTAAACTTCCCTTTGGGGTACGTGTTTTTGCATAAGCCCCAACTAATAAAGAACCTAAAATTCCAATCGTAATCATGTTAAACGATCCCGCAACCGCTCCTTGAAGATAAACTTTATCTGACGGTTCAGCATAAATCAATACGTCAAGCATCGGTGCTACAATAAACCATCCGACGATATTTGCCGCGATTTGAGCTAGGTTAAAGATAATGATTTCTCGTTTGCCAAAGATACCATCTTCCATGTCAATTCGTTTGGCTAGTAATCCAATCACAAGTCCAATCATTCCTGAGGCAATAATCCAACTAAACCATGGACTTCCCCAAATTAGAATATCTTTTAAAAAGTGACCAATAAGCCCTGTTGCTAACCCAGCCATTGAACCATATAATAATGCAATTAAAGCTAAGACAGCATAAGCTGTTTCAAAGTTTGTATTTGGAATTCCGGTTGGTAATGAGGCAAAACGCGATAAAACGACAAAAATGGCAGCTCCAATCCCAATCGCAACGACCGTTTTAATTGATAGTCTTTGATTCATTTCTAAACTCTCCCTTCGAAAAAGGTAAAAATCAACACTCACTAGTATATCGGTCTGATTATGTGATGTCAAGAAAATACAAACTTCGACTATTGTAAGTTTTAAGCATTAATTGCTAAAGACGCAATGTATCCCATTGAAAACGCTGCTTGGATATTATATCCACCTGTATCGCCATCAATGTCTAATACTTCTCCCACAAAGTATAGATTCTCAACTTTTTTAGACTCCATCGTTTTGGATTTAATTTCTTTAATCGAAACACCGCCTGTCGTGACCATGGCCACATGATAGCCTCCAAGCTCTTTAACTTCCATTTCGTATTCCGTTAATATCGTTAATAATTTTTGGCGTGTCACCTTACTAATTTCAGCACACTTTAAGTCATCACTGATGTGACATAGTTCAAGTACCTTATCAGCAAAGCGTTTCGTCAGATTTAAATCACGTACAATCGTTTTGACAAGTGTTTTTCCACCCGCTGCTAATTTTTTTGTTAATTGACTTCTAAATGCTTCAATCGACTCAGCTCCAACGAAGTTACATTTAATAACATCACCAGCTTGCATATAGCGTGAATGATTGATAATTCCAGGGCCTGAAACACCAGTATGTGTTAATAAAAAGTCCCCGTGATAAGCGCCTATTTTTTTTCCGCCACGCCAAAGTGTATATGATAAGTCTTCAAATGACGTTCCCGACATATCCACAAGTTCGTAATTTTTAATTTTTAAGGGCGTTAAAGCAGGCTTCATTGGGATAATTTTATGTCCGAATGACTTTGCTATGACTTGTCCATCTCCTGTTGACCCAGTATGAGGATAACTCAGTCCTCCTGTTGCAATCACAACTTTTTGGGCTTCATATGACACTTGATTGGTTTTCACAGTAAAAAGATCATCTACTTTTTCGATTGACTGTACAGCCGTTTCAGTGATGATGTCAATGTGACGTTTGTGACATTCTTTTAATAAAACTTGTAAGACATCCATCGATTTTTGTGATTTTGGAAAAATCTTTCCCTTTTCGGTTGTCATAAATTCTAAGCCACGTTTTCTAAAGAAAGCTAGTAAGTCTTCATTTTGAAATGAAAGGAGGGCATGTTTTAAAAATTTTGCATTAGGTCCATAACACTCTAAAAAGTGATGAATGTCACCCGCTTGTGTAATATTACATTTCCCTGCACCCGCCATTAATAATTTACGCCCACACGATTTATTTTTTTCAAGAATGGCAATGCGCTGTTTTTTTTCAGCACACATAATAGCTGTAAAAAGACCGGCTGGTCCTGCCCCTACGATAAGTACATCATATTTATTCAACGTTTTTTCCTCCGATTCTTAGGTTGCTTTGTTTATTGTATTACGAGGATATTTTTTTAGTCAAGCGAAAGAAAAAACTAGCAACTTGGTTGCTAGTCTTCAAAGAGATGAAAATAAGTCACGATCTGCTGACAACACCTTTCAATAAACAACAAAATATCAGTCATATAAAAGGCTTCAAGTTCCGTGTCACCTTGCTTATCTTTTTCTAAATCTTGCTTTAAAACTTTAAGGCGCCATTGTTCAACCTCATCCCGACTTAACAAGGGACAGACCGGCATTGCAATGGCTTGTTTTAAATCAGCCGATAAGGGTAAGACCTGTCCTTTTAATAAATCATCGATTCGTTGCATATCACGGTAATAAAGGGCATGCAACTCTAAGCGTTCCATCCTTTCTTTTCGAGCATGAAAATAAGGAGCATAAATAATTTCACGCCATAGGTAATCTGTATATAAATGAATTAAATATCCAAGTTTAAAGTCTTGAGTCACGCCTGTAATTATTTGTTTCGCTTGTAAAATCGCCTCAACATAATCGTCATCTGCTATGTCATAAAAATGTGTGACCGCCTTATCTGCCCACGTTTGATTCGGCCTCATATGAATGGCATCAGGACTAATTGAACCAAGCAACAAATCAGATGTCATGGGAATCGATAAACGTTTTGAAACGTTTTGGATAACATTCAAGTGCACAATCGGTGATGGCATCTTTGCCCCTCCTTATAATATGTGGCTCATAATTGTCAGATAGCGTTGATCAAACTGATCAACCTCTACTTGTTCAACAACTTCTACTAAATAATCAGAGATAGATTGAGAACTTATTTTCGGATGAGTCTGCATATAATGATAAAACAAGGTCGAAAGTTTGTATGTCCCAAATTGATAGCGTCCTAAATATTGATAAGGTTGATCACAAAGATGAAGTTGAGTGTTTAAATACATTTGATACGCTAGTTTCACATTAGCTTCTAAATAAGAACCTAAATCCTTATATTCCTCTTTCACATGCTTTAAAGCATTTAAAAGCATTTGATCATGCTTTAACGCTCGGACACGCGCTCTTAATTGCCTATGAATCGAAATGGGTTGTAATAATTGTTCTGTCAAGCATTCTAACACCTGTTTAGTTGAGCGTTTAATCGAAACGACAACATCTTCATTAAACAGTTGAATCGACTTTAAATCTAGTAATTCAAAACTCACCACATATACATTGCGTCGCTCAATATGCTGTGGCGTGAGTGATTGATTTAACGTTTCAATCACGTTTAATGGCTGGCACTCTTTATCATAACGTTTTATTTGTTCATTAATCAATGGCAAACGATTTTCTAACCAAAAGTTCTTGAATTTACATCGCTCAAGTTCCGCAATAACGAGGCCTAATTGTTCAAAAACCTTCTCTACATCTTTATTTAAAAACTTTTGATAAGCTTTAGAAAGATTTTTTTTTATCGTTTGTTTTTTTAATTGAGTGACTAGATACTTTGGACTTTGTAACAGTTCTGACAAACGAAGATCATTAAATTCTGAATCCGTTGCAATTAAAGGAATTAAGGTGCTTCCAATTGATTCTCCCTTTGGTAAAGTGTTGCGCACTTTATTTAATAATCCCTCACAATTTTCACTTAATTGCTCTTCTAAGTAACGAACGAACTCCGTATCCTCATCAATTTCACCTGAAAAAAGTAAGTCTAGTAATCCAATCACATCTAATGTGTAGGATGCCTCAAAAGACAATTTATTTTTCTGTTCGTTCATGAAGTTAATCCCCCTAAATTTTTCACCTAATTACTTTTATTTTATCATACAACGAAAACACATAACAGAATTAAATGAATCCCTTACAATAAAACTTAGATGCTTCATTCAAATTTAATCAATCAACAGACTCCCCCCCCCATCTTTTTCTTATCGTTGTTAAAAAAATTTGAAATAGAATGATTTTTAAACGTATCAATTTCATCGTTATCGAAATCACTCTACTCTCAATGTCAATCCCGATTAAACGATCTAAATCTCTTCACCAATACGATTCTTTATTTTAACACTCATACACAAGCTGACCATCTGCTTATGTTCCATTCAGGCACCTCCTTCATTGGATTAACCCGCCTATACCATCCTATAAAAACTTGAAAAAATAAGACTAAAGAACAAAAGCAGCTAAAATTTTATTTAAAAAAGTCAAAGTGGCTTGTTCTTGAGAATCGACAAAGAAGTTGATCCCTGATGGGATTAGAGTTCCCATAAAATTAACACCAGCATCGTCATTTAACTGACTAACTTGAATCACATAGATTATCGCCCCTCTAATGTGTACAGGATTAAGGAACATCATTTCAATCGTCCAATGAAAGACTACTATTGTCGTCTTACCACTGACTGGTTAAAACTCACCATCTCTAACGCAATACGGTCAAGTATCCCAAACACCGACTGGTCATTGGAACGTAATCCTTCAATTAACCATTCCCAATCACTAGCAGTGGTTATCAATTCAATACTAAAACAACGTAGTTTACAAGATTAACGTCTTGAAGATGAACACCTCCTTCACAGTCAATTAGGAGCCTTTAAATAGCATAGTCCCTAATCTCCCCTAGACAGTGATTTTGAATGTCTCAACTTCAACACCTTACTTCGTTTCATTTAATCGAATAGTCAAAATTTTTCCTAGCAAGTCAAACTCATAATCATATCAGCATCCGTGCAGATAGATGTCATTTAAAGATTTACGTGCGGCTATATGTAATCCTATTTTAAATCCGTAAAATGATTAACAGCATTCTCTTCTCTCTTTACCAAAAAAAAGCACTCGATTAAACTAATCGAGTGCTTTTTTTTATTTTGAAGCTGCTAAAACTTGTGTCCAAATATCATCATACTCTCTAACAAACTCCCCTGGATCTCTAAAGGTTTCCATCGGTAAGAAGTCTAATAAATCTTGTGAGGGACTGTATGCATCATTTTGTGTCCACTCCTCTTCTGAAACCATCTCTAATGTTTCAGTATTAGGTGTAGAATACATGACATACTCTGTATTCATTAAGGCAATCTCTGGACGTTGCATAAAATTAATAAACTCATGGGCTAAATCAACATTTTGAGCTGTTGATGGAATAACCATGGCATCCACCCATGTATTTGATCCTTCTTTTGGAATGGCATATTCCATGTTTTCATTTTCATCCATGATATAGGTCGCATCACCTGAATAGACAACCGCTAATGCTGCATTTCCTGCAATCATATTATCAATGACTTGATCTGTAACATAGGCATAAACAAGCGGACGTTGATCGATTAAAAGTTGCTTCGCTTGTTCTAATTCATCAATATTTTGAGTATTCATTGAGTAACCTAATAATTTTAAAGCGACCATTAATGAGTCACGTTGACTATCATACATAAAGATATTCCCTTTATAATCTTCATCCCACAAAATTGACCAAGAATCGACAGGTTCTTTAACAACGGTTTTATCATATAAAATTCCAACGGTTCCCCAGAAATAAGGAACTGTATACAAATTATCAGGATCATAAGGTAAATTTTTATACGCATCTGAAATATATTCAAAATTTGGAATTTTGCTGTAATCAAGTGGTAGAACAAGATTTTCTTTGATCATTTTTTCTACCATATAATCCGATGGGAAGGCTACGTCATAGTTTGTTCCCCCCGCTTTAATCTTTTGATACATCGTTTCATTTGAATCATATAATTCATAATACACTTTACAATTAAATTCAGATTCAAAAATATCTAATACCTCAGGATCAATATATTCTCCCACGTTGTAAACATAAAGTTTTTGTGTATCACCACTCGAACAAGCCGCTAACATGGCAACAAGGGAAAGACCCAAAAGCTTCAACCAATTTTTCATGAGATTCCTACACCTCCTTTTTCTTTCTAATTGAAAGATTATTTGAAATTAAAACTGAAATTAATACAAAACTTACCATAATAGTCGCTAAAGCATTAACAGTCGGACGAATTCCTCGTTTTGCCATTGAATAAACTTCAATGGATAAGTTTGTCGCACCATTTCCAGCTGTAAAGTAACTAATCACAAAGTCATCAATCGACATCGTAAAGGCCATTAAGGCTCCTGCCATAATTCCTGGCATAATCTCTGGAATAACGACTTTACGAATCGCTTGCATCGGTGTAGCACCTAAATCCATTGCCGCTTCAGCCATATTCGGATTCATCGCATAAAGACGAGGTAAAACAGATAAAACAACGTAAGGAATACAGAACATGATATGAGCAAGTAGCATGGTCGTAAATCCAAAGTTTAATTTAACGGTTTTAAAGAGCATCATTAAGGCAACCGCAATCACGATATCTGGACTAATAACTGGCAAATAGTTAATATTTAAAACAAAGGCTTTCGTTTTCTTTGTTAGTTTATAAATTCCAATCGAGGTAAAGGTTCCAACGACAACCGAAATAGCTGTGGCAATAACGGCCACAACCACGGTATATAAGACGGCTGTTTGCATTTTGCTATCTTGGAACAACTCTTGATACCATTGAAGTGAAAATCCAGTCCACTTTCCGCTCGATTTTGATTCGTTAAACGAGAATAAAATAAGAACGCCAATCGGTGCATATAAGAAAAGGAACATTAAAGCTAAGTAACATCTTGATAACCACTTATTTACCATGGTAAGGCACCTCCTGCTTGTCCATCTGAATCGAATTTTTTCATCAACCAGATTGAAAGTAAGATAAAGAGCATCAGAATCATGGATAAAGCTGATCCAAAGTACCAATTACCTGTTAATAAGAATTGTTTTTCAATTAAGTTCCCAATCATCATAAATTGTCCACCACCAAGTAACTGTGGAATGACGAACGTACTCACAGCCGGTAAGAAGACCATGATAATTCCTGTAATAATCCCTGGTAATGTTAACGGAAATACGACACGGGTAAAGACTTGTTTGCTATTAGCTCCTAAATCACGGGCCGCATCAATCAAGTTCTTATCTACTTTAGAGATAGCCGTATGAATTGGTAACACCATAAACGGCAAGAAGTTATAAACCATCCCTAACATAATTGAAAAATCAGAATACATAATGTCCACGGGCGCAATTCCGAAGAAATCTAAAATATTATTCAAAATACCATTTTTTCCAAGAATTGAGATCCATGCATACGTACGTAATAACATGTTAATCCACATTGGCATAATAAATAATAGTAAAATAGAAGATTGTCGTTTGGGAGATAATTGAGCAATAATCCAAGCTAGTGGATACCCAAACATAAAACATAATAATGTCGAAACAAAGGCGATCCATAACGAACGCCCAAGAGTTGCAATATAGATTGGATTAAAGAATTTAACATAATTTTCAAGCGTAAATCTGAAGGCCATTGGATTTCCATCACTTGGATCAATGATACTATATAAGAAAATCAAAATCATTGGGATGATGATCATGATTGAAATCCACACAATATAAGGATAACTTAAACGTTTTGTTGATTCATGCATGAGCTATACCCCAACTTCCATGACATGAATATCAGCTGGAGCAACTGTCATCCCAACTTCTGCCCCGACTTCTGCACTTTGTGTACTATGTACAATATATTCGCGCCCCTCGACCATCACAATAATTTCATAATGAACCCCTTTGAAGATGACCGTATCTACAACTCCTGTAAAGGCTCCCTTATCTTTTGAAACAATTTGTAAATCCTCAGGACGAATGACGATATCAACTACTTCATTTGCATTGTATCCTCGATCGACACATTCAAAAACATGATTTTCAAATTCAACTTTGTAATCTTCAAGCATCACTCCGCGGACAATGTTACTTTCTCCAATGAAGTTTGCAACAAAACGATTACGTGGCTCATTGTAAATATCAACTGGTGTTCCAATTTGTTGAATTAATCCATCATTTAAGACAACAATGGTATCCGACATCGTTAAGGCTTCTTCTTGATCATGAGTAACAAAAATAAACGTAATTCCCATTTCACGTTGGATTTCTTTTAATTCATATTGCATGTCTTGTCGTAATTTTAAGTCAAGCGCTCCTAATGGTTCATCAAGTAAAAGAACTTTTGGACGATTAACTAAGGCACGAGCAATCGCAATACGTTGTTGTTGTCCTCCAGATAATGAATCGATACGACGATTAGCATAATCAAAAAGTTTAACCATTTTCAACATACGGTTTACACGTTCTTTAACTTCAGACTCTGGCACTTTTTTCATTCTTAATCCAAATGCGATGTTATCGAACACGTTTAAGTGCGGAAATAACGCATATTTTTGGAAAACTGTATTAATTTCACGTTTATAAGATGGAATTTGAATAAGGTCTTTTCCATCAAACTTTACCTCACCCGATGTCGGTGTATCAAATCCACCAATAATACGAAGAAGGGTTGTTTTACCGCAACCAGATGGTCCTAATAAGGTAACAAATTCATTTTGATGAATCGTTAAATCGATTCCTTTTAAAATAATGTCCCCATCGTATTCTTTTGTTAAATTTTTAATCTCAACTAATGGCACTTTTGTCATACCAGATCCTCCTCAAAATAACTAGAAAGTTGGTGGCGTCGCGACCCAAAGTACAGATGCAGGTGCTTTTGAACTGTTCTTTAACTTGTGGTCAACATCTGCTTTATAATAAAAACTCTCGCCTTTTTTCACTTTATATCGTTTAGTTCCCAGGACAAGCTCAACTTCTCCTTTTAACACATAACCAAATTCCTCACCATGGTGAGGCTCATCATCATATGACATTCCACCTGGTTCTAAATCCACAATGATCGGCTCCATTTCATTCTTTTGAGCATTTGGAATAATCCAGCGAATGGTCATATTATAATCTAACTCTTCTTTTATAAATACATCTTCACGTTGAAAAACAACTTTCTGATCATTTTTTTCTTCAGCAAAAAACTCACCAAGAGTTGTTCCTAGTGCTTCTAATATATCAACAAGGGTTGCAATCGATGGTGAAGCTAAATCACGTTCTACCTGTGAGATATATCCTTTTGTTAATTCGGTACGATCAGCTAATTCTTCTTGTGTTAACTGAAGTTCCATTCGTAAACGCCTAATTTTTTCTCCGATTATCATGGCAACACCTCAACTTTTCGACTAAATAAATAAACTATTTGTTTACTAATAATAAACCTATTCTATTATATAATTAATCAATAGTTTGTCAATATCTTAACTAGATAAAAATATACTTATTTTCACAGTTTTATCGATATTTGCCTAAATGTGTGCCACTTTACTTAGTGTCTCCGAAATTAAATTGTTTAATAAACGAATTAATTAAAATGTTAATAAATCTTAAGAAAGTTCAAGCTTTAACAAATTGACATGGTATTTTTAAACAGAGTATAATGATTGTATTCTAATTAAAGGATATTTAAACATTTTAAGGAGAAAATTAACTAATTTAGGTAGGTAACGTGTTATAGGAGGAAAGTATGAGTCAGAAAAATAATGATTTTTTTAATCAATTTTTAAACAATGAATTACCAAAAGAAACACCTCTTGAATCAAAACCTTATGAAAAAGCATTTACGCAACAACCCGTCAAATCAACACCAACACCCAAAATTGAAGTAGATTTACGTCAAACGGTCAAATCAGAACCAGAAAAAGTTGAAGTAAATTCACCAAAAGGACCCGGTGTTTCAATTAAAACAGATGAAAAATATGAACGTTTTATTAATCCTAATAAAAAAAGAAATCAAATCATTGCCTTAATAACAGGTGCCGTTGCCGTTTTATCTGTTATTTTCTATCTTATCTTTGGGAATAAGGTAGAGGTTCCTGATTTCTCAGCCTATACGCCTTCGCAAATTGCGACATGGGGAACCAAAAATAACATGACGATGTTATATGTCGAAGAATATAATCACGAGTTTGAAAAAGGAACACTTATTTCACAAAATATCGCACCCGGTAAGAAAGTAAAAAAAGGGGGCGAGATGACGTTGGTGATGTCTCTTGGAATCGATCCTGAAGTCATCGTGACACTTCCAGATTTTGATGAAACATGGACAACCGACGAATTAATGAACTGGATTGATGAAAATAATTTAATGAATGCGACCATTAAAAATTTAGCAGATGAAACCATTGAAAAAAATCACTTTATTAAATCGGATTTAGATAAAGACCTAACCGAAATTAAACGTAAGACAAAAGTAACGTTTTATGTTTCAACAGGTTCACCTTTTATGATGAGCATGATTGATTTAAAAACTAAAACAGAAGATGATGTCAAAGCATGGGCTCAAAAAAACAACGTAACCGTCGTATATGAGAAAGTGGCGCATGATACGGTGCCAGAAAACCAAATCATCACTCAAAGCATTGAACCAGAAATTGAATTTAATCCAAAAACTGAAACACTAACGGTTGAAGTTTCAACAGGACCTGGTATTACAGTGCCAAGTCTAAATTCAATGACGATTGAAGAAATCAAGGCTTGGGCGACTGCAAATACAGTAAACTTAATGTTGACTGAAAAATACCATAACTCGGTGGCAGCTAATACGATTATCGAATCGAGTATTTCTTCTGGTGAAGTGATTAAAAAAGGCGATTTAGTCACAATTACAATATCACTTGGTAAAGTAGGCGTAAAAAATTTCATCGGAGATACTGAAATTTCATTTATGGAATGGGTAGATGAGCAAAATTTAAAAGGTGCTAATATTACGCCATCGATTACCTATCAATATGTTGACTCAGCTGAGAAAAATAAAATTATTGCGCAATCTCTTTATGATCGCCGTGTTGAAACAGGTGCTAATATTCAAATCGTTGTTAACCTTGGCGGTCATTTAACAGTTCCTGCCTTAACAGGATTATCTGAATATGATGCTCGTCAAACTTGCGAGTATAGCGGATTAACGTGTGTCTTTACTTATGACTATTCAAATGCTCCTGATGGAACCATTGCAAGTCAGGATCGTCAAGCAGGATACAATGCAAGTGAAGGTGATATTATGAACGTCATTATTTCTAAAGGTCCACGTCCTTAACTCCTAAAAGACCCGAATTTTTTTCGGGTCTTTTAAATTTAAATAAAAATGGTTTTCCCTAAAAATAAAAAAACGTCTCAGTAGCAAAGTGCCACTTAGACGTTTTTTTAATGAAACATTACTCAGCATTACGTTTACGTTTGTCGTATTTTTTACGCTCATTTGTATCTAAGATTTTTTTACGTAGACGAACTGATGTTGGGGTAATCTCAACTAATTCATCTTCGTTAATATATTCTAAGGCGTATTCGAGTGTAATTAAGCGTGGTTTCTTTAATACCACTGTATTATCTTTACCAGCTGAACGACAGTTTGTTAATTGTTTTGCACGCGTTACGTTTACGGCTAAATCTAAATCTTTGTTGTTTTCTCCCACGATCATCCCTTCATATACGGCAGCTCCTGGTTCGATAAACATGATTCCGCGATCTTCAAGTCCCATTAAACCGTAGTTTGTTGCTTTTCCGTTTTCCATTGAAACTAAAGCCCCATTTTTACGTTCTCCGACTGAACCTTTTTCCATCGGACGGTATTCAGAGAAAGTATGGTTAATGATTCCGTAACCTTTTGTTAAAGTTAAGAATTCTGTCATGAATCCAATTAAAGCACGTGATGGTACATCATAAATTAAACGAACTTGTCCATTTTCATTATGAATCATATTTTGTAATTGACCTTTACGGTATCCCATGGCTTCAATCACACTTCCGACATGCTCTTCAGGTGACTCAATTTGAACATATTCATATGGTTCGCATAAGACACCATCGATTTCACGGATGATAACTTCTGGTTTTGAAACTTCAAGTTCGAATCCTTCACGACGCATATTTTCAAGTAAGATTGATAAGTGAAGTTCTCCACGACCTGAAACAACCCACTCTTCTTTCGTTCCAACACGTTCAACTAATAATGAAACATCACGTTGAATTTCTTTATATAAACGCTCATCAATTTTAGAAGCTGTGACGTGTTTTCCTTCTTGTCCTGAGAATGGAGATGAGTTCGTTGAGAATGTCATTTTTAACGTTGGTTCATCAATATGTAAAATTGGTAATGCTTCTTCATGACCGATTTCACAAACCGTCTCACCTACGTTGATATCAGGTAATCCAGCAATGGCTACAATATCTCCAGCTTCTGCTGATTCAATTTCGATACGTTTTAATCCTAAGAATCCGAATAATTTCGTGATACGGAATTGTTGAGTTGTTCCATCTAAACGACAAATTGAAACCATTTGGTTCACATTAATCGTTCCGCGTACAACACGTCCTACCCCAATACGCCCTACATATTCATTATAGTCTAATAAAGCAGGTTGGAATTGAAGTGTACCGTTTGGATCCATTCCTGGATCTGGAATGTTTTCTAAAATAGATTCAAAAATAGATTCCATGTTTTCTTCTTGATCCGCAGGATCTGAACTTAAGCTTGCTGTTCCGTTTAAAGCTGAACAGTAAACAACTGGGAATTCTAATTGATCATCATCTGCCCCTAATTCAATGAATAATTCTAACACTTCATCGACTACTTCCTCTGGACGAGCAGCAGGACGGTCAATTTTATTAACCACAACGATTGGTGTTAATTTTTGTTCTAATGCTTTCTTTAAGACGAAACGAGTTTGAGGCATTGTTCCTTCGTAAGCATCAACAACTAATAAAACACCATCTACCATGTTCATGATACGCTCAACTTCCCCTGCAAAGTCAGCATGTCCTGGTGTATCTAAAATGTTAATACGATAATCTTTATAATCAATCGCAGTATTTTTCGCTAAAATCGTAATTCCACGTTCACGTTCGATATCATTTGAATCCATCACGCGATCAGCAACTGCTTCATTTTCACGGAATGTTCCCGCTTGGCGAAGTAATTGATCGACTAAAGTCGTTTTACCATGATCAACGTGGGCAATAATGGCAATATTTTTAATATTCATGCTTTGCACCTCTATCTGGCTAGATTAAAAAATTCATACTCGATTATTATACAACAAAAAAGGAATAATGTATCGAAAAATGATATCATTTTATGAAAATTTTTCAAAAGCACTTTCAAAAGAGACATAAATAAAGTTGTTTTGTCGAAATCTCTTATAGTTTGGACGGCTTGACGAACAATATCCTTTGTTATTTATGGCAAAAAAAAAGCAAAACTTATGAAAAGTCTTGCTAATATCGTGATTTTAAATTGAGAATAAACATTTCAAGTGCTAATTCCTTTTTTAAAAGACCTGTTTTAATCTTATAATCAATTTGAGCTAATTGGTATAAATAACTTTGAATTAAGTCTAACTCAAAACGATGAGATTGTCCGTGAATTAATTTAACACGATAGGGATGTACATTTAATGTTTTAGCCACTTCTGCTTCACGGTATCCTTGACGACTTAGCTGAATAACCTGTGACATTAAGCGGAATTGATTCGCGATCATAATTAAAATTTTAAAGGGTTCCTCATTTTGCGTGAGTAAGTCCTGGTAAATAAGATAAGCATCTTTTACTTTTTGTTGCATCAAAGCATCTGTTAGTAAGAATATGTTATCCTCTAACTGTCTTGGAACTAGCAGATGAATTAAGTCAACAGATAAATATTTAGAGGTCGCATCATCTAAAAAATATAAAAAGATTTTATCTAGTTCTTGATACATTAAATCAAGCTTAGCATGCGTGAACTTCACTAATAACTCGACTGCACGAGGATCAAATTCAATGCCTTCTTCTTTTAAAGAACGGCATGCCTGTGTTCCGGCGTAATCAAATTCTGCTGCCTGACCTATAACAATAGGACCTGAGCCAATAACTAATACTTTCTTTATTCTGGTATCTCTAGGCATTTTTTCTCACCTCCATCATATTGATAAATTCATCAAAAAGTGTATCCGAATCCTGTGGTCCCGGACATGCTTCCGGATGGAACTGAACCGTAAAAATATTCTTATTAATATATCTTAAACCTTCTACTGTCTTACATTTACAAAGGCAACCTTTGCCACATCCGGATTAATAGTATCTCCATCTACCATATATCCGTGATTCTGGGATGAAATATAAACTCTTCCTGAATCTATATCCTTAACAGGATGGTTTCCTCCTCTGTGTCCATATTTCATTTTGTGGGTATCTGCGCCGGTAGCCAGAGCCATCAGCTGATGTCCCAGACAGATTGCGAAAA
>OLSC01002214.1_pt1 | contig 14267 bp, 14 predicted proteins | sample 1672881 | NCBI WGS metagenome assembly OLSC01 (sample SAMEA3136733, study PRJEB25190) | human gut metagenome | biome: human gut; feature: human-associated habitat; material: faeces | place: Austria | collected 2013
GGGTCACCGCGCGGTCCGCATCTGATGGTGTCGACGTCAATGGTATACGGGTGCACCATCGACGTCTTCAATTCAGAAGATATCAGTGCGGAATGCGCTGGGAAGTTACCCCATGCGGCCAGCTGCGGGGTCTTTGCTGCGCTCGAGCAAGCAACCCAACATATAAATCTGAATTTGGATTTGGATGGGAGGGGCTTGTTGCTGTTGGGGGCGTTGAAACGCGAGCGGCACTTTGGGATGCGTGGCGGCCTGGGTTGGGGCGATGCTTTGGGATGAGCTACTTATTTAGGTGAAGAGGGGTTTTATGGCTGATAGGTAGTCTTTGGCTACGTCCTCTTTTGGGGCTTCGAAGTTGTGCCAGGCCCACCATTGGACCATTCCTACGAAGCTCGAGGCTATGTGGTGTAGTAGGAAGCTGCGATTCATGGTGGCGGCGGGGCCGTTTGGGTCGGTAGGGACGGTTTCGGCTGCGCGCGACATGATGGTCTTGCGTAGGCAGTCGGCGAAGACGCGTGAGCCGGCGCCGGCTACCAGCGCTCGAACGCCCTGGCGACACTCCCAGAGATTGTTGAGGATATGCTCGACCTGCACGAGTGGGTCGTCGAGTGGTGTGCCATCGTCGTCGAGGGCGTGGGCGCAGATGTCGCTCACGAGCTCGGATAGTAGGTCGTCTTTGCTCTTAAAGAGGCCGTAGAATGTCGCGCGGCCTACGTGAGCGCGCGCGATGATGTCGCCGACGGTGATCTTGCCGTAGTCCTCCTCGCGAAGGAGCTCGGAAAACGCCGTGACAATAGCGGCGCGGCTTTTGATTTTGCGGGCATCCATGGCTATGCATCCACGTGAACAAGCAGGCAACGGAGCGTGCCGGAGCAGCCCTCGTAGGGGCGCTTACCGGCGCCGTAGCCGACGGCCTCGATGCGGTAGCAGGCCGGCAGATGCTCGGACGTGCGCAGCGCGGTGACGATGGCGGCGCCCGTGGGCGTCACGAGCTCGCCGGCGACCGGTGCAGGCGTGAGGGCGATATTGCCTGCTTGGCATAGGTTGACGACGGCGGGCACCGGGATGGGCATAAGGCCGTGGGCACAGTTGATGGTGCCGTGGCCCTCGGAGAGCGACTCGACCACGATGTCCTCGATACCCAGGTCATCGAGGCAGATGGCGACTGAACAGATGTCAACGATGGAATCGATGGCGCCTACCTCGTGGAACATGACGGTCTCGGGCGTTTTGCCGTGAGCCTTGGCCTCGGCGGCGGCGAGCGCGGTAAAGATGGCGAGCGCGCGTCGCTTGGCGCCATCGCTTAGCTGCGAATTCTCGATAATTTCCGTGACGTCGGCTAGCGAGCGGTGATGATGGTGGTGGGTGTGGTGATGGTCCTCGTGGCCATGACCGTGGCCCTCATGGTCATGCTCGTGGCAGTGCTCGTGTTCGTGTCCGCCATGATCATGATGGTGATGCTCATGCTCGTGCGTGTGCTCGCCAGCTGCTTCGTTGCCGTAGAGCCAGGCCATGTCGTGATCATGGTTCTCGAGCTCCTCTGCCAGCTGAACGTCAAAGTCGCAGGCGTCGATGCCATGCTTGTTTACGCGTGTAACGGCAATCTCAAAGCCGTCGATCGGCAGCGTGGCGAGCTGTTCGCGCAGGTGCTCCTTGCTGGCGCCCAGGTCGAGCAGGGCCGCGACGGTCATGTCGCCGCTGATGCCCGAGGTGCCGTCGATGATAAGCGTGTGCTGATGGTTGGACATGGAATGCTCCTTAACGGGCGCAGGGCGTGCCAGCGCTCAGATGATTGATAAGACTTGCCTGGTAGGCGGCACCAAAGCCGTTGTCGATGTTGACAACCGAAACGCCGCTGGCGCAGGAGTTGAGCATGGCGAGCAGCGCGGCTACGCCGCCAAAGCTTGCGCCATAGCCCACGCTGGTGGGGACGGCGATGACCGGACAGCTCACCAGGCCGCCGATAACGCTCGCCAACGCGCCCTCCATGCCGGCGACGGCAATGATCACCTGCGCCTGGGCAAGTTCCTCGGCATGAGCGAGCAGGCGGTGCAGGCCGGCGACACCTACGTCGTAGAGGCGATCGACCTCGTTGCCGTAGAACTCGGCCGTCAGTGCCGCCTCTTCGGCGACGGGCAGGTCGCTCGTGCCGGCGCAGGCGACGACGATGCGTCCGTTGCCGGTGGGGGAGGGCTTGCCACCCACGAGGGCGAGCTGGGCGTCCGGGACATATCCCAGGTCAATGTCGTTGCCGAGAAGCTCAGCGGTGCGCGCGGCTTTTTCGGCATCCAAGCGTGTGACCAGGATGCGCTCCTGGTCTGCATCGAGTAATGCTTTGATAATGGCGGCAATTTGCTCGGCGGTTTTACCGGCACCGTAGACAACCTCGCCGGCTCCCTGGCGCACTCCGCGCGAAAGATCGAGCTGCGCAAAGCCCAGATCGGCGGTTGGCGCCGTCTGGATGCGCGTGAGGGCGTCGGCAGGGGTGACTGATCCGCCGGCAACATCGCTCAGCAGCTGCTCAAGATCTCGCTTATCCATATATGTTCCCTTCGACGGCGCAAAGTCTAGCACTCAAAGGGTATGTTTCCGAACACTAAGACAAAATTGTTCGGAAACTATAGGACAGACTGATTCAATTGTTAGACGGATCGGCTAGTCGCGCAGGATGATGTCCATGGCGAGCATCAAGTTGCGCTCGTCGATGGCAAACGGGGCGGCCTCGCGCGTCTTGGGCTTGGCGCAAAACGCGATGCCAGTGCCCGCGGCCTGGATCATGGGGATGTCGTTTGCCCCGTCGCCAATAGCGACCGTGTGTGCCATATCGACGCCGCACTCAACCGCCCAATCCAGCAGCTGGATGAGCTTGGACTCCTTGGTCACAATGTCTGCCGCCAGCTTGCCGGTGAGCTTGCCGTCCACGACTTCCAGACGGTTGGCCAGGCAAAAATCGATGCCCGCGGCGGCCACGATCTTGTCAGCGACCTCGTGAAAGCCGCCGCTTACCACGCCGACCTTCCAGCCTTTGCTGTGCGCCGAGCGCACAAGCTCCAGCGCGCCGGGGGTAAACGTCACGCGCTCAAAGGTGCGCTCGAACACACTCTCGTCCAAGCCGGCAAGCAGCCCCACGCGCTCCTCGAGCGCCTGCTTAAAGTCCAGCTCGCCGCGCATAGCGCGCTCGGTGATTTGCGCAACTTGCTCGCCCACGCCGGCCTCCTCGCCCAACAGGTCGATGACCTCCTGGTTGATGAGCGTGGAGTCGATATCCATAACAATGAGGCGTGCAGTCATGACGGGCCTTTCCAAGTGCTGTTTTATTGGGGCATATTGTCGCACGTGAATAGCGCGGGCGGGTGCCGCGGTGCGTCAATTGTTTCGTCTCCGTCAAGTCTTTGGGCAAGAGCTACTTTTTCGTGGTACATCGACGCGGGTGCGATAAGATAGAACGCCATGTCCGGCTGCGCGGTTTACGCAGGCTGGGCAAATCTGTACGACGCCGCCCGGAACGACACGGGGCGGCACAGATCCATAAAGGAGGATCACTGGTATGAGCCAGACCCGTCCCATCGATGAGCATTCCATGCACACCCGTACCTGCGGCGAGCTTCGCTTCGAGAACGTGGGCGAAGAGGTCACCCTCACCGGTTGGGTGAGCCGTCGCCGCGACCACGGCGGCCTTATCTTCTGCGACCTTCGCGACCGCGAGGGCATCACGCAGCTCACCTTCGACCCCGAGCACTCCGATGGCGATGCCTTTAAGATCGCCGAGACCATGCGTCCCGAGTGGCCCATCAAGATCCACGGCGTCGTGCGCGCCCGTGGCGAGGAGACCACCAACGCCAAGCTCGCGACCGGCGAGATCGAGGTCCTGACCGACCACGCCGAGGTGCTCAACACGTCCGTCACCCCGCCGTTCCAGATCGAGGACGGCATCGAGACGAGCGAGGACACCCGCCTGCGCTATCGCTATCTGGACCTCCGTCGTCCCGAGATGATGGCCAACCTCAAGCTGCGCTCCGACTTTACCTTTGCCATTCGCGAGGCGCTGCACAACCGTGAGTTCATGGAGGTCGAGACGCCCTCCCTGTTCAAGTCCACGCCCGAGGGCGCTCGCGACTTCATCGTTCCCAGCCGTATTCAGCCGGGTAACTTCTACGCCCTGCCGCAGTCCCCGCAGCTCCTGAAGCAGCTGCTCATGGTCGGTGGCGTCGAGCGCTACTACCAGGTTGCCAAGTGCTTCCGCGACGAGGACCTGCGTGCCGACCGCCAGCCCGAGTTCACTCAGGTCGATATCGAGATGTCCTTCGTGGACCAGAACGATGTCATGAGCGCGCTCGAAGAGGTTCTTGCCGATGCCTTCGGCCGCATGGGTGTCGAGATGCCCACGCCGCTGCGTCGTATGAACTACTGGGATGCCATGGACACCTATGGCTCCGACAAGCCCGATACCCGCTATGGCATGCACCTGGTCGACCTGACCGACATCTTTGCCAACTCCAAGTTCAAGGTCTTTGCGACTGCCGCAAACGAGGAGGGCTCCGTCGTCAAGGCCATCAACGCCAAGGGCGCCGGTGCCTGGGCACGTGCCAAGATCGATAAGCTCGCCGGCGTGGCCTCCACGTTTGGCGCCAAGGGCCTGGCATGGATCGCCTTCCGCGAGGACGGCTCCATCAACAGCCCCATCGTCAAGTTCTTCTCGGACGAGGAGATGGCCGCTCTGCGCGAGCGCATGGACGTCGAGCCCGGCGACCTTGTGATGTTCGCCGCCGGCCCGCGCCTGCTCTCCGACGAGATCCTGGGCGGCATGCGTTCGCACATGGCCAACGCACTCGAGATCAAGCGCGAGGGCCACGACTTCCTGTGGGTCGTCAATTTCCCGCTGTTCCATTGGGACGAGGACCGCAAGGCCTATGCTGCCGAGCATCAGCCCTTTACCCTGCCGACCGAGACCGACATCGCCAAGATCGAGGCCGATCCGCTGGCGGCCGGTTCGTGCACCTACGACTTTGTCATGGACGGCTTTGAGGCCGGCGGTGGCGGTATGCGTATCCACAACGCCGAGATGCAGATGTCCATGCTCAAGCTCCTGGGCTTTACCGAGGAGCGCGCCGAGTCTCAGTTTGGCTTCCTCATGGAGGCCCTCAAGTTTGGTGCGCCCCCGATGGGCGGTTTCGCTCTGGGCCTGGACCGCGTGTGCATGCTGCTCGCCGGTTCCGACTCCATCCGCGACGTCATGGCGTTTCCCAAGACGGCCAGCGGCTCCGACCTTATGTCGGGCGCCCCGAGTGCCGTTAGCGGCGCCCAGCTCAAGGACGTCAGCCTGCGCCTGATGTAGGCGAGCGGCTACATCTTGCTTGCAACGAGGGAAGGACGCGCACCTCCCCTCGTTTTTTATGCGCCGAGGTTGTGAGGGCATGGGGCGACCGGACGTCGCGGAAACTACGACCCGGAATTTGCGTCCAAAACGGGTCGCAGTTTCCCAAACAGAGTCCCTTTGGAAACTGCGACCCAGAATCCAGCCAAATAACGGGACGCGCTTTCCGATTGAGCCTTCTGGCGGAAACTGTGTCCCATCATTGACGCTCGAAGTAGGATGCGGTTTCCGTCCCGCCCTCAACAAGCATCTAACGCTACAATAACTACCACGTGGCTGGGTTTGCCGGCCGAATGTTCGATGTCGTGGGAGGGGACATGGTCGAGTTTACAAAGACGATTAAAGATCCGTTGGGATTGCATGCCCGCCCGGTTGCGCTGCTCTATGACATCATTGCCAAGCACCGTAGCGACGTGTCAGTCAGTATCGGCGATCGCCACACGGATGGCCGCGACGTTATGGGGCTCATGGCCCTCTATGGTGAGTGCGGCGAGAGCGTCGTCTTTCGTGTTTCGGGCGTGGATGAGGCCTCCTGTGTCACATCGATCAGAAACCTCTCGCTCTAGGCATGATGGGGCGCGGTAAAGGATAATCCTTTGCCGCGCCTTTTTGTTTTGTTTCGTATAGGAAACTTTTTCGAAAAACTGAACAGGACCCTTTCCAAAAAGTTAACCACGTGCTAGTTTACTATAGCGAACATAGACGTGGTTAACTTTTATCGCGTCGATGTTGAGGACGAACTGACGTTAGGAGCAACTCATGTCTTGCGAACCGCAGATGCCGGCCATGCCGCTTTCGATGGTAAAAGCGGGCGAAACCGTGCGCGTGTCCCGTGTAAAGGGCAATGAGGACATGAAGCACCACCTCAAGGACCTCGGCTTTGTCGAGGGCAACGAAATCCACGTGGTGAGCTCGAGTGGTGCCAATATCATCGTCACGGTGCTGGGCGCACGCTTTGGCATCGATTCCAAGGTTGCCATGCACATCATGACCGTCGGTTAGTCCGCAGCATTTCATAAAAACCGAAAGGGGGACAAGAGGATGAAGACGTTGGGTGACGTTAAGGTGGGCGAGAGCTCCACCATCGTCAAGCTTCACGGTGAGGGTGCGCTTCGCCGCCACCTTATGGACCTGGGGCTCATCAAGGGCACTTCGTTCAAGGTCGTGAAGGTTGCACCGCTCGGTGATCCGGTCGAGATCAACGTGCGCGGCTACGAGCTTTCCATCCGCAAGGAGGAGGCGGCCGTCGTCGAGGTCCAGTAAGGGCTCGCGACGTATATTTCTGCAGATAAAGTTAGGTATTTCTAACTTAATGTTGCAACTTTGAACCACATTATCCAGCTTGCGCGGAGAAAGCAGCGCAGGCACACAAGGAAGAAGGATTGAATGGCGGATTCTCAGATCCATGTCGCGCTGGCGGGTAACCCCAACTGCGGCAAGACCACGCTTTTCAACCTGATTACCGGCGCCAACGGCTACGTTGGCAACTGGCCCGGCGTCACGGTTGAGAAAAAGGAGGCCAAGCTCCTAAGCGACAAGAACGTTACCATCACGGACCTCCCTGGCATCTACTCGCTTTCCCCCTATAGCCCCGAGGAGCAGTGCTCGCGCGATTACCTCATGAGCGGCGAGCCCGATGTTGTCGTCCAGGTGGTCGACGCCACCAACCTCGAGCGCAACCTGTACCTGGCGCTTCAGGTTATCGAGACCGGCCTGCCCGTGGTCGTTGCCCTCAACATGGCCGACCTGGTCGAGAAGAACGGCGATAAGATCGACACGGACAAGCTCTCCAAGAAGCTCGGTTGCCCGGTCATGATGATCTCGGCCCTTAAGAACAAGGGCATCAAGGAGCTGTTCGAGCAGGTTAAGAAGTCCGCTGCTTCCAAGGGCCAGGTGCCGGAGCACAAGTTCGACTCCTCCATCGAGGACGTTCTGGACCACATCGAGAACAACCTTCCGGCGAGCGTTCCCGCCAACAAGCGTCGCTACTACGCTGTCAAGCTGTTCGAGCGTGATGCAGACGCCTGCAAGCTCATCAACCTCACCAAGGAGAAGGCCGCTCGCGTGGAGCAGCTGGTCGCCCAATGCGAGCAGGACTGCGACGACGATGCCGAGTCCATCATCACCGGTGAGCGCTATGGCGTCATCGCGCACATCATCGACGAGTGCATGACCAAGGCTCCGGCCAAGATGAGCACCTCTGAGAAGATCGACCGCGTGGTTACCAACCGTATCCTGGGCCTGCCGATCTTTGTGGTCATCATGTTCTGCGTGTACTACATCGCCGTTTCCACCCTGGGCGGTACGGTGACCGACTTCACCAACGACCAGCTCTTCGGTACCGACGGTTGGTATGTGCTCGGCCAGGGCCGCGACGCCTACGATGCGGCCGTCGAGGCTGCGGGCGACGATGCCGACTCGGTCGACCCGGCGCAGTACGGCCCCTATGTCCCGGGTATCACCACCGTGGTGCACGACGCCCTTGTGGCGGGCGGCACCGAGGACGGTGGCCTGGTCGATTCGCTGGTCTGCGACGGCATCGTCGGCGGTTTAGGTGCCATCTTTGGCTTTGTGCCGCAGATGTTCCTACTGTTCGTCATGCTGTCCTTCCTGGAGGACTGCGGTTACATGGCCCGCGTCGCCTTCATCATGGACCGCGTGTTCCGCCGCTTTGGTCTGTCCGGTAAGTCCTTCATCCCCATGCTCGTGTCCTCGGGCTGCGGCGTCCCTGGCGTCATGGCCACCAAGACCATCGAGAACGAGAAGGACCGCCGCATGACGGTCATGACCACCACGTTCATCCCCTGCGGCGCCAAGCTGCCGATCATTGCCCTGCTCATGGGTTCTATCATCGGTGATTCTTCCACTACCGCCGCGTGGATCAGCCCGCTGTTCTACTTCCTGGGCGTCTTTGCCGTCATCGCTTCGGGCCTCATGCTCAAGAAGACCAAGCTCTTCGCCGGCCGCCCGACCCCGTTTGTCATGGAGCTCCCGGCTTATCACTTCCCGGCGATCCGCTCTTGGGCGCTGCACGTGTGGGAGCGCTGCTGGGCCTTTATCAAGAAGGCCGGCACGGTCATCTTCGCGTCCACCGTCGTCGTTTGGTTCCTGTCCAACTTTGGTAGCTACAACGGTTCCTTTGGCTTCCTGCCTGCGATGGACGGCATCCCCGAGGAGTTTATGGACTACTCCGTGCTCGCTATGTTGGGCAACCTGGTTGCCTGGATCTTCGCCCCGCTCGGCTTTAGCACCTGGCAGGCTACCGCGCTGACCGTCTCTGGCCTTGTCGCTAAGGAGAACGTCGTCGCCACTGCCGGCTCGCTGCTGTCCGTTGCCGATGCCGGCGAGACCGATCCGAGCCTGTGGACCGCGTTCGCCGGCATGTTCCCGACCATGGGCGCTTGCGTTGCCTTTGGCGCGTTCAACCTGCTGTGCGCTCCGTGCTTTGCCGCCATGGGCACCATCCGCAACCAGATGGACTCCGGCAAATGGACCGCGATTGCCATTGGTTACGAGTGCGCCTTTGCTTGGGTGATCGCCCTGTTCATCAACCAGTTCTACAACCTGCTTGTTCTGGGGCAGTTTGGTATCTGGACGGTTGTGGCCATTGTGCTGCTGGTTGCGATGCTCTTCCAGATCTTCCGTCCCATGCCCAAGCACGCTTGGACCGACGAGGACGAGACCAACACTGCTTCCGCCGCAGTTTCCGCTTAAGTCTGAATAAGGATTAGCCCCTTTCCAAAAGCCCGGGTGTCCCAGCGACACTCGGGCTTTTTGGTGGGGGAGATGTGGCGTTTCCGCAGATAAAACCGACCAATATAAACCTGTCCCTTATTGGTAGGTGGAGGATGAGGTAAAGTAAGCGGTGGTTAACTAGAGGAGGCTTGCTATGGCACCTATCGATATTGTTGTACTGGCTGTTATCGGTATTGCGTTTGTCGCGGTATGCGTGCGCATCTACCGCAAGGGCACCTGCGCCGACTGCGCTCAGGGTGGCGTTTGCACGGGGCATTGCTCCAACAAAAAGACGTGCGCCGCACTTAAGGGCGTAGACAAAATTGCCGAAGACTTGGGCCGCGGTATTCATTAGCCGACCGGCGTTTGGGTATGTTTGACTGCGGATGCGGCAGTTGCTGATACGATAAGTACGTCTGCAAGTGCCGCCGAGCGGCTCAAACGAAAGGAACCCTGTATGGAGTCCTCTGCCTACCCGATGCTCTTTAGCCCGATCAAGGTCGGTACGACCGAGGTCAAGAACCGCGTCTTTATGCCGCCGGTGTCCACCAACCTGGCCGATCATGGCTATGTGACCGACGACTTGGTCGATCATTACCGTGCCCGCGCCAAGGGCGGCGTGGGCCTGATCATTACCGAGGTCGTGACGGTCGAGCCCACCTATACCTATCTGCCGGGTGACATGTGCTGCTACGACGACACGTTTATCCCCGGCTGGGAAAAGCTCGCCGCGGCCGTCCACGAGTATGGCTGCAAGATCATGCCGCAGCTCTTCCATCCCGCCTACATGGCCTTTAACATTCCGGGCACGCCGCGCCTGATCGCTCCGTCCTTTGTGGGCCCGTCTTACGCCCGCGAGGCACCGCGTCCCATCACGGTCGACGAGATTCACGAGCTCACGCATCAGTTTGGCGACGCTGCCGTGCGTATGCAGAAGGCTGGCGTCGATGGCGTTGAAGTCCATGCGGCACACGCCCACGGCATGCTCGGCGGCTTTTTGACTCCGCTCTACAACAAGCGTACCGACGAGTACGGCGGCTCGCTCGACGCCCGCATGCGCTTCCTGCTCGAGGTCATCGCCGAGATTCGCGAGCGCTGCGGCAAGGACTTTATCATCGACGTCCGCATCTCGGGCGATGAGTACACCGATGGCGGCCTGACCCTCAACGACATGATCTACGTCTCGCGTCGCCTGGAGAAGGCCGGTGTCGACATGATTCATGTGTCGGGCGGTACCACCATCAAGCGCGGCTCCGCGATTCCCGCTGCCGGTACCCAGCAGGCCTCGCACGCCGCCTGCTCGCGCGAGATTAAAAAGCACGTCAACATTCCCGTCGCCACCGTCGGCCGCATCAACGAGGCCTGGATCGCCGAGGAACTGATCGAGGACGGTGCCGCCGACATCTGCATGATGGGCCGCGCCAATCTGTGCGATGCCGAGTTCTGCAACAAGGCCGCTGCCGGCAACGCCGACGACATCCGCCCCTGCATCGGCTGCCTGCGCTGCCTGAACGGCATCATGTTCGGCAAGCGCATCTCCTGCACCGTCAACCCGGACGTGGAGCGCGACGAGGCTGGCTACGAGCCTGCCGCCGAGGCTAAGAACGTGCTCGTTGTGGGCGCTGGTCCTGCGGGTATGGAGGCTGCCTACATTGCCGCCAAGCGCGGACACAACGTGGTGCTCGTTGACAAGCAGGATGAGCCGGGTGGCGAGATGCGCATCGCGGCCGTTCCGCCGGCAAAGCAGGAACTCACCCGCGTGATCAAATATCAGTATCGCCGTCTTGCTGAGGCGGGCGTGAAGTGCGTATTTGGCACCGAGCTTACTGCCGAGGACATTCAGCGTGACTACGCCGGCTACGAGGTTGTCCTGGCTTATGGCGCCGAGCCCATCGCTCCGGCCTTCATGCAGGGCTTTAAGCAGGTTATGACGGCCGACGACCTGCTGGGCGGCAAGGCTTTCCCGGGCAAGAAGATCGTCATCGTCGGCGGCGGCACCGTCGGCTGCGAGACGGCCGATTACCTGGCCCCGTTGGTCAATGACCTCTCGCCGGCCAATCGCGATGTCACCGTCATCGAGATGACCAAGACGCTCGCCGCCAACGAGGGCGGTGCCGGTCGCGCGGTGCTCATCACGCGCATGCTTTCCAAGGGCGTTCACGTGCTGACCGAGGCCAAGGTGATCGAGATCACCGAGGACACTATCAGCTACGAGAAGGACGGCGAGGTCCACACCATCGCCGGTGCCGATACGCTGGTGCTTGCCATGGGCTATCGTCCCAATACCAAGCTGGCCGACGACCTGGCTGCAGCCGGCGTTACCACCCACGTGTTGGGCGATGCCAACAAGTGCGGCAACATCCGCGACGCCATCGGCGATGGCTACAAGGTTGCCTGCGAGCTCTAGTCAACCCCTTTGCACCAATCGATTGCAAAAAGCGGCGGCTGCCCTGTGTGTTGGGCAGCCGCTGCCTGCGTTTTGCCAAAGAAAGATTATTGTCGGGCCCTAAATGCCTTTTGCTTCTGCTCCCTCCGCAATCATGTTGCGGTTGTACACCAGATGCAAATACATCGCGTCGTGCACGGCGGTGGGATTGCGTGAGGCGATGGCGTCGGCCACATCGCGGTGCGTGCGGATAGTTTCCTCGACGAGCATTTTTGCCGGTCACGTCGATAAAGAGGGGGACGGATGCCTTGAACACGCCCATCAGGCGGGGAACGACGAGGTTTCCGGAGCTCTCGGCAATGGCATTGTGGAACGCGGTGTCGGCGGTGGAGTAATCCTCACCGGCCTCGGCCAGGCGCTCGGATTCGTCGCAGAGCTCTTTGATACAGACGACCTGGTCGTTGGTTGCGTGCTCGGCCGCCATGCGTGCTATCTGCGGCGGTGCCACGGCCCTCTCGCACGTCAACGATGCCGGCTTCTGGATGTGCTCTTCGTTCCTCGAGATTGATGAGAAGACCACCCTCAAGTCCTGGACCGTTATGGAGACGCTCATCGGCCTTTCGGGTCTTGCCTGCGCCCTGGTGATTTCGTTCTTCGCCTAGTTCGCGTAGCTAAGCATCTTTCACCGAGTGCATCGCTCGGTACCCATTTACACCTGATTCATTAACCAACGATTGGTACAACCGTTCAAATCAAAAGAGGAGAGCATCATGGACGAGAAGACCAAGGCACAGATTCAGCAGGAGGCAGCCGACCTGGTTGCCAAGCTGCAGCCGCGTTCCGGCAAGTTTCGCACCATCAGCCCCGAGATGGACCCGCTGCGTCTGGGCTCTGGCTGGTCCATCGAGGATCTGGACAAGCCGCAGGTCATTATCGAGTCGACGTTCGGCGACTCGCACCCGGGTTCTGCCGGCCTGTTTGAGTTGGTCGAGGAGGTCCGTGCCGGCATTGCCGAGGCTGGCGGTCATGGTGCCCGTTACTTCTGCACCGATATCTGCGACGGCGAGGCCCAGGGCCACGACGGCATCAACTACTCGCTGCCCAGTCGCGACATGATCGCCAACATGATCGAGATTCATGCCAAGGCCACCCCGTTCGACGCCGGCGTCTTTGTTGCCAGCTGCGATAAGGGCCTGCCTGCGAACCTTATGGCCATGGGCCGCATCAACATCCCCTCCATCGTCGTTACCGGCGGTGTCATGGATGCAGGCCCCGACCTGTTGACCCTGGAGCAGCTCGGTGCGATTTCTGCCCGCTACGAGCGCGGCGAGATCTCTCGCGAGGAACTTGAGTTTGCCAAGCACAACGCATGCCCCAGCTGCGGCGCCTGCTCCTTTATGGGCACCGCGTCGACCATGCAGGTTACCGCCGAGGCCCTGGGCCTTATGCTCCCCGGCACGGCCCTGCTGCCCGCAACCAGCTCCGATCTGCGTGAGTTTGCGCGCGAGGCCGGCCGTCAGTCCGTGTGGCTCTCCGAACACAACCTGTGCCCGCGCGACATCGTGACCAAGGAGTCCTTCGAGAACCTCATCATGGTCCACGGCGCCATTTCCGGCTCCACCAACTCGCTGCTGCATATCCCTGCGATCGCCCGCGAGTTTGGCATCGAGATGTCCGCCGACGACTTCGACCGTCTGCACCGTGGTGCCCACTACCTGCTCAACGTTCGTCCCGCAGGTGAGTGGCCGGCGCAGTTCTTCTACTATGCGGGTGGCGTGCCGCGCATCATGGAGGAGATCAAGTCGATGCTCCACCTCGACGTCATGACCGTCACCGGCAAGACTCTCGGCGAAAACCTCGAGGACCTTAAGAACAACGGCTACTACGAGAAGTGCGGCCGCTACTTGGAGAAATGGAACCTCAAGCGCGAGGACATCATTCGCTCGTTTGACCAGGCTTTTGGTACCGACGGCTCCATCGCCATCCTCCACGGCAACCTTGCCCCCGAGGGCGCCGTCGTCAAGCACACGGTTGTTCCGCGCGAGATGTTCCAGGCCACGCTTAAGGCCCGTCCGTTCGATTGCGAGGAGGACGCCATCCACGCCGTCCTGACGCACGAGGTCAAGCCCGGCGATGCCGTTATCATTCGCTATGAGGGCCCCAAGGGTTCCGGTATGCCCGAGATGTTCTACACCACCGAGGCTATCGCCAGCGATCCCGAGCTGGGTGCGAGCATTGCCCTTATCACCGATGGCCGCTTCTCCGGCGCCTCCAAGGGCCCGGCTATCGGTCACGTTTCGCCCGAGGCTGCCGTGGGCGGCCCGATTGCCCTGATCGAGGAGGGCGACCTTATCCAGATCAACATCCCCGAGCGCTCGCTGTCTATTGTGGGCATCGCCGGCAAGGAGATGGAGCCGGCCGAGATCGATGCCGTCCTGGCCGAGCGCCGAGCCGCTTGGAAGCCCAAGGCTAATCGCTATACCTCCGGCACGCTCAAGTTCTTTACCGAGCATGCAGTTTCCGCCATTCAGGGTGGCTACATGGAGTAGCGCCCATGCGCATCAAATATCTCCTCTCATAGATGCGCGGCACAAAGAGCCCCGAGCCACGTCACCGGGGCGCGTTGTTCAGCGCCGCCGGGGCGCTCCACTCAAACGACAAGAGACGTCTTACGCAAGCGCCCGCGTCCGTGGATAAAACCACGGGCGTGGGCGCTTCACTTCAAGACTTTAGTCTGCTGGCCGCGCAGCGGCCAGCTTTAAACCACCCGCTACG
>OLSC01002216.1_pt1 | contig 14264 bp, 8 predicted proteins | sample 1672881 | NCBI WGS metagenome assembly OLSC01 (sample SAMEA3136733, study PRJEB25190) | human gut metagenome | biome: human gut; feature: human-associated habitat; material: faeces | place: Austria | collected 2013
CCCTACTGCCGAATCTCAACTCCGGCCAGCCGGATCTCGCCATCGCCCCCGACCTGCCGATGGGTTACCACACGCTGACCGTCACGGTTGACGGGCGCGAAGGCAAGGCGACCATCATCGCCGCCCCCGCACGCATCGCCGTGCCGAAGGCGGTCGAGGAGCATCAGCGCTGGGGCTGGATGACGCAAATGTATTCGGTACGCTCCCACGATTCCTGGGGCATCGGCGACTACGGCGATCTGAAGCGTCTTTTGGCGGATGCCACCGAGAAGTCCAAGGCCGACTTCATGCTCATCAATCCGATTCACGCCGGCGCGCCGATTCCGCCGCTTGAGCCATCGCCGTATCTACCGGAATCGCGCCGATTCCTCAACGTGACGTACATCCGGCCGCAGGATATCCCCGAATATGCCACACTGCCGGCCGACGTGCGCGCGCAGGTGGATGCGCTGCATGATTCGGTGGCCGCGCGCAACGACGAATCGACCCCGATGGACATCAACGCGGCGTGGGAGGCCAAGCGCCCGGCGCTGCGCCTGATCTTCGAAGCGGGCCGCAACAACAAGCGCGAGCTCGAATTCGAGCATTTCAAGACCACCGCCGGCCCGGACCTCGATTCCTTCGCCACATGGTGCCTGTGCTTCGAGGTATGGGGCGCGCCGTGGGGCGAGAACCGTTGGTTCTTCGAGAAGACCATCGACGACCCGGCCGTGCGCCAGCTCGTCGAGGAGCACCACGACCTGTTCGAGTTCAACCGCTGGCTGCAGTGGATCGCTGCCGAGCAGGTGAACGCCGCGCAGCAGGAGGCGCTGGACCACGGCATGACGCTGGGGCTGATGCAGGACATGGCCGTGGGCGTGCACGGGCTCGGCGCGGATGCCTGGGCCAATCCGGAACGCTTCGCCTCAGGTGGCGTCACGGTCGGCTGCCCGCCGGACTTCTATAACCAGCAGGGCCAGGATTGGGGCCAGCCACCGTTCAACCCGCGCTACCTGGAGGCCACCGGCTACCAGGTGTACCGCGAGATGGTGCATTCGATGTACGAGCACGCGGGCGCGGTGCGCATCGACCATGTGCTGGGCTTGTTCCGCCTGTGGTGGATTCCGCAGGGGCTCGGTGCCCGCAACGGCGCATACGTGACGTACAACCACGAGGCGATGTTGGGAGTACTGGCCATCGAGGCCACGCGCGCCGGAGGCATGGTGGTTGGCGAGGATCTGGGCACCGTACCGGATTACGTGCGCCGCATTCTGGCCGATCACGGCGTGCTCGGCACTGACGTGGAATGGTTCAACCGCGTGGACGATTCGCCGAACGCCGGCGACCCGTACCGCGCACCCAAGGACTATCGCAAACAGGCATTGGCCTCGGTGACCACGCACGATCTGCCACCCACCGCCGGCTACCTGAACTTCGCACACGTCAAGCTGCGCGAGGAGCTGCATCTCCTGAGCGAGCCGGTGGAGGCATTCGCCGCCTCGGCGATGGCCGAGCGCACGGCCATGATGAACCGTCTGGTGGAGAACGGCTATATCTCGCAGACCGTGGCGGATGATGTGGAAGGCCATGTGCAGGAAATCGTGGAAGCGATGCACGCCATGCTCACCGATACGCCGTCGCTGCTGCTGCAGGCAGCGCTGGTGGACGGCGTGGGCGAATGCCGCTCCCAGAATCAGCCGGGCACTTCCAGAGAGTATTCGAACTGGCGCGTGCCGCTGGCGGACAGCTCAGGCCACGTGGTACATACCGACGAGGTCTTCGACCTGCCACGCGTGCAGTCCCTAGCCGCCGTGATGCGCCGAGAGAAGCGGTGATCGATTCCGGCAATGGGAAATTGGTCTAAATCAGCCCCTCGTAATCGAGATAGCCGAAGACGGCGACTTGTTATGGGCATGTTATCGTTGTCATGACAATGATTGTTCGCGACGGTAAAGGAGCGACGGCATATGACCAAGGCAAGCATTCAGGCAGTGGCCCGCGAGGCCGGCGTTTCCGTATCCACGGTGTCCCGAACCTTCGCCAAGCCGGATCTAGTGCTTCCAGAGACTCGAGACCGAGTGATGACCGCGGCCGAAAAGCTCGACTACTCCGTCTCTCGCTCGGCCGCCGCACTGAAGTCCGGCCAGTCGTTCCGCATTGCGCTGCTGGCCAGCGAGACCATCACCACCTGGTTCAATGCAAACATCTTCGCCGGCCTTGACTCGGCGCTGCGCCCCTCCGGCTACGACACTGTGCCCTACCCCATGCGCAACGCCGCCGAGCGCCATGACTTCTTTGCGGATTTGCCCGTGCGACGCAATGCGGATGCGGTGATTGTCAGCTCCTTCGACATTGAGCCGGCTGAAGTGGAGCGACTGAAGCATATGCACGTGCCGATTGTCGGCATCAACATTCCCTCCACCGATGGGTTCGACGCAGGCGTGAGCATTGACGATTACGCCGCCACACGTTCGGCCATCGAGCACCTGATTGCACTCGGCCACCGGCATATCGCGTTCGTCGGCAGCGCCCCGACCGAAACCAACATGCGCTACAGTGCCGAGGCTCGTTTGCAGGGCGTCATTGATGCCGCTGCCGCCCATCCGGGGATCGAGCTAACGCCCCTGAGCATTCAACGCGGTCTTGGCGAAAGCAACGCGGCATTGAACGCCGTACTGAACGCCTCCCCCAGCATCACCGCCTTCTGTTTTGAGGATGATGAAATGGCCGCACCCGTGCTGTATCGCCTGCGTCAATACGGGCGGCGGGTACCTCAGGACATCTCCATCATCGGCTTCGACGATTCCACCCTGTCCGCCGCCGTGGGACTGACCACACTGCATCAGGACCCGTTCGCAATGGGCGTGGCCGCCGGGCACATGGTATTGGATGCCATTGCGGGCAAGTCAATCGAACCGGCATTCGTACGGCCGGACACTCCGCTAATACTGCGCGAAACCACCGCGCCGCCTGCCGCAACAGCAGCGTCCGCGCAGGCGTGACTACGTTACCACCGCAAAACGCCGATAAATCGACTTTTGCATGCGTAATTCACATGATATCGTTGTCATCATCAATACAACGGTTGGGCCTTCACACAGCAGTTCGAGCACAACCGGAACAACCCAACCACAACGCACCCGGAACAGGAAGGAATCGGCATGACCGCCAACAACCTCAATGACGACTGGTGGAAGCAGGCCGTCGTCTACCAGATCTACCCGCGCAGCTTCAAGGACGTCAACGGCGACGGACTCGGCGACATCGCCGGCGTCACCGAGAAGATGGATTACCTGAAGAGCCTCGGCGTCGACGCGATCTGGCTCTCCCCGTTCTACCCCTCGGATCTGGCGGACGGCGGCTACGACGTGATCGACTACCGCAACGTCGACCCGCGCCTAGGCACCATGGACGACTTCGACGCGATGGCCGAGGCCGCGCACGAGGCCGGCATCAAAGTGATCGTGGACATCGTGCCCAACCACACCGCCGACAAGCACGTGTTCTTCCAAGAGGCCCTCGCCGCCGAGCCCGGCTCCCCGGCGCGCGACCGCTACATCTTCCGCGACGGCCGCGGCGAGCACGGCGAACTGCCGCCCAACAACTGGCAATCCTTCTTCGGCGGCCCGGCCTGGGCGCGCGTGGCCGACGGCCAGTGGTATCTGCACCTGTTCGATAAGGCGCAGCCGGACGTCAACTGGAAGAATCCGGACATCCACGAGGAGTTCAAGAAGACCCTACGTTTCTGGTCCGACCACGGCACCGACGGCTTCCGCATCGACGTGGCGCACGGCCTGGCCAAGGATCTCGAATCCAAGCCGTTGGAAGAGCTCGGCCGCGAATACAGCGTGGTCGGCGTGCTGAATCATGACTTCAGCCACCCGCTGTTCGACCGTCGTGAGGTGCACGACATCTACCGCGAGTGGCGCAAGGTGTTCAACGAATACAACCCGCCGCGCTTTGCCGTGGCCGAGGCGTGGGTGGTGCCTGAGCACCAGCACCTGTACGCTTCGATGGACGAGCTGGGCCAGTCCTTCAACTTCGACTTCGCGCAGGCCAACTGGTATGCCGACGAGTTCCGCAAGGCCATCGCCGCGGGTCTTAAGGCGGCGGCCGAAACCGGCGGCTCCACCACCACGTGGGTCATGAACAATCACGACGTGCCGCGCAGCCCCTCCCGCTACGGTCTGCCGCAGGTCAAGGGCGCGCCCTACCACCAGCTGCCGCACGACTGGCTGCTGCGCAACGGCACCACATATCCCGAAGACCGCGAGCTCGGCACCCGCCGTGCCCGTGCCGCCGCGCTGATGGAGCTTGGTCTGCCCGGCGCCGCCTATATTTATCAGGGCGAGGAGCTGGGTCTGTTTGAGGTGGCCGATATTCCGTGGGATCGACTGGAGGATCCGACCGCTTTCCACACCGCTCAGGCCACGATGGATAAGGGCCGTGACGGTTGCCGCGTGCCTCTGCCTTGGACCGCTTCCGACGAGCCCGCTCTGGCCGATTTCAGCCGTCCGGCTCCGGCCGACGATGGCACCGGCGAGAACCATGTGCCGCTGTGCGCCGCCGGCCAGTTCGGCACGGGCGCTTCCTTCGGCTTCTCCCCTGCGGTTCGCGCCGATGGCGTGACGCCGGCCGCCGACCCGCACCTGCCGCAGCCGCTGTGGTTCAAGGATTACGCGGTGGACGTGGAGCAGGCCGACCCGGATTCGATGTACACGTTGTATCATGCGGCGTTGGCGATTCGTCAGGAGTCGCTGACCGCCACGCGCGACACCACCGCCGAGCAGGTGGATATGGGAGCGGACGTGGTGGCGTACCGCCGTGCGGCGGTTGAGGGACGCACGTTCACCTCGGTTACTAACTTTGGCACTGCCCCGGTCTCACTGCCCGAAGGCTCTGTGGTGCTCACTTCCGGCCCGCTGACTCCCGACGGTCAACTTCCCACCGACACCTCTGCGTGGGTAATCAAGTAACTCTGTGGTTCACTGCGTGGTGGAAGTTTGGCTACGTGGTGGGACCATACTAGAAGGCCGCCGTTCCGAATGAATCGGAGCGGCGGCCTTTTGGTACGTGCTGGGTACTCCCCTCAGGCGCTTATGCGCCAGCGGGAGCTACAGGGGCTCACTGAACCTGAGCGCGGGCGATCTTGCCGGTGAAGGAGTTGGCCTCGTCGGCATCCTTGACGCCATCCTTGTTCCAGGAGAACATGGCGCGCAGCTTCGGGCCGACGGTCTCGATGCGCTCGTTGGAGTACTTCTCCTGCAGTTCCTTGAAGTGCGGGGCGCCGGCATCCTGATCGTCGATGAACTCCTTGGCGAAGGAGCCGTCCTGGATGCGCTGCAGGTGGTATTCCATGCGCTTGCGGCAGTCCTCGTTGATGACGGTGTTGACGTAGTCGCCGTACTGAGCGGTGTCAGAGCAGGACCAACGAGCCTTGTTCAGACCGCCCTCGTTCATCAGGTCGACGAGCATCTTGAGCTCGTGGCAGACCTCGAAGTAGGCGATTTCCGGCTGGTAGCCGGCGTCGGTCAGGACTTCGAAGCCCATCTCGACGAGCTTGTTCACGCCACCCATGAGCACGTTCTGCTCGCCGAAGAGATCGGTCTCGGTCTCTTCCTTGAAGGTGGTCTTGATGGCACCGGCGCGCAGGGCACCGAGGGCCTTGGCGTAGGCCAGGGTCAGAGCCCAGCCGTCGCCACGCGGATCCTGCTCGACGGCCACGACGACCGGCACGCCACGGCCAGCGGCGTACTCACGACGAACGATGTGGCCCGGGCCCTTCGGGGCAACCATGAACACCGGGTGATCCTCAGACGGCTTGATGTAACCGTAGTGGATGTTGAAGCCGTGGGCGAAGGCCAGGGCAGCGCCCGGCTTCAGGTTCGGCTCAACGTCCTTCTTGTAGACGGCTGCCTGGTACTGGTCAGGCAGAAGAATCATCACAACGTCAGCCTCAGCGACGGCCTCACCAACCGGTTTGACCTCAAGGCCCTGCTCCTTGGCGAACTCCACGGACTTGGAGGTAGGACGCAGGCCGACGACCACGTCGACACCGGAGTCACGCAGGTTCAGCGCGTGGGCGTGACCCTGAGAACCGTAGCCCAGGATAGCCACCTTCTTGCCATCGAACACGGACAGATCGGCGTCCTTCTCGTACCAGATAGTTGCTGCCATTTTTGACGCTCCTTTTATTTATTTGTTTATTTATGGGGTTGAATTTTTCTTGCGTTCTGCGGGGTTTCGCTGAGCGATATTCTGTTGTGGCTTTCCTTGTGGGCTTTTCCGATATGCAGGTTTAGTCCCGTCGCATCGGAAAAGCCCTGTAGGGGTTCACTTAGTGGAATTAGGGGTTTTCACGTTGTGAACATCGTCACTTGGTAAAGTCAACGTCCTTAGTCTCCTTGCAGGTGAGTACGGAGACGAGGCAGCACACGGCCATCACGGCAAGGTAGAGGCCCACGGAGTGGACGCCCCAGTGGGAGCTCAGCCAAGTGGCGATGGTCGGCACGAAAGCCGCGCCGACGATGGCGGCCAGGTTGTAGCCGATGCCGGAGCCGGAGTAACGCACGTTGGCGTCGAACAGCTCAGGCAGGAAGGCGCCGATCGGGCCGAAGGCGATGCCCATCAGGGCAAAGCCGACGCACAGGAACACCATGTTGGCGAAGAAGTTCTTCTGGCCGACCAGACCACCGTCCAGCAGGAACGGGAAGAGTACGGCGAACACCACAAGTGCGCAGGAGGAGAAGGTCAGCACGCGACGGCGGCCGATCTTGTCCGCGTACAGGCAGGACAGCACGATGAACAGGGCGAACACGCAGATGGAGATCATGAGCATGAGCAGGTATTCCTGGTTGGTGAAGCCAAGGTTGCCGCCGCCTTCGCCCTGCTCCTTGGTGCCCCAAGCGAGGGACCAGGTGGCGAGCGTGTAGAACAGCGTGTAGGTCACAGCCACAAGGAAGGTGGCCTGCAGCACCTGACGCCAAGACTTGCGGAAGACCTCGGTCAGCGGGGACTTGACGACCTTCTTCTGCTCCTGAGCCATACGGAAGATCGGGGTCTCCTCCATGTGAACGCGGACCACGAGACCGACGATCACCAGGATGGCGGACAGCAGGAACGGCACACGCCAGCCCCAAGCCAGCATCGCGTCCTGATTGTTGAAGGATTCGAGCACGAAGTAGGTGCCGTTGGACAGGAAGAAGCCGATCGGGGCACCGAGCTCCGGGAAGGAGCCGTACAGTGCGCGCTTGTCTTCAGGCGCGTTCTCGGTGGCGACCAGTGCCGCGCCGGACCATTCGCCGCCCAGGCCGATGCCCTGGATGAAACGCAGCAGGCAGAGGATGGCGACTGCACCAACGCCGACCTGATCGTAGGTGGGCAGGCAGCCAATCAGGAAGGTGCCGACACCCATGGTCATCAGGCTGACGACCAGCGTGGTCTTGCGGCCCATGCGGTCACCGAAGTGGCCGAAGATCAGCGAGCCCAGCGGGCGGGCGATGAAGGCGACGGCGAAGGTCAGCAAGCTCATCAGCAGTGCGACGGTGGGGTTGTCCTTCGCGGAGAAGAAGATGTGCGGGAAGTAGTTTGCCGCGGCGGTGCCGTAGGCGTAGAAGTCATAGAATTCGATGGCGGTACCGACCATCGACGCGGCGATCACGGTCTTGACCGAATCGCGTACCAAGGTAGCGGCTTTACCTGCCGCCTGCCCTAAGCCAGTCTCTTCGACTGCTGCAGTCATTGTTACTCCTGTTTTGCTCTCGTTCACTCTCATCGGCGGGCGATTATTTCGCCCCACAGGGAGGTTGTTGTTCTGTCGCTGTGTTGTTGCCGTGTACTGTCCGCTACCGTTTCCGTCTGCGGGATTCTGTCGTAAGCCTTGTGAGCGCAACAAAAAAAGCCCCGCATCATGCAGGGCCGTGCCGATTGTGTCAGCTTGATTGGCCCTGCCTTCGTTGACGGGGCTTCAAGCATCAGTGCCGAATTAGTCCGCCAGCGAAGACGGGCTAATAATTCGTGCGGATACAAACGCAGAAGCATTGAATCCAGTCATCGCGTGGCCTCCTTTCGGTATTTCCTCAGGCCGTTCGACCTGAACTGGAATGTAAACATAGGTTTGTATGTCTTGCCAATCCAGCAAGGGTTCACATTGTGGACATTGTGACGTAGGAGTCATGTGAGATGGGTGACTGTGGGCGGCCGTGACTCGGCTCCCCTCAGTCGCCTACGCCGCCAGCTCGGCCGCAATTACAGACGGGCTACCGCCCGCAGTCTGCCTGCTCGCCTCCCGGCTCGCCTTCGCCTACAAACAGTCCACCGGACTGTTTGCTTCACAGCTCAGCCTCAGAGAGGGGAGCCAAGATAGGAGTCACCGGGTGGTTTCGCCGGGGATGAGGGCTACGGGGATGACTTCTTCGGGAGTGGGTTGGGTGTCAACGTCCGAAGCGCTATCGTTCTTGGACGGAGAGGCGGGGCCACCGTCGGCGGCGATCTGTGAGTCCATGCGGACGGCGAGCGCGGCGGCGATGGCCGGGAAGTCCTGTCGAATCGCGGTCAGGCGTTTGCCGGCGGTTTCGGCCATGAGAGTGCCGTCATAGGCGATGACTTGCAGATCAGCAGGCACCTCGATACCCCGTCGTGAGGCTTCCTGCAATGCCACGGATGCCACCACATCGGAGCCGACGATGGCGTCGACATCAGGATACTGTTCGAAAATGGCGCATGCGGTGGCTTCGTGGGCGGCGATGTCGGCCACGGTGCCGGCTTCGACATAATCGCAGGCAATGCCGGCCTCAGCCAGCAGACGCTCGACGGTGAGATGGTAGCGAATCGTGGGGAAAGTGGTGCCTTCCGCGAACTGGGAACGCGGGCCACCAACGAGCACCACGTGGCGCGCGCCGGAATCGATGAGCTGGCGCGCAATCAGACGGCCTCCCTGTTCATGATCAGACCGGACGACCGGCACACCCTCACCGAGCGTGCGGTCGAAAGCGACAATTGGCCGATGGATGGAGGTCCAGTAGTCGGCCGGATGCTCGGTGTGGGCCGCCATGATGATGCCGTCCATCATGTGCCGCTGGAGCATGTCGATGTACTCGCTCTCGCCCTTGTCTGTATCGGCGGTGGAGCAGAGCAGGGTTTTGAGGTCGCGCGCGGCGAACTCGCGCTGCAGATGCGCGGTGAGTGTGGAGAAGAACGGGTGGGCGATGGTCGGCATGATCACGCCGATGGTGTTGGTGCGGTTTCGGTAGAGGTTGCGGGCCAGCTCGTTGGGAATGTAGTTGAGCTGGCGCATCGCGGACTCGACTTTGGCACGCATATCGGCCGAGACGTAGCCGGTGTTGTTGACCACCAACGAAACGGTGCTTAAGGACACCCCTGCCGCTTTGGCTACGTCGCGCATGCCGACCATGGTTTTGCTCCCCTGCGAGTACTGGACTGGATCACTGCTGACCAGTGTACTCGAACCGGTTTATTATTCGGCAGATTTGGTGGTGAGGGTGACGATTCCGGCCAGCAGCACCATGACGATGGCGGACGGGAAGAGCAGGTAATAGCCGAAGCTATGCTCGAAGGCGTTCACCAGTAGCGCGCCGATGATGGCGGCGAGCGCCAGACCGGCCGAGTTGGCGAGCGCATAAATGCCGAGGTCGTGGCCGGCTCGGCGCGGGTCGGGCAAAGAGTCCATCACCAGTTCAAGTCCGAGCGAATCGTAAATGCCGAAGGCGAATCCGGAGATCAACGCAAACAGCAGCATGCCGTTTTCACGGGCAGTGCCGGTGGACCAGACGCCAAGGCCCCATGCGAGCGCCAAACCAGCGGCATACAGCAGGCAGGCACCGGCCACCACACGGGCCACGGGAATGTTCTTTTCCTCGATTCGCTCGGAAATCGGCCCGGCGGCCCAGGAGGCGAGCGCGGCACCGATCAATGTGGCCACAGCCATACCGGCAATGAGGAATCCGGCCGGAATGGTCAGCGGCGCGGACGTAAGTACCACGGCCTTGCCATAAACCCAGAAACGTACGAGATACCACAGAAACACACCGGTCAGCCCAACACCGGCCATCATGCACGTACGGGCGGCGAACACCCGGGAGAACTCGGGAGCGTGGGCCGGCGGGCGCAATTGGTCAAGTACCTGACTGCGGTCAAAAAGCTGGTTCGGCTGCTCAGCGCTAGAAGGCTCCTTGGGCAGAATCAATACGGTGGCAATACCGGACACTGCAAATAGCACGGCGGTGTAACTAAACGGCGCAAACGAATTGAACATCACACCAAGCGCACCCATGCACACGCCAAGCGCTTGGCCGAGCATCACACCGATGCCATGCCAGCGTTCGATGCGAGGGCGGAACTTGTCGGGCACCCGTTCGCTGATGGCGCTGGTCAACGGCACGGAAAGCATCGCATAGGCGAACTGTAGGAACACCCAGAAAATACAAAGCACAATGATGCCGATATTCTGCCCCAGAATCAGCGTGATCAGCGCGCACAGCAGACCTCCGCCAACCATCCACGGGGTACGACGGCCCAATGGCGTGCGTGTGCGGTCGGACAACACTGAAATCAGCGGCATCGCAAACATGGAGGCCACTACGCCGACAATCACCAACACGGCCAGGGGCATCGCCAATTCGGTGGCGACGGGCAACGGGCGGCCAGTGGCCGGATTGATGGCGATATGACCGGCAACAGCAGTGTCATAGCCGAACGTACGCGCAATCGCGTTGGGCATGGCAATGGTGTTCAACGCCACCCAAGGTGCGCCGACCAGAATTGAAGCAGCGAAGAAACCCCAGTTGAGTCGGGAGACCTGACCTGCGGTAGGGCGTTGGCCATTGACGGCGACCATGGGATCGCGCATGTCGAGGTAGGCGGACGACATATCCGGCGCGGGAGTGTCCACACTGGCGGCTGCAGCAGCGGCTGCCGAAGAACCGGCGGAAGCCAATCGCACAGCCTGGGCCTCAGGCTGGTCCGCAGAGGCTTCGGGCGGGCGGCGGCGATTCTTGATGGCCAGTCTGGCCACGGCGGCTTTGTCTTCGGGACTTAGGACCTTGTCCAAATCCGGGCGATCATCAATACCCGGACGCACATACGGTTCCAACATGATGCTGCTCTTTCTCTGTTCTGCTGCTCGTCTCGTCGATTCCGGCGGGATGCTTGGGCCGCGCCCGCAGGAGCATGACCTTCAACCCCGCATACGCAAAACCGCCCGGGCGCACTGGCTTCAGTGCACTGCGGGCGGTTTGCTCTCCATGAACCCAGCTTACGCCGGGCGCACTACTTGGAGCGCGCACAGCGGAGTGGCGTTTATGGGCCAACGGTTAGTCGATATCGGCAATCGGCGGGTTGGCGAGCAGATCGCGGGTTTCGTGGTCGCCGGCGGCATCGCTCCAGGCAAGGCTGGCAACCGGGGTGGTGTTGTCTGTGCCGAGGCCGCGTCCGGGCTCGAAGGTGAGGGCGGCCGTGGACGTGCCGTCGGCGGCGGTCCAGCGGAAGGTGATGGACGTGTCGCCATCGACCTCGTAGCTGGACTCGCCATCGAATGCAGGCAGTTCGTTGCGGAACTTGGCCAGGGCGTTCAGGGCCTTGACCACCGGGCGTTCGAGGTTTTCATCGATTTCGGCGGTGGAGTAGTAGTGGCGGTTGATGTCGCGGCCGTTGTTGGTGCGGCGCAGCAGTTCCATGTCGTTGCGGCCGGCGAGCGCGCCCACGTAGTAGACCTGCGGCACGCCCGGCAGGAAGAACTGCACGGCGCGGGCGGCCAAGTAGTGCTGGTCGTTGCAGCCGAGGGCCGAGTAGTACGTGGAGTTGACCTGGTAGAGGTCGAGGTTGGACGCGGCGGCACCGGTGGCGGCCTGGGATTCGCCGTGGGTGTTGGCATGGATGGTGTTGACCAGGTTGTCGACGTCCTCGTCGGGCACGAGGCCCTTGAGGGAGCGGTCGAGCTGGTCGGAGCCGATGTCGATCACGCCGATGCCATCGTGCGTATCGAGCACGGTGACGGCGTTGTTCGGGCGGATCTCGGTCCAGTGGGCCACGGGTTCGACGTGACCGGTGAACAGCGAGTGCAGAAGCAGCGGCGGCAGGGCGAAATCGTAGACGCGGTCCACCTTGGAGGCGATCTCCACCTGCTTCTTGTAATAGCTGTGAACCTCGATGAGGATTTCAAGGCCGCGCTTGACGCCCTCCTCGCGCAGACGGGAGATGAGCTTAAAGGTCTTGGGGGTCATGAAGCAGCTGGTGCCGGCTTCCTTGGCGCCGTAGCCCACGGCGTCGAGACGGATGTAGCGCACGTGGCTGGCGGCCATCTGATCGAAGATGGACATCAGGTATTCCCAGCCCTTGGCGGAATCAGTGTCGATGTCCACCTGCTGCGGGGTGAAGCTGACCCATACCAAACGGGTCTTGCCGCCGAGGTTGTAGTGGGTGAACGGCAGGCCCGGGCGCGGGCGGTAGATGCCGGCCAGGTCTTCTTCGGTAGCGCCGTTCGGGAAGACGGAGCTCATGGTCAGGAACATCGGGTAGTACTCGGAGTTCTCGCCGTTCTTCAGCACGTCCTGGAATTGGGCGGATTCCCAGCTCATGTGGTTGACGATGGCGTCGACCATGATGTCGTGGGTTGTGGAGAGTTCGGCGACGTCATCCCACGAGCCGAGGCGCGGGTCGACCTTGGTGTGGTCGATCGGGTCGAAGCCTGCATCCGCACCATCGAACGGAGTGAAGAACGGCAGGATATGCACGCCGTCATACACGCCGTCGAAGCGGGTGCGCAGGATGTCGGTCATCGAGCTAAGAGTGCCATCGCCGAGACGATCGGCGTATGTGATGAGTTGCACTTTGTTTTTCATGGGACCTCCCTTGGCTCATGGGCGCGGGTGCAATTTGCGTGCGCATCTGCCTGTTTGTTGTTTACGTATTTGCATACTCACGTATGTATCGAACCGGTTCGATATTACCTCGAAAGGGACGTCAATGTCCAGTCGCGCAGTGAAATGCGCGTGTCGAACCGATTAGATGCGGTGTTCTATGCAGCTTAGCCTGTCCGACTCCAATGTGTCCGATTGATAACGCCCGGTTTGTTGCGCATTTTGGTTGAGGCTTGAGTTGAGAGACATGGTCCGTCGTCCGGGTACGATTTCAGTCGCCAAACCAAATCAACCTATTTAGGAAGGCGACGGAACCATGCCGAATCAGATTCTACAGGTCGACGAGAACATGCTCGAGACGAAGCTGGACCGGTTGGTGTCGGAGAAGGTCGAACAGCTGTTGAACGCGATGCTGGACGCGGAGGCCGACGAGATCACGGGCGCGTGCAGGCGTTCGTATACGCTGGAATGCAAGACGAATGCGGCCAGACGCGCGCTCGAGGGCGAGCCCCTCGCCCGCGTGGCGCGCGACGCGGGTTGCACGCCGACGAGCGTGTACCAGTGGATGCGCCGCTACCGGAGCGAGGGGATACTGGGACTGATGGACAGGAGAAACGCGCCGATGCCGGCCGAACCGATGCCCGCGGCCGGCGATGACGTGGAGGAGCTGCGCCGGCAGGTGGAGGTCCTGCGGCTGGAGAACGCGGTGATGCGGGAGACGATCGATGTTTTAAAAGCCGACGACCCGCGCCTCGACCCGTCCATGCTGACGAACAGGGAGAGGACGCGGGTCGTCGACGCGATCAGGGGTGAATTCGGCCTGGCGGCCTGTCTGAAGGCCGTGGGGCTGAAACGCAGCACCTACTATTACGAGCGCGGCGCGATCGCCGCGGGCGACAGGTACGCCGTGCTGCGGGCCCGCGTCGCCGGCCTGTTCGAGCAGGGTGGGCGCGCATGGGGATACCGGACCATCCACCGCATGCTGCGCCTTGACGAGTCCGACCCGATCGTCGTCTCGGAGAAGGTCGTCAGGCGGATCATGCGCGAGGGGGCCATGCGGCCCGTGTACCTGAAGCGGCCGAAGCGGTGGAGCTCCTACGCCGGCGAGATCGGCGAGGCCCCGGCGAACCTCGTGGAGCGGGACTTCCACGCCGACGCGCCGAACATGCTGTGGGTCACGGACGTCACCCAGTTCACCATGGACGGGTACAAGTGCTGGCTTTCCCCGGTGGTCGACTGCTTCGACGGGATGGTGGTCTCCTGGACCTTGTCGCGCTCCCCGAACGCCGACATGGCGAACCGGATGCTCCTTGACGCGGTCGCCACGCTCAGGGACGGGGAACATCCAATCATCCATTCCGATTAAGCCGGTTTTGTTGTTAAGCCGGGGAACGGTTCGGGGTCTTGGTG
>OLSC01002219.1_pt1 | contig 14245 bp, 16 predicted proteins | sample 1672881 | NCBI WGS metagenome assembly OLSC01 (sample SAMEA3136733, study PRJEB25190) | human gut metagenome | biome: human gut; feature: human-associated habitat; material: faeces | place: Austria | collected 2013
AGTAGCCTTAATTTTATTATCTGCTTTTGATGTAACTGTAACTGTTGCAGTTCCTTTACCTTTTGCTACTACTTTTCCATTTGAATCCACTGTTGCTACTGAATTATTTGAAGATGAATATGTCACTTCCTTATTCGTAGCATTACTTGGTTGAACTGTTGCTGATAATGTCATACTTTCTCCAACTTTTAAGTTAGCTGAACTTGGTGTTAATGCAATTCCTGTGACATTAACTGTATTTTCTGTAACTGTAATTGTAGCAGTAGCCTTAATTTTATTATCTGCTTTTGATGTAACTGTAACTGTTGCAGTTCCTACACCTTTTGCAACAATATTTCCATTTGAATCCACTGTTGCTACTGAATCATTTGAAGAAAACCAAATTACTCCTTTTGACCAAGCGTTATCAGGTTTAACAGTTGCACTCACCTTTGTACTTTCTCCAACTTTTAAGTTAGCTGAATATGTACTCAATTCTACTGATTGAGGATCAACTTCGACTTTTTCTTCCGGTTGGATTCTAACAGAATAGAATGTAGTAGCAAACCCTCCCTCTGTTGTTTCTAACTGAGCAGTAACATCAATATCGCATTTATCAGTATTAACAGTATAGTTAGCTGATCCATTATATTCCTGTTGATGAACTCTACTTCCTCCAATATATACATTAAATAACCACGATTTATCCTCTGCTAGTCCATCCATACCATTAGCTGATATTGTAAATGATTCTCCACACTTAACAGTAGATGGCCCATTTATACTGGCTCCAAATGTATTTATTTGAGGTACTAGTAAAACTGATAACATTCCTAATGTAGCTATTTTTTTCATCTTATTCGCTCCTTTGATTTAATCAAACATCTCTATGTACACATACTACCACCTATGTCTATGAATGTCAATGTTTTTTTCTAGTTAGAAAAGCATAATACAGTTCATGTTCAATTTTCTTTTGCAGTCTATAATATGTTCTTGGTGACATATACAACTCATTGATCACCTGATGAACAGGGTTTTTTCTTAAATATTTTTCAATCAATATTATTCTTTCTTTAAGATCAAATTGATTAATAATCTTAATGATTTCCATTAAATCAACAACTTTTTCATTTTTTTTAAATCTATCATCCTCAATTTTTAAATCAATTTGATAATCAGAGCTGATTGATATATCGGTTCTGTTCATACTGGATACCTTGATATAATCAAAAAACATAAAAATTGCTTTCAATTCATTTCTAATAATTTTTATATCAATATCCAATTCATCAATAGCATACATCTAATTTAACTCCTTTAACAATCTTCATCTGATTTTTCATTTTTAACACATGAATCAATAACAGGCATTAAGGTTGCATACTGTTCTGAGTTGATTTTTCCCTCACTAAACAATTGATCAACCACACATACAGCATTAACAACATCTTTGTTACAAATCTGAACTGCCAAATAAATACACCTCCTAAAAAGTATAAATTAGTACATTACTACATTAACATACAAAATAAGACAAATTCCCTAAACTAATTCCTTAATCCAATTCCTTAATATTTATTAACTTTAATTGCAATAAAAAAAAAGATCACGATTTGTGATCTTATAAATTTTCATTCAATAAATTTTGTACTAATTCAATTGTTGCCTGTTTTCTAATGAGATATAACGAAGCAGTACAATACTGAATGCGACAAGTTGTTATTTTATTATCTGTTTCTTTTTTAAAAAAGGTATAATATATAATTTTTCTTTCAGTAAGATTTAATGTATTATTAAACAAATCAACAAATACTGTTATAAATCTTATAATTTCCTCTTTTTTATTTAAAAAATTAACCATCTTTTCATATTCAGAATTTTTTCCTGATCCCCCACCACTAATCAACATGGATTCTTCTTCATCATCTTTTTCCTTTTTTAATTCAATTATATTTAGAGAACTATTTTTAATTTTTAATTGTAGAACCTCATTAATTTTATAAATTAAGTGTTCTGCATTTAAGTTGTTATTTTCAAAGACTATACTGCCTTTAAATGACACACTAACTGAATTAAGACTATCTACAAATTCCTTTAAATAATTCTTCGCTACAAGATATTCAATTTTTTTTGATTCCTGTTCTTCATCTAATATTCCATAATCAATACAGTCATTTAAAAATGTATCAATATTACCTAATTTATTTATTTTCTGACTCATATTCATCCTCCTATGATCAAATTACCCTGAACTATATTTTAACAAAATGTGACATTTTTTTCAACTTTAGACACTTTTTTAATCATTTTCAAAAAATTTTAAAAAAATATGACATTACAATCAACAAAAGATTATTTATATATCATTGAAGCCAATAAAGTTCGAATATATAATAAAATGAATATTGTGGTGTTATTATGAAAAAAATCAATCTTGCTGAAAATATCAAAATGTTTCGAACTTTAAAAGGACTAACACAAGATGAATTAGCAAAAAAATTACGAGTTAAACGTAGTACAGTATCATCTTGGGAGAATAGTATAAGTCTTCCAGATATATACACATTATTAGAGATTGCAAATATACTAAATATTTCCTTAATTGATCTAATTTATGAAAAAAAAATAAACTTAGAATTAACTCAGAATATCGACAGAGTTAAACAAATCCAACGTAAATTGGAATATCTAACCAATTCTGAATTAGATGATTTAGAATTTGCATTGAAACTAATTGAAGAAAGAAGAAAAAAACTACATCAAATATAGTTTTTTTTTTTTACTTATTAATCCCCTCCATATTATTTTTTGTCTACATACTAACACTTTTGTATATTTATGTCAATAAAAAAGCATAAAAAAAGTCTATCAATCTCATAGATCAATAGAACTTATATCTACAATTAACTTTGTATATTACTTTTTATCAAATCAATAAAATAAGTAACTGGTACTTTCATCAAATATGTTTTAAATATATCTCTTTCTAACTTATCCTCTATAATTTCTTCTAATAATTCATCATAACTCAAATCTGAATTATCATTCAAATTAAACTCAATTATTCTCTCATCATCCTTTATCTGACTAATGATGTTCTTATATAAATCATCCTGTAAATCTAATATATACTTTTCTATTAACTGTTTATAAGTATAATACTTACTAAACTCCATCCAATGAATAGAGTCATCATCTTCCTTTTTAGAACCATCATACAAATTAGACAATAACATATCTAAATTAGAAAAATATAAAGAATTTTGTGATTGATTAGCGTTAAGTAATTGATCAATATCATTTTCTACTGCTAATCTTAACTCACCATTAAACAAATCATCATCAGCAAATTTCCATATATGAGGTATACAACTAGTACATATCTTAACAATTAAATTATCTATTTTTTTAAATAGTTCTTGTTCTTCTTTACTAGTCAAAATCAATCTAAACCCATCAATTTTCAAACTTTCACATCCCTATAACTAATATTCATTAACTCTATTATAACAGATGGATATTTATTTCAAATAAAATTTTACCCCCATATATATAATTTATCTATACATTTCACTATCCCCATACACTAAAATAACCAAAGAGAGCCTGTTCTAAGGCATACTTCCTCCTAAGTAGCGTTAGAAAAATAAAAAAAGAACAAAATTTGTTCTAAGTCTATACTCTGATATTCTTCTTTAATCCTCTTTCGATTCTTTAAAATGCCATGACCGTTCGTTGCCCTTGTCTTGACACGCTATTCCTCTGCATTATCGCAATAATACATTTTACGTCCTTTAATATCTCTATGTAAATTCTGTACGTTTTAGCGTTGAAATATCAGCTCCACCTTTCGGTCGAACCTACCTTTTTGTTGATCTCTCAACCTTGAATCCCTATATTTTTGTACCACTAGCTTTTATACGCCTAGTATTAACGATTGTGGGTTACAGGTACTCTATATCTCTAAAGGTTTTCACCACGACATAGGATTTTAAGTCTATCATACGACATCCATTTGAGGTTAGAAGGTCAAACGTTACCGATTACAAAAATATGCAATCGCCCAAACACCACCCACTGATTACGAGTAGATTTCGATAGGGTTATCCTTTGGCTCTACCACACCACAAATTGCTATTCCTGTATCATATCACCCAAGATACACTCATCAGCTTATTTAATTACTTCGACAACAAAAAAAGTCCTTTTAATCATAGTGATCAAAAGGACTTCTAGTCTTTATAATAACTTACCCTACTATTTTTTCCAATTTATTGTTACCTCACAAAAAAAAATGTAAAAATAACTTAAAAAGATTGTTCTAAAGGTTGTCAATCCCACAGAATAATAGTATAATAAATTCATACCTTGAAGTGCTTCTAATAAAAAACGAAGTTTGGCGACAGAGTTTTTACTAGAAGTCCTTTTTTTTTATATTTAATTAATTTTTTAAAAAACTTTTTTTCTTACGATAAAGTTACATTCCAACTTATGGTCAATTTAACTTTATTTAAACTATAACCGTCTTTTAGAAGATTTGCAATAAAAAAATAACTTTTTTTTTCAAAACTGTGCATAAATTTTGATTTTTTTACATATGCTATGCAGTTAATTCTTATATTTATCATAAATAACGACTTTTACCATAGCAATAATTTTATCTTATTCGGTTAATTAAATAACCAAAATGGAGTCATTTATTTTCAAATATCGACTCAAAATACCTTTAAATCCCTGTTTATATAGATATTCTTAGTCATGTTAAATGTCTAAACTATCTATATAAAAAAAATAAAAGATGAAAATCACCTTTTTATCCTTGTCGATAATTGTATATTTTTGTAATTGGTGATATCATATAATTGAATTGGGAATAAGTTCATCCCTATAAAAGATATATATCATTCTCAATTTCCCTGTTTTTATTCTCAAAAAAACACCAATCCAGTTGGTGTTTTTTTTCAATCATAAAACTTTTTTCTTAGTCTATACGCTGATCGCTACCAGTATAAATAAATTCTGTATGTTTACATTTAGGACAAACATAAATTTTAAACATAAGATGTTCCTCAACATCAAATAAAGATTTCAATAATCCTCTATTATTCTCCTGTGATTCAAACTTATACTCCTTTAAATACTTTAATGGAACATGACATCTTAAACAATCCATTAACTATTCCCCCTATTCTTTGTTATAATCATATCAAAAAAGAAAGATGAAATATACTACTTTTATAATTCCTTAGTCTTTTTGCAATTGCATACTATTTCTTGTATAATAACAAATGGAGTCATAGATAAGGTGCGACTTTTAATCTCGCTCTCAAAAGCGAGGTGATCTCATGAACGCTCTATTAACCTTTGTATTATTAGTAGTTAATTTGGCTAATGGAATTTTTCAATTAGTCAAAAATGTTCGTGATAATAAAAAAAAGTAAAAGCACCTAATTGTCTTGGCGGACAGGTGCTTTTATAGAATAAAACAATTATTTTATGAGAGCCGAAAGTCGTATGGACAATCTATGGCTCTTTTTAATACTATGTACTTTATAGCTTTATTATAACCATTTTCTTATAATTTTTCAAGCTAGTACCCCTTTTTTACAAAGTGAATTGAATATTTTTGACTTCCAACCCCCTGTATTTGAGTTATCAAACAGGGGGATTTTTTATTCGCTGCTTTTTTCATACGATCTATTGTTTGTTCAGTGGTTCTCCTTTCCATAACATCACCACTGATAGTATAGAACAAACTGAACACGATTATGAATTGATATCCAAATTCATCTCATGTTCTTTTAACAACTTATCTAGAGTTGGTCGTGAGATATTTAATTGTCTAGCCATTTCAGCTTTACTAATCATTCTAATACGATATTTCTCATAATATTCTTCTAAGTTATCTATTTTAATCTTCTTTCTTCCTTTATATTTACCTTTAGCTTTAGCCAAAGCAATTCCCTCACGTTGACGTTCTAACAAGTTTGAACGTTCAAATTCATAGATCGCTCCAATCATAGTCAACATCAGTTTCCCCATAGGTGTACTACTATCAATATGCTCTTTATCACTCACTAAATTCACTTCTTTTTGATTTAAATAATCTACAATCTCTAATAAGTCTTTCGTATTTCTAGCTAAACGTGATAAATCATGAACAATAATGGTATCTCCATCTCGAACATAATCTAACATTTCTTGTAACTTAGGTCGCTCTTTATTTTTAGCACTCATTTTCTCTATAAACACTTTTTCAACTTCATGTTTTTTCATAGTGACAAGCTGACGTTCCTCATTCTGATCGACACTACTTACCCTAACATAACCAATTTTCATTTTATCACCTAAAACAATAACTATTATTATTAATAAAAAAATAGAATTAAAGATAACTTTACGAACTGTAAATTAATTAAAATCTAAGTCTATTTTAACACATTTGTACCAGGAGAAGAAATGTAAATTTAGAGTACACCTTATTTTAACACAGATTTTGATTTACTTTTTTCAATATCTACCATAGTTACTATTATCAAAATAAATGAAATTTAAAGAGAAAAATCTAATATAGACATAAAAAGATTAATTAAGATATGTGGTATAATATGGTTAATAAACAAATAAATAGGAGGATATTGTAAGTTGATTAACAAAATTAAACTCGAAAAAATAGGAACTTATAGCGATAGTGTAGAAATTAACCCTACTGAAATAAACTATTTTTATGGAAGTAATGGTAGTGGTAAAACTACATTATCTAAACTTATTCAGGAACCAACAAGATATCCTAATTGTGAAATAGATTGGCTAAATTCAAATATTCAAACAATGGTATACAATCGTGACTTTGTTAAAGATAATTTTTCACAAAGTAACTCTATTAAAGGGGTTTTTACCTTAGGAAAAGAAACTACAGAAGCGAAAAAAATTATTGCTAATGCAAAAAACGAAATTGAAAAAATAACACCAAGAATTGAAAGAAATAACAAGACATTATTAAAAAAACAAGAAGAAGTAGCAAACGAAACAGAAATCATACAGAATAAATGTTGGAAGTTAAAGCAGAAATACAATAATATATTTAAAGAAGCGCTTAAAGGTTCAGTAAAAACCAAAGAAATCTTTTTTAATAAATGCTTAAATCAATACAACAATGAATCTGATTTACTTAGCGAAAACACACTAAAGGAAAGATATGACAAAGCATTCAGTAACAATTTAATTGTCTACCCAGAATTAAATACTATTACATATGATAAACTGAAATCATTTGAATCAAATCCAATTCTATCATTTAAGATAATAGGTAAAGAGGATATTGAAATTGGTAAACTTATTATGTCATTAAATAATAGCGATTGGGTTAATCAGGGGATTAAATTCTTAGAAAGTAGCACCGATCTTTGTCCATTTTGTCAACAAAGAATAAACTCTGATTTAAAATCTCAATTAGAAGATTTTTTTGACAAAACATATTTTGAAAAATGTAATGAACTAACCATATTCAAAAAAGACTACTATAATTATATTAATGATTTGATTTTAAACTTACGTAAAATAGAAAATTTTGATATAAACATACTCGATATTAACAAATTAAATGAAAAATTAAACTTATTAGAATTTAAATTTAAAAATAATTTAATAAAACTTGATGAAAAAATAAATTCTCCTAGTATTTCTATAGAACTGACAACTCTAATAGATGATTTTGAAAAAATATCATTACTTTTATCAGAATATATATTAAAAATAAAAGAGCATAATAAATTAGTGAAAAATATATATACAGAAAAAACTATACTTTCTAATCAAATATGGAAGTACATTTATTCAGAGTTAGAAACAGATATAGCCAATTATAAGTCTAAAATAAACGATTTATCAAACGCTCAAAATGGATTAAATAATGCAAACATTAATTTTTCAAATAGCATAAAAGAATTGGAATCTACAATTAAAGAAAAAGAAAAAGAAATAAGTTGTACTGCATATACTGTACATGAGATAAATAGAATTTTATCATTATTTGGGTTTAATAATTTTAAGTTAGCTGAAACCGAAGAAAATGGTTTTTATAAAATAATTAGACCTAATGGAGAAGATGCACAACAAACTCTTAGTGAAGGTGAATATACTTTTATTACTTTTTTATATTTTTATCAACTAATAAAAGGAAGTACAGATCAAACTGGAATAACTACTGATAGAATTATTGTAATTGACGATCCAATATCTAGTTTAGATAGTAATGTATTATTCATCGTAAGTAATCTAGTAAAAGAGGTTATAAAAGACTGTAATGAAAAAATAAATGGAATAAAACAAGTATTTATATTAACACATAATGTATACTTCCATAAAGAGATAACCTTTAGAGGAAATAGAGATCATACGACTTCAAAAGAATCATTTTGGATTGTCAGAAAACTTAATGGAAAATCGAATATAAATAAGCATGAAAGTAATCCTATAAAGACAACTTATGAGCTCCTATGGTCAGAAATCGATGATTTGAATAAAATAAATACAGCCACTATTTTCAATACTTTAAGAAGAATTTTAGAATATTACTTTAATATTTTAGGTGGTATGAAGTATGAGGAACTCATTAATCAATTTGAGGGAGAAGATAAATTAGTTTGCCAATCTCTGGTTTCATGGATAAATGATGGTTCGCATTTTATCAGTGATGATCTTGAAATGCCAATAGATACGGATAAAATCGAAAAGTACTTGGCAGTATTTAAATTAATTTTCGAAAAAATGGGACATGAAGGACATTATAATATGATGATGGGTAGAAATAAAATTGGTTAAAATATTCTAAATTATCCAATAAAATATTTCAAATAAGAAAAGAGCAAAACTACTCTCTAGTTTTGCTCTTTTCTTATTTCTTTTACTTTTTCTATTGATAATTTTGTTTTCACTAAAATGATTTCATTATCTAAAACCTCTAATAATTTTTTGTGATTTCTATTTTTTGTATATTTTTCTTTAACTCAATAAAATATTTAATAAAATATGTAAAAAATGATAAACTGAAACACATTTAGTATTCTAATAAATTACATTTTTATACAAAAAATATTCATTTTTGGTAAAATATTGAATAAATGGAATTATTGATATATAATGTTTTTGTATTTAATAAAATAATATAGGGGGACTATTATGCTAAAAAAAACTATAATTACTACATTTTGTATTTGTTCAGCAGTTACACTAGTGACACCTAAACAGGCTTCTGCTGCAACAGTAGAATCAGGTTATTACTCTCGTGGTTACTTTCCACCAATTGTTGAAGAAACAGTAACATCTTCTTCTATTGAAAAAGCTCGTGAACAACTTACTTGGAAAAGTGAAACAAAGTTAGTTCAACAATTTTTACCTGATTTAAGAAATTATTATTATGCTCTTTCAACCTCTGATTCAAAAGTTGCAAGTTCTGGTGAAAGAAGAGCTATTGATAAAATAAGTGCTACTGTAAAAGTATATGATAAAAATGGGGCATTTGTAGAACAAAATACTGATTCACAGAGTTATGCTAGTCATGCAGGGACTCAATCAGCTAATTATTATCAGGCTGGAAAAGGATTTACTGCTTATGGATCACATTCATACAAATCAGCTGGATACACAGATAGTTATCATGAAACATCAAAATTCATAAAATAGAATGATATATGAAGAAATACATATTCCGAAACATTTCAACAATTATTATATTATCCATATTATTGTTAACTGGATGCTCAAATATCGAACGTGAGTTAGTATTTTCGAAACAAGTGACTAATCCAGATAATATTAAATATCTCCCAATAGCATCTCAAGTCTCAAATGTTTCAATTGGTTTGCTTGAAGAAGATGGGACAGTAGTAGAGTCAAAAGAGTTCAAACTTTCTACAAATGAAGATTTTGAATATTTCATTAACGTTGCAAACTTTATGGGAGAATGGAAAAATTACCAATTAATAACATTTATTGACTATAAACAAAGTGAGTTTTATGTAGACGATATCAAAAAAGAAGAGTTTATATTTTCATTAGAAAATAATAAAGATATTCAAATTCCAGTTGCATTAAAAGAGTTATCTGAAGGGATTCATGATGTAATTTTTGCTATAATTAAAGATCCAGGGATAAACTTAACTACTACTGAAAGGTTAAATGGAGAAAGTTATAACATTTTATACATTAGAGTGAAAATTATAGTAGGGGAATCTAATCCGCCTTTAATTAAATATGTTGAATTTAACACTCCTACGATAGATTCATTACCACTTGTAGATATATTCCTTCATGATAATAGAGCGAATTTACAAGCAATCACGTATAAAGAACTAACGGAAAATGAATTTAATTGTTATTTAACTATTGGAAATAGTAGAGGAAATGATATTAAAAATTATGCTATTTTACTTATAGATAACGGAAAACAAATTAATGTTACGAACAGCGATTCAGTATTATTTGTTTCCATTCCATATAATGAAACGATTCAAATTCCTCTTTATCTCCACTTTTCGGAACCTAATCTACATAATATAAATGCAATTCTGATTGAGGAACCATATGGAAATCCATCAGAGTTAGAAATTTATAATAGTATTCGAGTTGGATTAAACGTAAAATAAAAAAGAATTGACGTTACTATATAGCGTCAATTCTTTTTTATTTTACGTTTAAATCTGCCTATGAAGACATTAATAAAGTCTACGATATTTTAAATTACCATCTTAATTTTTTAAATCATGAATAATTAAGATTAACCCTAAGATCATAAAAGAAAGATTAACTAAAATATAATCTAAACTATCAATTGCAAATTGAGGGTTAGCAAAACAATTAAAATAAGCATTTATAAATATTTTAATATATGATAATGGATAAAGAATAAATAATGAAATAATAGTGCTCCCAACTAACAATATCAAACCAACTTTATTTAATCTTTTTAATGTGCACATTTAAAATCTCCCCCAAAAAATCAAGATACTTTATTTTACACTTAAATTATTTAAAAAGCAAATTCATAGAATTTAACATTAAATTTACATTTTTATTGAATATCCTAGTATTGTTTAATCTATTTTTTAGTACAACCATACTGTACTACATTCCATAAAACATCATTGAAATATAGCTGATTAATACACTATGCTCAACATATATCCGCCCTCAAATATAATCTATTACTTTGTATGAGTTTAGACATAAATTAAATGTTCTAACAAAGTTCCAACTTTTTCCTCCATCAGGACTCACTAACACTCTACTTCTAAATTGATCGAACTTATATATCAAATCAGTTCCTAAAGATGTTTTTCTCATTACCATATTACCTTTTTTCATTACTTCTACCGCCTGTAAACCGCTCATAGAATCTCTCCTATCTACAAATAAATTTAATTTCTGTTAAGTAAAAAATTCATTACTTAACAGAAAAAAATTACATATAAAATAGCAAATACAATACAGATCAAACGGAGTCCCCACCAAATTAGTTCCATAAAATCGATTAATAATTCTTTTTTCATAATTGTTATTCGGCGGTTGATTTAGTATAATAAATTTAGAGATTGGAGGAAGAACTTCTTCTCCCTCTTTTCTCCTTATCTTAATAGTACATCTAGTATGAACACTTTAATTATTGCTACTAGAGTACCAATTTCTAAAGCTAAGCCAATGAGTTCTGATACAACTCGCTTAGCTTTTTTTATTTGGCTCTGTTTTAGTTAAATGTTGATATTGTATGCTAAAATAAATCGCTCAATCAAAAAAAGCATATAAAAAATAGGAAAGTTAAGAGCCTATTTTTTATATGCTTTCAATTATTTAATTTTAAGTATTAGCTAATCACTTACTAAAGTTTAGAGTATTTTTCTCTTTATTTTTATACCTTTTTTTAAAAGAAATTGTTCAAATGCTTCAGGTGTTCCTGTTGTAAATTTAGTCCTGTCAATCGGAAAGCATAGTTTATTCCCATAAACTATTACAAAAATATTTTTCATTTTATATACTACAGTAATTTGTTCGTGATATGCTTTGGTTTCAAGTTCACTTTTGAGGGATAAACTATTTTCATCATCTATAGAATTTTTTTCATTTAATTCAATATAGTCCTCATAGACAACTATATTGAACTGAGGGTCCTTATTCCCATATAAATTACTTTGTTTCTTATAAGATTTTACACCTTGAATTTTCCAAAAATTCAAGAAGCAGAGTAATAAAACAAAAACACCAATACAATAAACTATAAAATTAATATAATCCCCAAATAAATAAAATCTGAGAGATGAATACGCATATACAAAAATTGCAAATAAAACTATAATTCTTAAGTATGGTTTATTTGATGCTTTAGATAGTTCGATTGTAACTAATTTATTTAATATAGTCTGATTTTCAAATAAAGATTCCAATTAATCTCTCTCCTTTTACACCCCTCGTTAATTCTCACTTTATTATAACCGTTTTTTACCATTCGTTCAATATAAAGCCACACGTCCCTCATTATCTTCATTCTAAATAACCATCAGATAAAAGCGGGTATTTTCTCACAAATTTTCTTATTAGAGATTACTGAATAACTCGCTTGTGATTGAACGTAAGCTTTTTGAATTTTCAGGAGTTCTTTTTCATCTTTAAAAAGCTCAATCCACTTGAACCACATTAAATAACTATTTAAGTGTTTAGTTGAAATACCTCTAAACTTTTCTAAGAAAGATTTAAAATTACTATGAAAGGCATTGATATGTTGGATATGATAAATACCTTTTATATGCTTTCCTGACGGAATAGCTCTATGTTCTAAATTTAATTGTGTTGCTATTTTTTTATATCCATGAGCACTATCCGTACACAAAATAGAATGAGCAGCGATATGTCCTTCAAAGAAACGTTTTAAATTCTCATATTTTACTCGTCCTGTTCCAATCATTCCAATTAAAATATTACCTGTTCTATCTAAAGCAGTTCCAATACATACTTGCTCAGTCGATAAGCCACGTTTACCTACAGAGTCACCGCCACGCTTACGAGGTGCTCGTGGCATTGTAAATCTTTTACTTTTAGAGTGATTTCCTTTATAACTGTAACGCAGATAACATTCATCTGCCTCGACCAATCCATCCACTTCACCTGTTCCCATAAATGAACTAAGAGCATCTAAAATTTTATGTCTCCAGAAAAAAGCTGTGGCAAGGTTTATCTGACATTCCTCAGAACATCGACGTAAACTATATCCTTTAATCATACACTCAATATAATCAATCCATACCTTTGTTTCTTTCTTTGAATAAGCAGTTGGTGTTTGAGTTTGTTGACTAAATGATTTACGACAATTGTGGCAGAGATAACGTTGATTCCCGTTGGATTTACCATTTTTCACAATATGTTCATTCCCACAAAAAGGGCATGTATATTGCCCTGAAGAATATCTTGTTTCTTGAACTTCATTTTGTAGTTTTGATAAGTCGGACTTAAAAATTCCTTTTTCAACTTCGATTAAGATTTCTGGTAAATCATTAGATGCGACTCGCTTCAAAAGTGATAAAATAAGTGATTTTGGCATTCAATTAACTCCTCAAAAAATACTCTATTACTATTATATTGAATTCACTAATATTTTTTTCTTCCACCTGTTAACCTCCTTTCTATACATAAATTATACCATAAAATAACATTTTTTTCAAATCATTAACCAACTTTTAGATGTTTAAAAAACATCATTTAAAAAATATATTTTTCTTTTATTTTCCTAAGAATAAGGGTACAATTATAAAGACTAGTTAAGTTTGAGCAATATTAATTTATATATCTATTTTAGAATTAAATTGTTTAACTTATTATTTAAGGAGGAATGTAAAATGGAAAATGAATTAAATAAATGCGGCGAAGGCTGCGGGTGTGGACACGATCATGATAGCCACGGATGTGGAGATAACTGTGGATGTGGAGAACATGAACATGAACACTTTGTTGTTGATTTAGAAGATGATAACGGAAATGTTATATCTTGCCCAATAGTTGATGCATTTGAATTTGAAGAAAATGAATATGTATTAGCTCAAAATCCAGAAGATGAATCAGTTTACTTATTCAGATCAACTGAAGAAGGAGAACTTATAGTTCCAGAAGAAGCTGAGTTTGATAAAGTAACAGAATATTATACTAACGTTTTAGCTGACGAGTAATATTTTAAGGAGGTTATGCAGAGTAATTTGTATAATCTCTTTTTTATTTACTT
>OLSC01002224.1_pt1 | contig 14221 bp, 14 predicted proteins | sample 1672881 | NCBI WGS metagenome assembly OLSC01 (sample SAMEA3136733, study PRJEB25190) | human gut metagenome | biome: human gut; feature: human-associated habitat; material: faeces | place: Austria | collected 2013
ATATGGTAGGTCTGTTTGGGCGACACTTCTTTAGTGTAGTCGCCATCAAGGGAGGTATTGGTAGTCCACCAGCTGAACAAGGTCTTAGTGAAACCTATTGAAAAAGCATGTCGATAAGACTTTCCTATATTGGTCGGCATAGTATAGGTGATGATCGGATTGTCTTTATCTTGATAGATCAGGGGAAATAAATCATCTTTGCACTTTGCGTAAACGTAGCTTATACTCCAAGTATTTGACAGATTCAACAATAGCCTGATACGATGTTCGGTAGTAGGTACTAAATTCGGATTCCCTTTAGCATAAGAGTATTCAGAGATATAGACAATAGCCGGATTCATGCTCTTATAAGGGATATCTCCCATTCTTTTTGAATAGGATAAAGAGGCTTGGTTCTTTTCAGAGAAAAGGTAACCCACCTTGATGGAGGGAAACAGATTGCGATATGTGCGTTTGTCACCTGCTATGTTATTGGAAATACATTTCACTTCATCCTCTTGTACCCGTATACCGCCATTTAATGTAAATTTCTTCCATTGCCATACATATTCTGCATAGCCTGCATAACCTATACCTTTATAAGTAAATAGCCCGCTTTTATCTTCTTTCTGCCATCCTTCTCCACTCTGATATGCGTAATACATTTGGTTGTTGGTATGGTTATTATAATAGTCGCCACCCCATTTCAACCTGGAATGTTTGTTGAGCAAGAAGATATAATTTATTTCTGCTTTCCATAAATCAGAAACAGTTCCGGTGTTGCTACATTTATTATCCTCTTCGTTTTTCTCCGGATACTGATAAAGATAATGGTGATTCAGTTCTTTCGTTTCATCACTTCTCAAATAATCAAGAACTGTTTGCAAAGTATTCTTTCCGTTTTTTGATTTCCAATTATAGTTCAAACTAGCCTGATATATTTTGTCATCCCCTTTCCCTTTACTATGGTAGGAAGAGGTATATTCCTTTTCTGTTTCTTGTGTTTCGGAAAAAGAAGAAGATTTTAGTGTGCTTCCAGCTTGTTTTACCATACAGTTAAGTCCGATGCTTTGCAGGGTAGTTATATCATATAACATGCTGAATGTTTCATTGATTCTTCTTATATTTTTACGGTCTATATTTTGATTTACAATATGGATATTCTGGTGGCTGTTATGGGTTATATTTTCCGTGATGTAAGGATCTCCTGCATTAGAAAGAACTAGATTGTTGTAAAAGTTCCATTTCCCAAGCCGAAGGCTTAATGGAAGGCCCAAACGTTCCCAATGACTATTTCTTTTTCTCATCTCTCCTAGCAAAGAGGGTGAACCATTGCCTCCGCCATCTGCATTTTTTTTCAAAAGTATATATATGATTCCTCCTTTTGTTGTGGCATTATGTTGTAAATCGGCTTCCGGCAGAATTTCAACATTTTCTATGTCCGTGGCTTGCAGACTTGACAATTCTGTGCGGTCATGAAGTTCTCTGCCGTTTATGTAGATTTTAGATACGGTTCCCCCATTCAGCCTTAGTTCATCGTTGATGTTTATGACACCGGGCAACATTCCCAATGCCTCGTTTATAGTTCTTCCTTTCACTATGGGATTTCCTTTCATATTTACGATTATCCGGTCATACTCGTGCCTGATGAAATTGCTTTTTACTATTACCTCTTCCCTGCTGATAATGGAAGGTTCCAGTATGAATGCCATATTGTTTGTAGATTGACCGGTGGCAATGAAGGTGGTTGTGTATTCTATATGAGATGCGCGGACAATGTAATCCTTTTTTTCTTCACATGAAAGTGTGAATTTCCCTTTTTCGTTTGTGATGGTTCCTGCTATTAAAGAAGAGTCATTTGCCGATAAAAGGGATATGGTTACAAACTCAATGGGGTTGTATTCTTTGTCCGTTACTTCTCCTGAAATCATACGATTTTGTGCTTGAGAGATAATCGGAACTATACCGAATATAAATAATAACCATACTTTCATGATTGTTTCTTGATCTCTGAAGGCAAAAATAAAGAAACCTTTTTGCATCATTGTTAATGATGGTGTAATAAGCAAGTAACTAAATAGAACTATTTTGGTTACATTGGGACAAGCAGCATATATCCGTTTCCTCCAATGGTGGAAATAGATATATCGGGATCGGCAGCCAGTATCTTTCGTAATTTTACGATGTAATTGTAAAGGCTGTGTTCATTCATAATAGCATCTTCCCATAGCTCTTCTATTTTTTCATAACTTACAATTTCACCTTTATGACTATATAAAAGTTTGAGTAAGGAAAATTCCAGTTTGCTTAGTCTTTTAAGTTCTTTTGATGCTTGATAAATGGTTCGTGTTTGAATGTTCAACTCCAAAGAGCCTATCTTTATAATGGCATTGGAAACAGGATGAGCATGTCTGTCTACATAAGCAATCAGTTCTTCTACGCTAAAAGGTTTTTTCAAATAGGCTACGGCACCGGATTTTAGTGCTCTTGCTACTTCGTGGCTTTCTGTATGCGACGATATGTATAAAATGGGAGTACCAGGAGCTGCCATTTTTAATTCGGATGCATTGTCAATACTGTCACCTGTTCCTATTTCAACGTCTAATATCATGATGTCAGGTTTGAATTCATTGAGGATGGTGGTGATGCCGGTTAAAGAACTTTGATAGTGTACTTCATACCCTTCGTCTTTAAGTGCTGTCGTTATAATGCTGCTCAGCATTACATCGTCATCAACCAACAGGACTTTAATTGTATCCATAGCTTATGTTTTAAGGCAATGTGTGAAATGTGTTTTGAACAAAGGAAATCATTTAAGGAGAGAATTGCAAATAAGAAACAATCTTTTTTTGAAATACTTTCTATGGAAATACATCCAACTTGTATTTTTATTAGAAATATTATATCTGTCAGCTCCGTATTCTATTTTTCTAGATACAGGTGTAATCAAATTCTTTTTGAATAGTTACTTGATTGTTACGTGATGATTAATGATTTTCTTATGTAATTTCCCTTAATTTGTTATAATTTAGATAGTAAGGAGGTGTTAACATGGAAATTAAAAAGCTTTCAAATTAAGAGTGATTACTTATAAAGAGAGAAATAGATTTGTATTAAAAGTAAATGGTATTAATAATGATTGTTATGAAGAAAAATAGTCTGAAATTAAATGAATTGGTTAGATCTGAATTAGAGCTGACTGAACAAGCGGTCATTAAAGGTGGTGGAGGTAATGATGGTGACGCTCCTCCTCCTGGTGGTGAAACTTGTTATTGTGTTATCGTAACTACTCCGGAAGGAAGAGGGCGTACAACAAATGAAGCCTATAGTAATAAACATGGCGCTCCAACGGCATAAATATATTTAGTTTACAGGGATATTTTTTAATCTTGCAAATTTGAGATATCCCTGTGGTTGTATTGGAAAATATATATAACTTTACATTAAGTCTAAAATATGAAAAATCACGTAGTGCTCATAATCGTATTATTTCTGTTGGTATTGGTTACTGCCAATTGTACTAGTTCAAATAATTCTGAATTGTTGTATATAGACGAGAAGGGAATCATTCATATTGAAATAGAAAAAATATTAGATAATAATGAACTGAAAAGAAAACAGTTTAATTTGTCAGAAATAGCTGATTCAATAACCTATATAAAGCTTGGGAGTATGAATGCGAGTGGGGAGGAAAAATTTCTGAGAGATATCAGGAATGTCGTTTTCACAGATGATAATATTGTAGTGAATGATTTTAATACGGTGCTTTTGTTTGACAAGAAGGGGAACTTTATACGTCAGATTGGGCGTAGGGGACAAGGTCCTGGCGAATATTTATGGGTACATGGAACTGCTGTGGACGGCAATAATAGAAAAATATATATAGGCAATGAAACTAAAGCAGTGGTATATGATTTTGACAACAATTTTATTAATTCATTTCCTGTAAAAGAAGAGTTTAACCGTATGCAGTTTATAGAAAATGGAAAACTGTTGATAAACCGTACTAATATGTATGGAGCTTTAGAAAACAAACTGTCACTTATAGATAGCATGGGAAATATTCTAAAATCATATCCGAACTATTATAATTTTACCCCACAGGCAAATATGGTGATTATGGTAGGGGAAAGTAATGTAAATAAGAATTTTTATACTACGACGGAAGGCATATTATACAAAGGGGAATACAGTGATAGTATTTATTCCTTTGACGAAGATTATAATTTAAAACCAGCTATTCTTCTTCATCTTGGGAAATATACTGTTCCTCTTCATCTCAGGCCCGAATACTTGGCAGATCCGGATAAAATCCAGACGGAATGTAATGACTGCTATAATACATTCACCACAAAAACAGATAAATATTTTATTGTAGAATGTCGTCCACCCAATTCTAGTAATTCCCAATTAAAATTAGTCATTTGTAATAGGGTCGATCAGAAATGTGTTTATACAGATCAAGCCATTGTCAATGATATAGATAATGGGCCTGACATTATACCATCCGGTATAACTTCTGACGGGAATTATCTTTATACATGGATGAGTTGCTCTGGTTTTATAAAACTCGCAAATAAGAAGAAAAGCAGTTCTCCTTCTTTGAACGCATTTATCAAAGGAGTTGGTGAGGATGATAACCTTGTTATGATTATGATAAAATTAAAATAAAATGGAGTCAAGTGTTTTTTTTAAAAGTCAAATGTCCGAGAAAGACTATTTATATGATTTTAATACTAAGCAATTGACAATAGTGGATCCTATTGTTGAAAGTTTGTTTAATTTAGATCGGCAAGGTAAAGAGCTTTCACTATTTGCAGTTGAACATATATTGTCACAAAAGAAGTCTATTAATGCCAAAGAATTCAATTACAATAAGAAAAAATATCAATACCTTAAAGAATATGGCTTTTTTAATAGCTTATCTGACAAATGCTTATTTCCTACTTTTTCTCCAGAAGTAGTAAAAGATAGAATTTTAGAAACTTTACAAATTATCTTTGAAGTAACAGATTCCTGCAATCTCAATTGCAAATATTGTGGGTATGGAGATATGTATAATAATCATGATAGAAGAAATACAAAAGATATCGATTTGCAATCTGCCATAATATTATTAGACTTTTTTATTAAAGGCTGGAAAGAAAAAGGGATAAATTCTATAAAAAAGAATATATATATAAGTTTTTATGGTGGTGAACCTTTAAGGAATATAACCGCAATTAGAAAATTAATTTCATATATTGAGAGTCATTTTCCCAGTAATGTATCTCCTATATATTCAATAACCACTAATGGATTATTGTTGAAGAAATGTATTGATTATCTGATAGATAAGAGTTTTGATGTTTTAATAAGCTTAGATGGAAATGAATATAACAATAGTTACAGGAATACGACTCATGGGAAAAATTCTTTCAGTTCTGTATATAATACAGTAAAATGGTTACAAACCTGTTATCCTTCTTTTTTCAATAGCAATGTTGAATTTAATGCAGTATTACATAACAGAAATAATTTAAATGAATTATTGGATTTCTTTCAAAAAGAATTTAGTAAAGTGCCTTCAATTGGCACTCTTAATCCTCATGGGGTAGACCCTATAAAGAAAGATGAATTTGAAGGCATGTATAAAGCTCTTTATGATGAATTTAATTCAATAAAAAATAAGCAAGAAACAGAAGAAGCATTTTTTTTAAGGAGTGCTCTGACCGCAATAGCTAAAAAATTTACTGTAAGATTTTTAGATAATTCATTTAATGATTTCACTGAATTAATGCGAAAAGAAAAAGGTGTATACAGATATATAAATAATGGAAGCTGTATACCTTTCTCTAGAAGAATTCTGATGACTGTAAATAACAAGCTTTTCCCTTGTGAACGAATAGGTCATGATTCACCTTTAGGGTATATACAGGACGATAATATCTTTATAGATTCGAAGGCAATAAAGAGATATTCAATGTTATACAATGATGTAAAACACCTGTGTACCCAGTGTTACCAATATAAAAATTGTCCAACATGTATTTATTGTGAAATAAGAAACAATGCTTCATGTCCAAATTTTACAAATTATTCTCAAGTACAAAAAGAACTTACAGAATATATTTCCATTTTTGAAACCCATCGTAGCTTTTATAAAAAAAATGTTGAATCCGTACAAATATTATAAATATGAAAAATAAGCCTGCCTATATCTGCTTTTATCTTGAAACATATACATATATTGCTCTAAAAGGAAATGATCTTTTGGTATATAATACTATTGATGGAAAATATATAAAATGTTTCGTCGATATGAGTTGTATTAAAGTTTTTTCTTATTTTATAAATTCAAAATGTTATAGCCAATGTATCAAAAAGGCAGATATGAGCAAACAATTATGGAAAGTGATTTATAGTATAAGAAATAAATTTATGGGTAATTATTTCTCTATGAATTCCGTATCTGAAGTGTTACCTTTTTCATTTCCTTTTTCGATGGATTTTAACTTGCGAAAGGAGAATTATTCACTTCGCTCAACTTTGCAAACCGAGGTAAATTTAACTGCATATATTAATACTATTCATATCTACCCTTTTGTACCTTGCAAATTTACACACCTCATTTTTATGTAATTTAATATATCCCACTTTTAGCAGGATATTACTTTACAGTTGTTAACTCTTTTAAAGTGTCCGTATCTTCACTCCGATTGCTAAAAATTGTTTTCCTGTTTTCCATCCGATAGCTGTTTCTTGACAGTTGTATAATCTCACAACAGTAGAGCAGTCTGTCAAGCAATGCCGCTGCGACAGCTTCCTCTCCCGGTATTGCCAGCCACTCTGTAAGGGAGTAGTTGGCTGTAACGATAAGCGATGTCTTTTCCTGAAACTCATTCACCAGTTTGAACAGCAACATGATATCTTCTCTTTTCAAGGGAAAGAGTGTGGCATTGTCAATGGCCAGCAGCTGTGCCTTCATGATCCGTTTGTAGGTTTTCATCGCATGCCTGGAAACATCCCTTGTCTTCAGGCAGGTCAGAAGATCTTCCAGCGTAACCATATATGCCCTGTATCCGGCTTTCACCGCCTCATGGACAAGTCCGGCGGCAATATAGGTCTTTCCTGTTCCGGAACCGCCTGCCAGAAGCAGGTTGTATGCCTGTCCCACCCATACCAGCTCGCGCAGTTCGCGCAGCTTTCTGGAGTCGATTCCTTCCGTCCGGGTAAAGTCGTAACGGTCCAGATCATGCCTTGCAGGAAGCCCGGCCGCTTTCAAACGGCACAAATATTTCCGGTTCTCCCTGGTCCGGACCTCCTCCCTGAGGCAGGCGAGTAGAAACTCCGGATAGGTCAGCTGCTTTTCCTGGGCCTGATGCAGCAGTTCCTCCAGATGTTCGGTCAGATTGCCCAGCTTGAGCATACGTGCACATTCCATGAGTTCCTTCTTATGTCTTGTCATAATCCCTGAGTATTTCGTTATAAGACTGTATCAATCCGCCTTGTCGGGGCAGGCGATCCTCCAGTCCGTATATTTCTGTTCCATTTTCCTTTCCCCTGCACACATATTCACACAGGCTTTTAACCGAGTCCCCGTTATAGATGCCTTTGTCCAGACATATCCGTATGGCCTCTATCAGTGTATTCTTGTCATATCCGGGAATTATGCGCAGGATCACCTCCAGATTATCCCTGTAATAACGTTCCTTCCTCCTTTTCAGATTATCCATCCACATGGCCACCTCCCTGTTGCCCGACACATGGACAAGGATGCGTTCGGCTATCTTCACTCCGGCGTTTCTCGGTTTTCTGTGGGAGTCGTCATAAACGGTCCTTCCCTTTCTGGTACAGAGCGCATGCCGGCAGATGAGTTTCCCCGTATCCTTGTTGTACAGCTCCACATTCCCTTCCGTTTCCTGCAGCCAGACGGTTGTTTGCCCGCTCCGGTAAGTTCCGCATGGCAGGCTGTAATAATTCCCCCTGTACTGCACTGTATTGTCCTTGCGGACATGGTATTCCCTCATCTCCTCCTGCGGTGGTTGTGGCGTCCCATGATAGGGCATGAGAAAGCCTTTCTCCACGGCAAACTCTTCCCGGGGAACAAGACGGGTGGTCCCGTGCACCTTCCCGTTCCCCGTCCTTTCAAGCCATTCGAGGGCCTCCCTGTTCAGACTGTCAATATCACGGAACACACGTGCCACCAGAAAGTTCTCCTTCACATATTTCACTACGTTCTCGACCTTGCCTTTTGACTCGGGATCGGCCTTATGGCAGAACACCGGCTGGAAATGCTGCTCCCTGACAAACGTCTGGAACTTCCTTGTCAGCATCAGGTCCCCCAGGTTCTCCCGGGAGATCAGCACCCTGTCCTGGTCATAAAGGATCTTTTCCGGTTTCCCTCCGAAATACTCAAAAGCACACTCATGTGCATAGATGGCGAGTTCCGTGTCGAAAGGGCGGCGGGCGAAAAAGGTGAACTTGTAACGTGAACGTGCCAGGACGATCGCAAAAAAATAGACTTTCGTGCTTCTGCCGTTTCCCGCTGACATCCATTTCTCCCCGAAATCCGCCTGCGCATACTCCCCGTAGGGGGTGTCCGGCAGTTTCTCATAGTCCCTGCGTATCCTGGCCTCCGACTTCTTTCCGATGCCATATTTGCAGCGCACCTTTTCTACAAAATTGAATACGGTCTTGTCGCACACTTCCGGGAAATCCGGATAGCATTCCTTAAGCCAGTCATGTATCCTTGCGGCCGATATATACGGATATTCCTCCAGGGTCCCCCGCACATACTCCTCGTATCCTGCCAGTTTCAGCGTATATTTGCGATGCGAATTCCGCCTCCTTACAAAATCTTCCCGGGACATCTGCAGATATCTCCGCACGGTGCTTCTGTCCACTCCCAGGTGCTTCCCGATCTGTGTCTTGTTTAATCCTTTTGACTGAAGCTCTCTAACCTTGTACCACATATACTGTTTCTCTTTAAAAAATCGGCTCGTTGTTATCATAATGATGTCTGTCTTTTTGAGCCGGCAAAGATAGGCATCCCCGGAAAAGTGCTGTATTCACATTTTCCATTTTCCTGCTGGTAAAGTTACAAATTACATGCATGGATAAGAATTCCCCGCATTGGGCGGGATATACGGAACGGCCGTACTTGAAAAAACATTCATTCCGGATAAAAGTGAGAACAAGGTTATTTTTTATCGGGTGTGAACTGTAGCGGGGACGGGTACTATTCTTCAGACTGCCATTCCCGGAACTGTCGTACCTTTTTTACCAAAGACAATGCCGCCCTCCTTGAGAAATATACGGGGGAAAACGTTTGGCAGGGAGGTGAACGGTATTCTGCAATTTACTTAAAAAGTATATATGTATAATAATAGAAAAAAGTAAATCATTGCCTGAAGTTTTATATGCAAGTTACTTGTTTCTATAAAAAATCCCCACTTTCCCTTGAAAGGAAAATGGGGACACGGTAATAATAAAGGAGAGCCGTCCGTTATATTTCTTTTGCATATCCTGTCCGTATGAGATCGGATAGGAATTTCTCCGGAGTATCGGTGGCAATCCTCACCCCGGCCTGCACCACATAACGTTCGGCAAAATTGTGCATATACTGCTCGTCGGTACAGTCGGAATCCATCCAGCTGCCCACACGGAGTTCATGCACAAACTCTTCGGCGTTGCCGGCAACGATACGCTCGTCACCAGGCAACATATATGTCTTCTTGTTCATATTATTCATACGGCTAATTTTTTTGTTCTTAATTTATAATATAACTTTTGTTTCTCTCCCAAGAAAGGAAAATCTTCCAGTCTGATTCCTGCAGGCAGAGAACCCACGGATGCAAAGGTAATCATTCTGTCGAGAAAACACACCCAATTTTCTATTTTTGTAAAACTGATGGTTCCCGAATGCTGGCGGAACTCTACCGTCCTGTGGCGTGAATAGGCTTGAAGGTTCACTTTCATATACCTGCTGGGGAACAGCCCCTGAAGTTCCCTGATGTTTCGTGCCGAGCGTATCCGCTCATCGGGAAACTGGATGAGGGAGCCACAGTAAGTGTTGCTGCCGCCCCTGCGCGAAGCTGGCATGAACTTGTCTATTTCCGCTTCGGCATGCTTGTAGGAAAGCAGCAGGTTCCGCCATGTAGTGATGTTGAAGTCCTCCGCATTCATGTGCACATGCAATCCGCAGCTTCCATTAATCTTGACATTACAGGAGTCCAGCACCCAGCAGACCCTCTCCAGTTTCTCCAGTCCGTTCTCCTACCAATATAGGGCTTACGAGCTCAAATGTGTCATTCCCGTTCAGACTGCTGTCCGTTACCAGTTTCCAGTGCGGACGGAGGTCATGGTTGTATCTTTCCGAGGCCACCTCGATTCCCGCTTCCGTCAGCTCGCGTACGAGCCGCTGGCATGTGCAGTTATAGGCTTCTATCTCGACACCGAATTTCCTTCTGAAAGAATAATCAAGTTCGGGTGTGGTGGTGGCGGTGGGAGTCCCTGCGGATACGATCAGCCCCTCGTCCCTCATTCTCTTGTAGACATTCCATACAAACCCACGGTTTCCACGGGTTACAAGATTGGCAATTTCACGGTGGGTGAGTCCGAGCAGCAGAAGTTTTCGGATTTTCGAGGTCTTTGTACCATCCTCGGCTAAAATGGTTATAATTTGTTCATTCATAAGATGTTATCTCCTTTATTATCACATATCAAAGGTAATGATTTTTCTTCGAATATCCAAGTTTTATCATGCTATTTATCAGCGTGTTAGCTTTGTTTTGCTTCTGCTAAAAGTTGTATCCGGTATTTCCGTGAGCCGTTTTTCCTTCTTTCATGGGGATTTTTCCACATGCCCGTCATTTCCTCCATACGTTTTCCCCTTTTCTGCATGTCATTTCTTTTCATGGGATGGACCTCCCCTAAAAACGCCTTGTTCCGGACATGCCACGCTGCCCTTCCTTACCGGGGGGACTAAGGGGTTCATCCCCTTAGTGAATTCCTGATAAGGAAGAGCAAGAGGTGTTCCCGCACACGTGAACATGAATCGACGCATAGCGTTGATTATTAGTATATTATACATATCTTCTGTAAACATTGGTGTTACACTTCGTTAACAAAAATCTGCCAAAATATTGATTTATAGCGTTTCCTGTCGTTAACTTCACGTTGATTTTGCTGTAACTGTTCTACTATTTTACTAATTTTCAGAATATTATAATATATTACTTCTGAAAAGTATGTATCATACTTGAATCCGGAATGCATTTGAATTACCTTTGTTTCAGAATTTAAAAATGTAACGGAAATGAGTATAGGTAAGGAAATATCAACCAAAGTGGTCAGGATTTCTCCAAGTGTGAAGAAAAGACTGGAAATCTTTCAGGGAGGCGACACTCCGAATGTTGTCATTGACAGAATGCTCACTTTTTTTGAAGTGACCGGGTACAATCCACGCTATGCCTCAAGGAATCCGACGGCTTTGGTGGAAAAGAGAGTTGAGGATCTTGTCAGAATAGTAAAGTCCCAGGAACGTGACATTTTCAAGCCCATTCTTGAAAAACTGGCCGGCATGGGAGGCGGCATCCATGAATCCCCGGACTATGCAAGGCTGATGAATGAGATGCATGATCTGCAGGAAAGGAACAGGAAGCTCCAGCAACAGCTGGCGGAGTACGGGGAGGGCTCCCCGGCGGATGTGGAAAAAGAACGGGAGAAGCTCCGCAGGCTGGCAGAACTGATAAAATTCCAGCTCAATCCGGACAAGTTCCCGAAGGTGAAATTTAGCGATGATGTCAAAGTTCCCGTCAGCACCCTGCAGCTGCTCATCAAGAAGATCAACGAGGAATATGTACTGTAAAGTCCACCGGCCTGTAAATACTCCGGGCGTGTCGGACAACAAGGGAAAATGCGTGCAGCTGGTGGAATATCTCAGCAAGGAGCTGAAGGAGGAACGTCCTTATTATGATATTTTTTTTTCACAGAAAGAGGACTATGTGACCCCTCTGACCGTCATGCATCATATGGACAACAACCACAGGACACTGAAACGGAACGACGACAAGTTCTATATGCTCACCATCAATCCCAGCGGTGAGGAGCAGCAGCACCTCATTGAAAAAGTGACCGGGGAAAAGACCGGTGAATTCCCGGAGCTCTCCCCGGAGCAGCAGAAAGAAGTCCTGGCTGAAATGAAACGGCTCACCCGTGAGTGTATGGATGAATATGCCTGCAATTTTTACCGGGAGAAAATCAGGTCCGGTGACGATCTGGTATGGTATGGGCGTGTGGAAACAGAACGCCACTATAAAGGCGATGATCCCGAGGTGAAAGCCGGCAAGGCAAAAGCCGGTGAAAGGAAGCCGGGACTGCAGCTGCATGTGCATATTATCGTCTCCCGCATGGACAGATCCCAGACCGTGTCCCTTTCCCCGCTGTCCAAGAGCAGGGGAAACCGGCAGGTTCTCGACGGCAGGGATGTGGTGGTCGGCTTTGACCGTTCCCAGTGGTCCGCCCGGTGCGCCTCCAGGTTCAACCGGCTGTATGGCTACTTCCCTTACTGCCGGTCCAAGGAGGGCCTGAAGGAATATTCCGGGGAATGGAAGGCAAGGAACGAGTTGCGGAACGAGACTGTATCGAGAATCAAGCGTGAGATCCTGCACGGGGAGTTCAGGGAGGAAAGGCGGCTGTACATGAATGTCTGCCGTCTGTACCGGTTCGTGGTGAATCCCAGGAAGGCCATCATCCAGGAACTGAAAAGGCTGGGGACCGATCTTCTGACCGGAAGGGAAAGATGAGGGCCGGTCCGTTCACTCACACGGGAACAGCTCCCGTACCTCCTCAAGAATCCTTGCGAAGTTCCTGCCCAGCTCTCCCGGTTCAAGGACCCGAACATCGGGCAGGGGCTCCTCGTTCCTGTCGTCATACATCTCCAGCTTTACCTTGAAGTAGCTGACGTTGGCACGCGTGGCGGAGCCGATAAATTCTCCCGGTTCTAGATCGGCAAAATCCTTTCCCTGGTAGATGTCCTCCTTTTGGGAAGAAACGGTCACGCTGCTGCTGGACGATGCGCCTGATTTTCCGGAACTTCGTGAGCGTCTTTCCTTTTCTTCCTTGCCGAAGAATAAGGGGTAATACTTCAGGGCTTCCACATCTTTCGTCCTTCCCAGGAACATATTTCCGAAATTGGCTTCTACGGAAGAACGGTCCAGTTTCCCGTACAGGTTCTCCAGTTTGGCGCCGGACTGGGTCAGCAATATGAATGCCGCCTTATACTCACGCAGGACTGAAGGCAGCGTCTCGAAGTTCTTGATGTTCACCGTGGTCATCTCATCAAGGAAATAGACGAAGGGAACCCTGTTCTGCATGGAGAACTGCCTGGCGGATATGGTCATGAGCATGCTGATGACCGGGGCATAGACCGAATTCTTGGAAAAGTTGTTGCTGACGGCGAACAGCTTGGGGGTCTCCGGATCGATCAGGTTGAAATCGAAATCGTCCCCTGAAAGGACATAGGCGATCTCCTCGTTCTGAGATATGGTCGCCAGATTGTTGCAGAGCGTGGAGAGATAGGATGCCTGGGTCTTCTCGGAACCTTCCGCCTTCAGATAGGCGCCGGCCAGCATTTCCGACACGAGGTTCTGCTGCAGGAACAGGGAGAGCTGCCTTGCCGAGGCGGTCATGATGAAGGCCAGTATATGCGGCAGCGTGCAATGCTCGGGGAACTCGTCCCAGAACCGGAACGCCACGCCGCGGAGGATGCCCAGACCTCCGGCGACCCATTCGTTCTGCTGTTCCTTCTTGGGAAGCAGCGCGAGCAGCACGTCCTCCATCAGCTGGATCAGTTCCGTGCGGTCCCTCACCACCTTGAGCGGGTTGAACCGGTACGACCGTTCAGGCCTGTCGAAACTGACATAGTAGAACTTGTGCGGATACCTGTGCCTTTTAATGAGATTGTAGGCGGTACGGGTATAGTCCGTATCCTTGAAGTCATAGATGAATCCGGCGAATCCCAGCCGCATGTATTCGCTCAGAAGCCATTTTCCGATACTTTTCGTCTTTCCGGAACCGGCCCCTCCGTAAACCAGGAAGTTGGAGTAGTGGTAATGGAATTCGAGCCGGGACTCCCGGATTCCTGACCTGACCGGCAGCCGGATGGGATCAGCCCCGTTCCCCTTTGCCGGGGTTCTGGACAGGTCCCATATCCGGGAAAGGAAGAGGATTATGAACGAGGCGGCCGCCGGAAACAGCA
>OLSC01002225.1_pt1 | contig 14220 bp, 20 predicted proteins | sample 1672881 | NCBI WGS metagenome assembly OLSC01 (sample SAMEA3136733, study PRJEB25190) | human gut metagenome | biome: human gut; feature: human-associated habitat; material: faeces | place: Austria | collected 2013
TAACCCGAATCAGAAAAAAATCAAAAAATTTTTTAAAGTAGCAAAAAAGCACAAGAGCAATACTGACGTGCTGTTCTTGTGCCTTATAAATTGTTCCTGCTATGTGATGTGAAAAACCATATACAAGAGCGATATAATCCGCAAAAGTTAAACGGATTTTTTTAACAAGCTACCAATGGTCGAATGTTGTTGAATGTATAGGCATTCCATGCGGCTACCTCCTGAAGCCGCTAAAACAAAACCAACCAGTAGTTTGTCCACCGTTGGACAAAAATAAAACGGCGGCTGTATGAACCGTCGTTCTATCTAAAAGGACGTATAAAAGCATTACTGCTGACAACGGTTTTTTTTTTACCGCCAAGCAGCATATATTGTTATTTACCTGTTCATAGGAACTGATAAACCTTGCAATACGTTTTACTGTACCTGTTACAAATTCTTTAGGAACAGTAAAATGTAGTGAGGTGATTAATTATGCGTAAAACAGAAGATAAATACGATTTCAGAGCCTTTGGTCTTGCCATCAAAGCGGCAAGGATGAAACAAGGTCTGACCCGTGAACAGGTGGGAGCAAAAATTGAAATTGACCCACGCTATCTGACGAATATTGAGAATAAAGGGCAGCACCCAAGTTTACAGGTGTTTTATGACCTTGTAACTCTACTTAATGTGTCTGTTGATGAAATTTTCCTGCCGACCAGTGACAAAGTAAAAAGCACTCGCCGCAGACAGTTGGAACAACAGCTTGATACTTTCGACGACAAAGATATGGTTGTCATGGAGAGCGTCGCTGCTGGTATCATCAAATCAAAGGAAGTGGGGGAAGATTAGTTCCTCCATTTTTATTTGCCTGCCAATCATACGGGATATGGTGATAGGTAATAAAAATGAGCCGATAATCTATGAGATATGAAATCCTCTGAATTATCGGCTCTGCATCTAAGTGTCTGGCTCTTTGATTACTGTTATTTTTAATTTGCTGGCATTAATTAGGTTTTCCTGTTTGCATTTTGGACAATACAGTGGAAAATTTATCAACTTAGTATCCGTTCTGATTTTTGTTCTTGTTTTATTCTTGCATATAGGACAGTATATCCATTTTGCTGTTCCCATTTGTTTCCTTTCTGATATACTATTTTAATGTAAATTCACATGCCAAATAATAAGTGTCATAATCCCAATCTTTAGGGGATTCGAAATAAGAAATACTTACTATTATTCTATAGTGCCCTGATGGGAGTTCGCCATAAACCGAGGAAATATCAAATGGTAAACTTAATCTTTCGGTGGGATTTATAACTGCATCATCTTCGTTATCTTTTGATGGGTCATAAAGTTGAGTTAATTGATACCATGTTTCTGATTGCTCCGCTTCAATTTCAAAATAGGCTTTAGAATAATGATACTCTTTGTTGGAGTTATTTTCTAAAAAAAATTTTGCGTTTTCTAAGTCAGAATACTCTTTTTCACTTGATGTAAGCTCAACATCTGATAAAGTATTAATTTTTTCCTCAGTTCCATAGGACGAAACCTCATAATTCTCTTTGAAATCCTGTGATGATATTATTTCTTCATCTGATGTTGAATTGCACCCGGACAAAATGCTTGTGACAGTTATTAAAATAATACAGATAATTTTTTTCATAATCGAAACCTCCTTTATAAGTGCTTAATGCAATTATATGGGGAAAATGTCTATTTTTCATCAACATATGCAATTTTTATACAAGCTGTAACACAGGCTCCCCCCTTATGATTATTTGAAATTTTTATTGTACCTCCATGCCTTTCACATAATATTTTACAAATGTTTAATCCCAGACCTAGATGTTCAGACGTAGTATCTTGCGATGGTTTATAAAATGGTAATGTTACACGTTCTATATCCGTACTTTTGAAACCACAGCCATCGTCAGAGACCGTAATCAATAAAAATTCCTCCTGTTTATTTACATCAATAGCTATCATCGACTTAGCATATCTAATGCTATTAGACAACAGGTTTTCATAAATTTGTATGATAATTTCAAGATTGATAAATAGAGTTTGCTGTTTATTACAATTTGTTTTAATCGTATATTCTATATCAGAACAGAGCATTTCCGTTGTATTTGATAAGGTTTTTAATAAGAAGTCAAAGTTTATGTTTTCTTTTTCGATTTCTATATCTTCTAAACGGTATAAGTTTGTCATAGCACTAACGTATTTTTCAAGCCGTTCCACATTGTTGCGTACTGTTGATAATTCGTCGAGTACCTCCTGTTGAGAAACTAATCCTTTGGGAATAAATGATAACAACATTGTGGTATGTCCTTTTAGTATTGTTAAAGGCGTGCGTAAATCATGTGAAAAAGCAGCATTTAATCTCCTTTGTTCAGTAAATTGCCGTATCATTTTTTGGTTGTTTTGATATAAACAATTTTTCATCTTCTCAAATGCAAGACACAGCCTCCCCATCTCGTCTTTATAAGGGTAAGGCAACGTAAAATCCAGTTCGTTGTTTTCGACTTTTCTGTATGCATTCGTCAGTAACTTTATGGGTCTTACTAATTTTCGGTTTACAAAGATAGTCACACAAAGAATCATGCTAATTGAAAGAACAATAGGAATGGTGACAATATTAACCACACCTAGAGCAGAATCCACAATTCTATCATGTTTAGTAAACTTTGGTGAAACTTCAATGTAAGAAACATGATTAGGATAAATATATTCTTGTACTGGACGTTCCTTTTGATAGTCTACAACAAAATTACATACTTCCTTTTCACTTGCATTATATATTGTGTATTCTGTTTGGTCTTTGTTATATTTCGCTGTAAATGAACCATTTTCAGGTATATCATACCTTGTTGTCATGTCCTCATATTTATAGTTAAGGTTTATTCTGTAATCATCTACAAGAGTAATAGATATAACACCTATTACAATACCAATCACTAAGGAAATAAGAGCATAAAAAACAAACGAATTTTTAATACTCATGTTGTCAATATAATGCCTTGAATTTTTTCGCCTTACTTTTTCCATTTATATCCGCACCCCCAGACAGTTTCTATATAAGGATTGTCGCCTATAGAAAGGAATTTTGTTCTTATCCGGCGTATATGTTCTGTAATAACAGAATTGTCGCCAGAACCATCTAAGCCCCATACTTTTTCATAAATTGTCTCACGATCAAAAATAATCCCCTTGTTTTGTGAAAGAAATTCAATAATATCAAACTCTTTCTTCGTAAAATTTATTTCAGCATTTCTATAAAAAACAACTCGTGATGAATAATCAATTACTATATTATTATCGAACTGAACTATTGCGGACGAACCATGTCTTTTTTCTCTCCGCAAATGTGCAGCAACTCTGGCTTCTAATTCATCAACGGAGAAAGGCTTTACAACATAGTCGTCACCACCGACAGCAAATCCTTTGATTTTATCACAGTCCTCAATCCGAGCTGTTAAAAAAATAATAGGACAGGACACAAAATTCCTGATTTTTTCACAAATTGTAAAACCATTCATATCTGGCATATTTATATCTAATAAAATAATATCTGGATGTTTTGTGATTGCATTCAGTGCTTCTTTTCCGTTAATTGCTGTGTATACTACATAACCAATTTTGCAAAAATATTGATTTAGCATTGATACAATATCTCTTTCGTCGTCTACAATCAAAATGCTCTGTGCCATATCTCGTTCCTCCTTAGAAATATATCTTATCATTGAAAAAGCAATTTTTTATCAACTATGTCCACATACTACTGTTAAAAATTGATAGATTTTAGCTATTTTAATTATTATAATCTCTTAAACGAAATGTAACAACTATATTAATCAGCTTGCAAATCATACCGAAGACTTAATTATTATTGAAAGTGTTGATGATGGAATTATTAAGTCAAAGGAAGTGGAGAAAAAATAAAATCTCCACTTTTTTGTTTCAAAAAATGAGCCGACAATCTATAAGTTACAATAACTTACAAATTATCGGCTCTGCGTCTTAGCGTCTGGCTCTCTGATAATTATATTTCCACGTTTCATATTGATTATAGTTTCTTGTTTGCACTTCGGACAGAATAACGGAAAATTTATCAGTTCTGTATCGTTCCGTATTTTGGTTCGTGTCTTATTGTTACAAATAGGGCAAAACACCCATGATTGATTACTCATAAAAGCTCCTCTCATATTCGCTTAATCTTACAAATTTATTCTACAAATTTTATTTTTTCATAAAAAATAACTAGTCAATACCATTACTAAAGTTATCTCCAAGACATCAGCAATTTTAATATATATACGGAAAAAGTTTATATGTTTTTTCTTTATATAAGTTATATTCTTTGAAATATTTTTGTAAAACTGCTTCTTCAACATTTATTCTTATTTGATAGCAAACAAAGCTACAAATAGCAACTATCAATATAGCAGGGATATTCTTTAACGCAATACTCACGCCCAATAATGACAGAATACTTCCAGTGTAGGCAGGGTGGCGGACAAATTTATACATACCATTTGTTATTAGCTGTTGTTCTTTACTAATCTGAACATTTAATGTAAATGCCTTTTTTAAAGTTAAAACAGCTTTTATACGAATACAAATCCCGACTGCTGTAATTAACATACCAATTTTTGCAAAGTAAGCAGGCAACGTCAATTCTCTTATGCAAAATGGAGCTTTTTGACTGATACATAGAAAACTAATTATCAAACAAAATACAAAATTTAAATATAACAACCATTTCGTTCCTAAATCTCTAGTGTCAATTTTTTCAGTTCTATTTTGCTTTGAACGTGTATAAAAGAAAATAAATATTTCGGAAATAAGTAAACACATTAGCAACACATTAAATATATAATATTCAATAGCACTATTAAATTTTGTCATATCGCCCATTACTATTACCTCTTATTCCTTAATTTTAAAAAATTGTTTATTTCATCAGCTTGTCTTTTGGAAATATGATAAAAATAGCAATGAATAGCTATCATAATTAAAATATAGACACATGAATACCATGTAATGTTAATTGCACTAAACGCAAACCATTTACCTATAAATGCCACACCAATGGTTATTGGATATAATATAATCATTTCAGCAATAAAGTGATATATATATTTGCTAAAATCTATAAATGATAGAAGCCAATCGACAATCACTGACACCATAAGATAAACAAACACCTGCAAAATAAAGAAACAAAATCTGTCTTTAGAATATCCTGCTATAATATTGCTTATCGTTGCATACAAAATAATAAATGTAAATGCCATAGAAAATGCAGGAAGATATGTCCTTAAAAATTTATTCATAATAGCCACTCCTTATCTTATCTCTTAGAATAGGAATATATTTTCTTGAAACAATTAGATTTTCTTCATTGTTAAGTTCTGCCAATAATCTGTGGTTAGGGTAAGGTTTAACACAGACCAGACAAGAAATATTCAATAAGACTGTTTTGCTTATCCTTACAACATTTGACCTTATTAAATCTTGTTCAATAGCAGAAAGTGTCTTTTTACATTCAAATATTTTTTGTTGAGTGTACATAAATGTTTTTTTATCAACAGTTTCAAAATACAAGACTTCATTTAATGGTATCTGATACAGCTTTTTTTCAAAAATTCCTTGTATAAGATATTCTTGTTGACGGATATATTGAACAATCCGATTTAAAGGTTGGGTCATACTTGAATATCGTATATCTATTTCCGGTTCAGCCAAATCTTTTTTTTCCAATAGTTGCAGTTTCAATATGCTTTCCTCCATGTACTTTAATAGAAGTTTAATATTTCTCCAAAACAATCGCAAGCACTTTAAGTTCAAATACCCTTAACAGCATTTAAAATACCCAAATTTTACTTTAGCCAATTAAAGTTTTGTTTTCTTTGCAATTTTATAGATATATTCTTCTGACGTGGGACGCTTACTTCCAAACAACTTTTTGAAATTTTCCTGTACTTGTGGGTCTGTACTGGTCATTGCTTCATCAATAGTAGCTTCTATATCAGTCTGAACATCAGCAAACGATACTCCACCAGCCTTAGCACCAAGTTTCAACATTTTTTTAATATTTCTCTTTTTTAGCCCTATCATATCTTTTAACTCCTATTCGCATCTTATTTTGCAAATTTTGTAAATACTAATCCGGAATGGAAATAAGGCTTGCGGAGCATACTATACAGTTTATGACGCAAGCCTTGATTATTTATTCTACAATCTTCCAGTTATCGTCCTTATGAAGCATAAGCTCATACTGTGAGATTTGTGTCATTTTCGACCTGTTATCCAGATAATTCCAGTCCTCTGGCAGGCTTAACATTAGGGATAGCAGTCCCTTTGCCTTTAATGACCAATTTTTGTTCTTGAAATGATGGTTGTTCATTACCGTAAAGTTCTTGTTTCGCTCTACTTGAAAGACCTGTGCCATTCTATATCACTTCCTTTCCAGACAGGAAAAGACGCAAGCCATATTTTTACGACTCACGCCTTTCTCTACTCATATTTTAAAAATCTTTATTTTCTTTGTCTTCTTCTTTCTGTAAATAATAAAATCTCTTCTGAATTTCAATCTCTTCTCGAAGCTGTTCTTCTGATGGAAGGCAAGTTTTATATTTAGATGCAAATAATTGTTCGTGCCCGTGCAATATAGAATATTTTGCAATATCTTCGTCTGTATCAGAACATAAAATAATACCTAATGTCGGATTATCCCCTTCGTTTCGCTTCATTTCATCATACATACGAATATACATATCCATCTGCCCCACATCCTGATGTGTAATTTTCGACGTTTTTAAATCAATCAATACAAAGCACTTCAAAATGTAATTGTAAAAAACAAGATCAATATAATAATCTTCTTTTTCAGTTCGAATATGCTGTTGTCTCGCTACAAACGCATACCCTTTCCCCAACTCCATGAGAAATTTTTGAATATGCGTGATAATTCTCTGCTCCAATTCATTTTCTGTAAAATCCGTATTAGAAGATAATCCAAGAAATTCTGCTATTACCGGATTTTTGATAAATTCCAGCTTATCAGCCTGATAAGAAGCTGTCAGTTCTTTCATTTCTTTTTCGACAGATTCTACATTTTGAGACATGAGCATTCGGTAATAATACTGCGAAGAAATATTCCGTTGCAAAGTCCGAACTGACCATGCTTATTGACGAACGCAAATAACCAAATTAAATTTCTGTGCTTCTTTTGCATACCATGCTCGTGCCTCTGATGATGTTTCCTGAAGTAAAATTCTATAATGCGTCCATGACAAGGGACGCCCAGACTTTGGACGCAGTGAGTCCAAAATTTGAGGAAATTCTTGATGAAATTTCACATATTTATAAAGACTACTAAAGTCAAAACCTTTGCCATATTTTTCTTTTAATTCTGCTGATAGCTTTTTCATAGTTTTTTTGCCATAGTCTGCTTTTCCATTTTCATTCAGACACTCTATAGCAATTCGTTTTCCCAACAACCAGTTCCTTTGAACCAGAATTGTATCGACAGCTGCATACGCAATACTTTGTGCACTCTCCACAATTTCACATGTATCAGCAAATAAATCTCCTGTTTCATGGTAAGCAATCATACTTTTATTTAATTTTGGACTCGGTGAATCCAAAATTGTTTTTTCTTTTTCAGAATGTTCTTTTCCCATCAAAACAACCTCCTTTTCGATAATTGTTGCGACACCGTCGCAACTTTTCCATTTTGAAGTTCCAGATTGGTACCTCAAAACAATTTCTTTAAGTCTCCAAAATCTATGTTCTTATTTTACCCCAACTCTTTCATTCAGCCTACTGCTATTTCATGTCATCTTATACCAAAAATATCCCTGCCTTCCAGCTTTTCACAACTGAAAGACAAGGATATTCATCAATGAACATTTCTTCAATGGCCACTGCAACCGTTTTTGTTCTCGCCACAGTGATGCTCTCCGCAGGAATGCTCGTGTGCATGATGGCTGCAGCGTACTTCCGGATTATAATTCAGGTTTCCGCTTACGAAACAGCGTACCGCTTCATCTGCATCCCCGCTTACGCCGCCGAACAGCTGAATTCCGGCGGCTGCAAGTGCTGCCTGGGCTCCGCCGCCGATACCGCCGCAAATCAGTACCTCAACGCCTGCATTCGTCAGGAAGGAAGCCAGTGCTCCATGACCCTGTCCATTCGTATCGACAACCTGGGTCTGTTTGATCTCGCCATTTTCAACATCATACAATTTGAACTGCTCTGTGTGTCCAAAATGCTGAAAAATCTCTCCGTTTTCATATGTTACACCAATTCTCATCTCTTTTTCTCCTTTTCCCTGGATCTTATTTTCAAAGGCGGATCTGTCTGTTCTTTCACACTTCTGATTACAGCAAAATGGATCTCTGCCATCACAAAAGCAGTAATTCCCCCCGGAGATACTCAGTACCTTTCCGTGAACCAGGCTGTCCGCGAGCTTGTAACGTGCGGATTCATATATTTCCGTAACGGTCGTTCTGGAAATCCCCATCTGCTGGGCGCACTGTTCATGCGTATATTTCTTCAGATCAACCAGACGGATTACCTCATATTCATCTACGGTCATCGTTATTTTTTCGCCTGTCGGTATCCCTTCCGGCCTGAAGCTATCATAAGCAGGTTCTATACAGATTCTTCTGCATCTTGTCGGTCGTGCCATCTTGTCTCACATCCATTTCCGTCATATGTCGATAACAATTATAGCACTAGTTGTATTCACATGCAAGATGCATTTCGTGATCTGACGCTTTCCATCCGCGAATTTTAGGACAGTAAGCGGGAATCCTCGGCAATTCAATTACCGAGATGAAAGCGCAGGAATGTGCATATCTGCACAATGCAAATAGTACAATAATCCTCATGCTTGATATTAATAGCTTTCTCTTAATTCCGTAACCTACATATAAATAGTAGAAAATATGTTCGAATAATTGTTGCGTATTTTTGACTCTTGTGTTATACTATATATATGCATATAAAAGAAAAACTTATGCATTACAGGACTTGCGTGTGTAATATCAACTACTATATGGTATGGTCAGTGAAATACCGGAGGAAGATACTTGATCCAGAAATTGAGGAATACTTGCAGGAACTGGTGCAGCAGATCCCTGAGGATAAGGGTATTACCGGCAGAAAACTGTTCGAATGTTTTCTGGAAATAAGAAACCAGCTGTGGAAAGGAGAGCTGTGGAACCATTCCTATTATGTGGAAACAATTGGATCCGTATCTGAGGAAAATATCCGCCGTTATATGGAACATCAGAGCAAGTCGTATTGATTTAAAGCGGACTGTGGATACTGGTTCGCATGACTGTCTGAAGGGGGAAAGCGGAATGCTGCTGTCACACAGAACATCGGTAAAGATCCGGCCGGAATATTCCAATATCATAGGGCATATGTGTTATGCAGCTTCCAAACTCTGGAATGTCTGCAACTATGAACGCCATCATTATAAAGAACTGGGACTGGAAAAGTATCCTGACTGGTATTATCAGAAAAAAGCACATAAAGGAGATCTGTGGTACAGACAGCTTCCGTCACAGACAGCACAGGAGACCTGTAAGCAGCTGGATAAGGCGTGGAGATCTTTTTTTGTCCTGAAAAAGACCGGAGGGATCAAAAATCCAAATCCGCCCCGTTTTAAACAGGACAACATACCAGTCACATACATGCAGATGGGGATCCGGCATGAGAAAGGTTCAGACCAGCTGCGGCTGTCTCTGCCAAAGGATCTGAAAAGCTATATGGAAGAAACTTACGGGATCCATGAAAAATTCCTATATCTTGAAAATAAGATTTTCAAAGACATGGATCACATAAAACAATTGCGGATCTATTCCCCGGAAAATGGAACATGTGACCTTATCGTTATCTATGGGCTGGAAGAACCAGAGCAGCTCTCCCAGAATGGACATTATTTATCTATTGATCCTGGACTTCATAATCTGATGACCTGTTATGATTCCGGAAATGGCAGGACTTTTATTCTGGGAAGAAAATATCTTTCTCTGGAAAGATACTTTCATAAAGAGATCGCCAGAGTGCAGTCTGTATGGTATGCGCAGCAGTCGGAAAGAGGAATAGAATATCCAAAATCATCGAAACATATCCAGAGACTTTACAGGAAAAAGCAGAATGCAGTGAAGGATTACCTTCACAAAGTGACCAGATGGATTGCGGAATACTGCAGAAAGGAAGATATCCGCTGTGTGGTTGTGGGAGACATCCGGAATATCCGTAAAGGAAAAGATCTGGGACACAAGACCAACCAGAAGCTTCACGGACTGCCGTATAACAGGCTGTATATCATGCTGGAATATAAACTGAAATTATATGGGATTCCATTGATAAAACAGGAAGAAAGCTATACCAGCCAGTGCAGTCCATTATCACCAGAAGTATCAAAAAGATATGCAGAAGCATTCAATCGAAAAGAACGGGGCATGTATATAACTGGCGGAGTAAGATTTAACGCAGATGCAGTGGGTGCATTTAATATCCTGCGGAAATATCTTTCCGTATCCGGAAAGGAAAAGGAACTGTCCGTAACCGGATTAAAAAATCCAGAAATAATAAAAGTAGCTGTATAACCGAAAGGCAAGCAGTATTGGTGTCATGGACGCACCCTGAAGAAAAGGCGGTATCCCGCCAGATTTCAGATGCTCTGGTAACTTAGTTACCGAGTAGTTCACGAGTACAATACTGATAAATAATTACTGAGGAGGATACCAATGAAGATTGCTGAGATTCTGAAAAAAATGATTACCTTTTCCAATGGAAACATCCACGACATCGACCACCTGATCAAGGTCTGGACCTATGCCAAAACCATCGGCGAGCTGGAAGGGCTCGATCCAGAGACACAGTTTGTTCTGGAGGTTGCCGCCATCACCCATGACATCGCCTGCCCTCTCTGTCGTGAAAAATATGGAAATGCCAATGGAAAATATCAGGAAATCGAAGGCGCACCCCTGGTAACAGAGTTTCTTTCCGATACGGGAATGACCACCGAACAGATCAGCCGCGTGGCTTATCTGGTGGGCCACCATCACACCCTTACTGATATTAAAGGAATGGATTATCAGATTCTGATCGAAGCCGACTACATCGTAAACGCTTCTGAGAATGGATACAGCAAAGAAAATGTAGAAAATTTTGTAGAAAAGATCGTGAAGACACAGAGTGGCAGGGAGCTCACTCGCGCTGTCATGTCCTGTTGAAACCAAGGGGACGGAGTTTTTGGCACAAACTCCGTCCCCCTTGGCTCATTCAATATCCGGAAGCTCTGTGTTTCCAATTCCGCGCTCTGTATTGTAAGTACAGTTTTCAAAATTCACGCTGTACCCATTCGTACAGGAGCAGTCTCCCAAAATTCCGCCCATGCTTGCCTTCCAGTATGTTTCTGCTGCTTTCTGTAAGTCTTCTTCGGTTACACCGTCTCCTTTCTGCGGTTCCTCATAGCTGAGAGCTCCGGTGTTCACACAGTTGCTGATCCTGACAAGCGCGTCTTTTTTGTTGATTTCCTGCCCATCCGGCTTATCCGCATCAACGGACAGCATGACTGCTTCACCGATTCTGCCGACGATTCCGCCGCCCATAACAGACAGGGTAAAGAGGCTTGCGTCTTCTTTTTCGCCATCGTCATTTTCTGTCTTAAGCTCATTTTCCTGCATGACCCATGACTTCGTGAAGGAAATCGTTCCACTGTTCTCGCAGCTGTCGATGGTTGTCTGCGTCTGCATAAAACCATCCACTGCAAGAATACCGCCGATATAACCATTCGTAGTTGTGGAAGAGAGATTTCCGCTGTTCTTACAATTCTGAATGTTAAAAGAAGAACCCGCTTCATCTGTTTTATAATAAGCGGTAAAGCCTGCGATTCCTCCCACATTTCCTTCGGAACTGATATCTGCCGTATTCTCACAGTCTTCGATATTCAGCTGCCAGTCATCTCCCATATTTGCCGTGTAGCAGAGAATACCTGCGGCATTCTGCCCGGATGAGGTGATCGTTCCATGATTGACATTGCCTGAAAGAAGCATATTTCCTTTCTGCATCACCAGTTCATAGACGATTCCGGCGCCCTCTCCTTCTGTAAAATCGCTTTCATTTGTACAGCCGGCAATCGTGAGCGTGTTATCCGCCTTAACTCCTATATCTGCTGCAATTCCGGCATAATAATGATTTGCCGAAAATACCTTTCCTGTATTCTTGCAATTCTCAATCGTTACTGCATATATGGGATCTGCCAGATCTACAGTACCCACGATTCCTCCTGTATTGGCACTGTCAGACATAACCGTTCCGGTATTTTCACAGCCACTGAGCACACCGTCTTCTCCCAGAACAGCCACAACAAAACTTCCTGCAATTCCTCCTATGGACAAAGCCGCAGTTCCCAGTTCTTCTCTGTCTTCCGCTGCCGCTTTTGCTTCCACAGTTCCTTCATTTGTACAACCTGTGATTCTGGCCGAGTTTGAGCCTGCAATTCCCCCTGCTGCCAACGCAGACTGATAGCCGTTTTCAATCTCTATCATTCCCTTGTTTACACAGTTTATAATTCCTTCGAAATCATCCGCGCTCTCATCACCGGCGCCAACTACCGCAGATGAAAAATCTCCCGCAATTCCTCCGACATAAGCCTGGCCGCTCTGACTATTTTGCAGATTCTTCGCTGCACTCACGCTTCCGCTAAACTCACAGCCACTGATCGTACCTGATGCACTTCCTGCAATTCCACCATAATAGCCGTCATAGCCAATCAGCGTTCCATCCACGGTACAGTCAAGGATCTGCGTTTTCGATGCCATGCCCGCAATTCCACCCACTCTGGAACTGTCCCCAGATACTTCAATATATACATTCGTCAGATTCAGATTTTTAATCGTCCCCTGGTACACATCTGCGAACAGTCCGCAGTAATCAACGGAAGCGTCCGTATTATTTTCCTCGATATCTCTGTTCAAATACAGGCCGCTGATCGTATGGCCGTTTCCATCAAAGACACCGGTAAACGCCGCCTTTGTTCCGATCGGTTTCCAGTCATAGGACGGTCTCTGTTCTCCCCAGTTTTCATAATTGGAAACATCATTCAGGCTGATATCGGCTGTCAGAATGTAATATTTTCCCCGGTAATCACTAAGGGCATCCTCTGCCAGAAGCTCTGCGAGATACTGCAGTTCCTCCGCCGAGCTGATCTCATAAGGAGAACTTTCACTTCCGTCTCCGCCCGCAAATGCAAAGGCGGCCTCCCGATATACCGCTTCCCCGATATCCCGATGCTGATGTTCGTATTTCTCCAGAATGCTTTCTTCCTGCACCGTATCATCTGCTTTGACAAAAGGCCCCGTCAGCGTAGTCAGAACGCTGAAGCAGAGCACTGCTGCTATCCATTTCTTTTTCATCTTCTTCTCCTTGTATAAGAGATTTTTCATATGCACTTATTGTACCAAGCCGCTAGCGCGGCGGCTAGCTCTAAATACAATAAAATCACTACTTTTTCATCAGCTCCGCGGTTTTCACTGCGATCTCTCTTCCACCGGGAACCATCCACGGAACAACGCCAACGCCATCCGGAAATACCACCGGGCACTCAGTCGCGGATTCCCACAATTCTCTCGTAAATACTTTATCATCCAGCGGCAGCACAAGGGTCAGCGCGATGGTATCGGCTCCCATCCTCCCGGAGCATTCAGTCTCGGACGGATCATTTCCACTTCGTCCGCTTTGAGGCGATAGCTTAAGTTTCCACCGTTTCTTTCATGCCAGCCCTGAAGATAACCATCGTTCGCCATTTTTATAAATCCCTGCATAAATTTTGAATCTAAAATTTTCGTTCTAATCCTCCGCTTCGCGTGATTGTTGTTTTATGTGGTTTGTAAAGACCTTTTTGTGCAAATTATTTTTTACCTGCAAACAGGGCATGTCCCACGAAAAAGCCTGCCGGAAATGTCCTCCGCGATGACAATAAATTCATCTCCGCCGAAGCGGCCCACGAAATAGCGGAGCGGAACGACCTTCCGAAGAAGTTTTGCGAAGTTAAGGATCATAATGTCTCCCATCTCATGGCCCAGGGTGTCGTTTACCTTTTTCAGATCATTCAGGAATTCCTCTTCTTTTATTTTCGTTCTTTCTTCTCCAGATACAGGAAAAATCCCACATTCAGAATAATACCCACAATCGTTGAGATCGGGGCAG
>OLSC01002232.1_pt1 | contig 14175 bp, 7 predicted proteins | sample 1672881 | NCBI WGS metagenome assembly OLSC01 (sample SAMEA3136733, study PRJEB25190) | human gut metagenome | biome: human gut; feature: human-associated habitat; material: faeces | place: Austria | collected 2013
TACATCTTTCCATCGTCCATAACCTTCCAATTTTTGATCAAATAATCCAATATCGATACCACCGTAAGTACCAGTGCTAAATAGATCAATATCTGCTCGATCACAGCAACAACCGGATTGTGTATAGACAAGATCAAGACAATGACCATGATCATCTGTACAACTGTTTTTATCTTGCCCCACCAGCTCGCCGCTATCACGACACCGGCATCCGATGCGACCAGACGAAATCCACTAATGATAAACTCACGGCTTATGATCACAATAACAACCCAAGCCGGAATTCTGTTTAAGGACACCAGACAGATCATCGCCGAAGAAACTAATAATTTATCTGCCAACGGATCCATGAATTTTCCAAAATTGGATACAAGTTTATACTTTCTGGCGATATAACCATCTAAGGTATCCGTCAGACTTGCTACAACAAAAATAACTAATGCAATGTATTTGCTATAAGGGATGGCTGATACAAGCATAAACACAACAAAAAAAGGGATTAAAAATACACGAAGCATCGTAATCTTATTTGGTAAATTCATATTTATCCTCCTTCAATTCTATTCTCTTATTCCTCTATGACCTCTCCAATGAGATCATACTCATCTGCACCGGTAATCTTGACGTTTAAGAAATCTCCCGACATCAGATTCCAATCAGTTGCCACAAATACATACCCGTCCACTTCCGGTGCATCCATATACGTTCTCGTAATATAAACACCATCTTCCGGCAGAGCCCCCTCTACCATTACTTCTAAAGCACGTCCAATCTGTGCCGACGTCTTCTCAAAAGCAATCTTTTGCTGGATCTGCATGATCTCATCCCGCCGCTTTTCTGCAACTTCTTCCGGCACCTGTTCTTCCATTGCGGCTGCCGGTGTATCTTCTTCCCTTGAGTACGTAAATACACCAAGTCGATCGAATCGAAGTTCCTCCACAAATTCTTTCAGCTGTTCGAAATCCTGCTCGCTCTCGCCGGGAAATCCTGTGATCAATGTTGTTCTAAGTGCAATATCCGGAATCTCCTGACGCAGATAATGTACCATATCCCGCAGTTCTTTGCTATTGGTACGCCGCCCCATCCGCTTTAATATGCCATCAGAACCGTGCTGGATCGGAATATCCAGATAATGACATACTTTCGGAAGCGTTTTGATCGCATGAACCAGCTCTTTTGTGATTTCTTCCGGATAGCAGTATAAAATGCGGATCCATTTCAGCTCCTCTAATTCCGATAATTTTTCCAAAAGCTCAGGAAGGCTCTTGTGTCCATATAGATCCACACCATATAATGTTGTCTCTTGTGCCACCAAGATCAGCTCTTTGGCTCCGTTTTGAACCAGATGTTCTGCCTGTGCAAGCAGATTCTCCATCGGAACACTGCGATAATGTCCGCGTACTTTCGGGATCACGCAGTACGTACAGCATTTATCACAGCCTTCTGCAATCTTAAGATATGCATAATATCCACCGGACATACTATCTCGATTCGTCAGCGGCGTCGGCAGATAATCAATATTCTGTAATGTCTCAACAACACCCTGATGCTCTTTCAACTCTCCGCGGATCGTTTCCGCGAGATTTTCATACCCCATTGTGCCGACAATAATATCGACTTCCGGTATCTCCGTTTGTATCTCTTTATGGTAACGCTGAGCCAGGCATCCCGCAGCCACAAGCAGCTTACATTTAGCTGTTTCCTTGTAGGACGCCATTTCTAACAATGTATTGATACTTTCTTCCTTGGCATCCCCAATAAAACAGCAGGTATTTACAACAATCACTTCTGCCTCTGTCTCTTCATTCACAAGACGAAAGCCCTGTTCCCGCAGTGAAGTGATCATCATTTCACTGTCCACAAGATTTTTGTCACACCCTAACGACACAAAATAAATTGGTGTTACATTCTGTTGTTCCATTCGTAGTCTCCATTTCTAACAATGTTTTCTCTGTGCAGATTCCACACAATTGTTCATAAGCATTGCGATCGTCATCGGACCAACGCCTCCCGGAACCGGTGTGATCGCCCCTGCAACCGGTTCAACAGAAGCAAAGTCAACATCACCACACAACTTGCCATTTTCATCACGATCCATTCCTACGTCAATGACAGCGGCCCCGTCTTTCACATAAGAAGCATCTACAAACTTCGCCTTGCCGATCGCAACGACTAAAATATCTGCACGCTTGGCAACCGTCTTCAGATCCGGAGTGTGTGAATGACAGATCGTCACCGTTCCATTTTCTCTAAGTAAGAGCATTCCCATCGGTTTACCAACAATATTACTCCGACCGATAATAACACATTCTTTGCCGTCAATCGTTATTCCAGAACGTTTCAAAAGCTGGATGATCCCTGCCGGTGTACAGGAAACAAAGCCCGGCTGCCCAATACTTAAACGTCCTACGCTCTCCGGATGAAAACCATCCACATCTTTGTCCGGCGAAATCGTACGGATCACTTTATCCTCATCAATATGCTTTGGCAGCGGAAGTTGAACTAAAATGCCATCGACATCTTCTTTAGCATTGAGCGATTGTACTAACTCCAAAAGCTCCTGCTCACTGGTCTCTTCCGGCAGTTCATATGCCAAAGAACGAATACCTACATATTCGCAGGCCTTCTTTTTGTTGCCGACATATACAGTAGATGCAGGATCTTTACCAATCTGAATCACGGCCAAAGTTACATCAATTCCTTTTTGTTTCAGAGCAGCAACCTGCTCTTTCACCTCATCTTTGATCTGTGTTGAAATTTTCTTTCCATCAATAATCTGTGCCATATCTTTTTGTCCTCATTTCTGCACACCATGTTATCTATCATATCTGCCGACCGTCCTACACTGCCTGCTGACAGATCTGGAAAAACTGTATTATGTGTGCCTAATACAGCCCTGCTGTCAATGTTGCAATTTTCTATACAGATTACTCCTATACATTAAAGACACTGCCTCCCACAAATTCACGCATCAGTGAATTTCTCGGGATGTCTTCACTGCTGATTCCAATGAAATAATCCAAAAACTTAAGCAGACGCTTTGCCTCGATATACTCCGGTGCATCCTTCGGTATTCCAAAGAGGATTGCTTCTGCATACGGTTTTAAAACAGCAAGCTCATAAATCAGTGCCGAGTTAAACATAACATCCGCCTCTTCCTGAAATGGGAATATATATTGATCTTCCCCGCGGCGTACCGATGGCCACATACCGATCGTGCGAGCGGCCGAAGCGCCTCTTGTTCTGGCATCACGTACCATTCGCCGGATCAATCTGCCATCTGTCGTAGAAATCCGATTATGCTCATCAATGTTGATCTGGGTCAGCGCACTGATGTATATCTTAAACTTACTTTCTTTTGGAAGCGTATAAGATAGTTTATCATTCAAGCCGTGGATCCCCTCGATCACTAATATATCATCCTCACCTAACTGCTTATAGTCTCCTTTATATTCTTTTTGACCGGTCACAAAATTAAAAGTCGGCAGTTCGACACGTTTTCCGGCAAGCAGCTCATTCATCTGCTGATTAAACAGTTTAACATCGATCGCTTCAAGACACTCAAAGTTATAATTGCCATTTTCATCTAACGGTGTTTCATCGCGGTCTACAAAATAATTATCTAATGCGATCGGATGCGGATGCACTCCGAGTGTTCGAAGCTGAATCGACAATCGATGAGAAAATGATGTCTTACCGGAAGAAGACGGACCTGCGATCATGACAAATTTCTTACTTGGGTCATTGGCGATCTGCTCTGCGATCTGCGCAATCTTTTTCTCCTGAAGTGCTTCCTGTACCAATATAAGTTCCGGCGCACCACCATGCGAGATCACATCATTCAACGCACCTACCGTATCAACATCCACCATCTTGCCCCACGATTTCGCCTCCTGCAAGGTTGCAAACAACTTTGGACTTGGTTTGTGCAATGTTGTTCGATCCGGAGTTTTGCTATTTGGCAGATTCAGCATAAATCCGTTTTCATATGGCTCTAAACTGAAATACTGAAGTACACCGGTACTTGCCGGCATATAACCATAATAATAATCCTCAAATCCGTCTAATGTATATATATTTACCTTGGAAACACGACGATATTCAAATAATTTTTTCTTATCCATCATGCCATATTTTTCAAAAATACGCAGTGCTTCGGAAGTATCTACCGACCGTTTCAAAAATGGAATATCTCTATGTACCAGTTCTTTCATATACTGTTCAACCTGCTGCAGCAAAGATTCCGTCACAGGGACACCGCTCACTTCGCAGTAACAGCTATCGCCGATCTGATATTTCACATATACATTTTCCAACGGCTGCCCTTTGCAAACCGCATAAAACGCGTGTAACATCAGTAATGTCACACCACGAACATACGTCTTGTGCCCACTGTCATCTGCCGTCGTCATAAAACATATCTGGACATCCTCACGGATCCGCTTATTTAATTCCACCAATTTACCGCCACGTCTGGCTAGAATGATCGGATATGAATATGCCGATTGTACTTCTTTGGCCACCTGCTCATAGGTAACTCCCTCTTCGTAAGTTTTAGGAATCCTTTTAGCGCCAATGATCACTTCCACTTTAATCTGTTTCCCCATAACAACACCTTTGCCTTTCTGTCACTGACAATGCAGCCTGTTATCTCGGATTCAAAATATCTGAGATAGTCTGCTGTTCCCGCAGAATCTGCCTCTTCGCCGGCTGTGTATCCGGCATTGCCTCCAAAACATGCTGCACCCGCGCAAGCTCTTTTTGCATATATTCCAGAAATACCGGATGTCTCGTTCGCATCAGGTACCTTCCATATATATATTCTTCCTCCGTGAAGTAATGCTCACTGCCCCTCTCACACCGTATGATCGTATAATATTTACCCTGATCAAATACCATCTCTTCCTGTGCGATCACAAAACCCAGATCGTGCAGCGCATGACGTACTTTGTATATCTCTGACTGAGGCGAAAGTACCAGTTCTTTCGCAGACTGTGTTACGTGCGGAAATTCCCGCAAAATACGTTCCATCAAAGCTCCACCGATACCGCTGATCAATATTGTATCTGCCTCGCCTTCTACAAGCTGCTGCAAACCATCTGACTTACGTAATGCGATCCTGTTATCGAGTCCATACTGATGTATATGTTCTTTCGCACGCATTAACGGTCCATCTGCCACATCCATAGCAATCCCTGCCGATGCAAGCTGATTCATCACCAAATATATAATGGTAAATCCATGGTCACATCCAATATCAGCAACAACACCGCCAGAGTGTACGAGATGCGCCACGGTCTGCAATCGTTTAGATAACTGCATTACTCCAAATAATCCTTTAATTTGCGGCTGCGGCTCGGATGTCTCAATTTGCGCAAAGCTTTCGCTTCGATCTGGCGGATACGCTCTCTGGTTACCTTAAACTCCTTACCAACTTCTTCCAATGTTCTGGCTCTGCCGTCTTCCAAGCCAAAACGAAGTTTGAGCACCTTCTGCTCACGATCCGTCAACGTGCCAAGCACTTCATCCAACTGCTCACGGAGCAACGTAAACGCTGCTGCCTCTGCCGGAACCGGTACATTATCATCCTGAATGAAATCACCCAAATGACTGTCTTCCTCTTCACCGATCGGTGTTTCCAAAGAAACCGGCTCTAAAGAGATCTTCTGAATCTCACGAACACGCTCTACCGGCATGCCCATCTGTTCTGCGATCTCTTCCGGATATGGTTCTCTGCCAAGTTCCTGCAATAACTGACGCTGAACACGTACAAACTTGTTGATCGTCTCTACCATATGAACAGGAATACGGATCGTTCTCGCCTGATCTGCAATCGCACGTGTGATTGCCTGACGGATCCACCAAGTTGCGTACGTACTGAATTTATATCCCTTTTTGTAATCAAACTTTTCTACTGCCTTGATCAGACCAAGATTTCCTTCCTGGATCAGATCCAAAAACAGCATTCCGCGACCAACATAACGCTTTGCAATGCTGACTACGAGACGAAGATTGGCTTCTGCTAACTTCTTCTTAGCCTCCACATCGCCCTCTTCCATACGTTTTGCAAGCTCAACCTCTTCATCCGCAGTAAGAAGCGGAACTTTACCGATCTCTTTCAGATACATACGTACCGGATCCTCAATACTGATACCATCCGGCACAGACAGATCGATATTCTCGATCTCATCATCGTCCGGAACTTCCCCATTATTCTCCAGTTCCAAGATCATATCATCATCGGTATCTTTATCATCCGAAATCTGTAAAACATCCACATTTTTTTGTTCCAAAAACTCTATGATCTTTTCGATACGCTCCTCTGTCAGATCAATATCCTTAAAAAAATTGTTGATCTCTGTGATCTCCAACACATTTTTCTTACTTTTTGCAAGATCTAACAATGCGCTCATGCGCTCCATAAATTTCTTTGCCTCATCTTCTGTCGCTTTTGCTTCTTTGGCAGATGCCTTCTTCGTCGTTGCGGCAGATGCCTTTTTCGTCTGCTTTTTCTCCGCAGGTTCTTTCGCAGCCGACTGCTTTTTCGTCGTTGTCTTAGCTGCCTTCTCAGACTCCGCTTTTGTCTCTGCCTTAGAAGCAGACGTTTTTTTCGTTGTGCTCGCCTTCTTAGCAGTTTTGGTCTGTTTCTTTTCCTTTGTCTCGGAAACGACTGTCTCCTGCAGCTCCGCCTGTTTCTTTTCTGTTGCCATGTTGTTCCTTCCTTTCTATCTGTGTACCGGGATATCCGGGTTTTTCCATTGTATCTATTGTCTATTCTGATCTCCTGTCAGGGAAATATGCAGTTTTCCCGGAGATTCCAGTTCTTTTTTCTGGCGGACAAGATCCTGAAGCTGTGAAAAATCCGTCAAAGTTCTTGTCTGATGTTCTATACTGCGCTCCTTGATCCGATGGATCAATTCGTTGACCGCCTTTTCTTTTTCACGGTTGTCCATCTTCGCAGATAATGTTGTCTGAAACATTCCTGCCACCATCCGCTGCTCTTCTACATCTTCAAACCGACTGATGATCTGTGCCGGTTCTGCTTGTCCGCGTTCCAGCTGCTCGTATAGCAGCCCCGCCACCTGACGATACGGCTCCTCTAAGAAATCCTCAACATGCACAATGTGTTTAACCTGTTCATAAAGGGCCGGCTGTTCGATCAACCAAGACAAAAACAGCCGATACGTATATGCCATTCCCTCCGGATCCTTGCGGATCGCCTTTCTTCTGCTCTGTTCATGTCGTTCTTCCATGACCTCCCGATAACCTTCCGGCTCCATATTGCTGTAGCGAATCATGAGGGATCTTAAATCTTCCTTCGGAACACTATACTTAGCAGATAACGCCTCCAAATAACTATCCCGCTGCACTTTGTCCTCAAACACCAAAAGTTTACGTGCCATTCCATGCACAAACTTTGTCTTTTCCTCCGGATCACTCAGATTGTGCTGTTTTCGAAGCACATCTACTTCAAAAAAGAAACTGTTCTGTGCTTGTTCCAGACGTTCTTCAAACGCATCACTGCCAAGTCCCTTGATAAACTCATCCGGGTCTTTGTATGGCTCCATATGAACCACACGTCCCGTAATACCTGCACGCCTTAATATCGGTATTGCACGCAGTGCTGCTTTGACTCCCGCCTCGTCACTATCATACGTCAGATAGATTTCATCAGTATATCTTCGAAGCAGATTGGCCTGCTGCTCTGTAAATGCAGTACCTAACGATGCCACTGCACCACTAAATCCTGCCTGATGCAATGCGATCACATCCATATATCCCTCACAAAGAATAAACTTCTTACGTTTGCCCTGCTTTGCATAATTGAGGCCAAACAGATTACGGCTCTTGTCAAAAAGTTTTGTTTCTGGAGAATTCAAATATTTCGGCTTGGCATCCCCCATAACTCTTCCTCCAAAACCAATAACCCGGTTATTCACATCCATGATCGGGAACATAACACGGTTCCAAAATTTATCATAAACGCCACGCTCATCCATCTTAAACAATCCGGTCTCACGCAAAATGCGATCATCATACCCTTCATGCCGTAAATAGCGGTAAAGCTCACCGCCGCCCTGTCCGGCATAACCTAAACCGAACCTTAAGATCGTTTCATCGCTAAGCTGTCGTCCCCGCAGATATTCAAGGCCTAATTTACCCTGTGGAGATTTTAGCGTCGCATAATAATATCTTGCCGCCTTGGCATTGATCTCCAATAACGTTGAGCGCAAGTTTTCTTCCTGTTTTTGCTTGGCAGTCATTTCCTGCTTTGGCAAAGTGATCCCTGCCCGCTCTGCCAAGCTTTCCATCGCTTCCGGAAACGAATAATTCTCATATTCCATGACAAACGTGATCACGTTTCCACCCACACCGCAGCCAAAACATTTATACATCTGTCTCGCCGGGTTCACGGAAAAGGACGGTGATTTCTCACTATGAAACGGACATAGCCCGACATACCCGCTGCCGGAACGCTTCAATCGTACTGACGCGCCTATCACATCAACTATATCATTTGCCGACCGAACCTGTTCGATCTGTTCTTCTGTATATCTGGGCACACCGTTTCCTCCTTTCCGAAATCAAACACTCTATTTGGGTTATTCGACGTCTTTTTCCCATTTCCTTTTTTGCAGGCAAAATATATTTTTCTTTATCGGTGTTCCACACCACGAACCGACCAGGACTTCGGTATCATGATCTCTTTATATAGGTTTACTGAATACCGATCACTCATGCACGCAATAAAATCACAGACCGTACGTTGCGTTGTTTCCCCTTGCCTGATCAATTCCAAAAATTCTTCCGGTAATTTGTCAGAATGATGAATAAAATATTCATATAATTGCTCGATCATATGTACAACTTTGCGCTCTTCGCCCTTGGCGATCGGATTGGTATATACATTAGCAAATAGGAACTTGCGTAATGCAAACATTGCTTTCTCAACGTCAGATGACATGCATATCTCATTCTTCCCCTCGCTGTTATGTACAATGTCATGCACCAACGTATTCAGGCGACTGTTGGTCGTATCCCCCAAAACATCTGTCAATTCTTTTGGAATCTCCTCCTCCCGAATGATACCGGCTCGGATCGCATCATCTATATCCGAATTGATATATGCAATCTTGTCCGATAGGCGAACAATCTTTCCCTCCAATGTCATAGGCATCAGACTTGTCTGATGGTTGAGGATTCCATCTCGTACTTCTGCCGTCAGATTTAAACCTTTGCCATCTTTTTCCAGCCGTTCCACCACGCGAACACTCTGCTCATTGTGATGAAAACCGCCATATTCCTCAGAGATGCGGTTCAGTGCACGCTCTCCGGCGTGACCAAAAGGCGTGTGTCCAAGATCATGACCAAGTGCGATCGCCTCTGTCAGATCTTCGTTCAAAAGCAGCGCACGTGCGATCGTCCGCGCATTTTGCGCCACTTCCAACGTATGCGTTAAACGGGTACGATAATGATCTCCCTCCGGAGCCAAAAAGACCTGTGTTTTCTGTTTCAAACGGCGAAATGCCTTACAGTGCAAAATACGGTCACGATCACGCTGAAAATCCGTTCGGATATCACACTGCGGCTCCTCGTGGTCGCGACCTCCGGACTCATCTGCATAAGATGCAAACGGACCTAATATTTGATGTTCCCGCTCTTCCTGCTTCTGCCGTAAACTTTTTGTCTGTGCCATGGAAATCCCCCTTTTTCAAGTGCTGCGCCTTTTTCTGACCGCCATCGATATTACGCTTGTTCTCCCATATAATAAAAGCCTTTGCTTTCAATTAATTTCACCGGAATAAGCTTGCCGATCAAGCAAGTTTCTCCCGGAAAATGCACGACATAATTTTGACTGGTGCGCCCTGTCATAAGAGATGCATCCTGTCCATTCTGTTCTTCAACCAATACCTCCACAACTTTGCCGACATCTTTACCTGCATGTACTGCGGCAATCTGCTGAACTCGTTCTAACAAACGATCGAAACGTTCTTTAACCACTTCTTCCGGCACCTGATCCTCCATAGCGGCAGCAGGGGTTCCGGTGCGTTTACTATATATAAACGTAAAAGCGCTATCATACTGAACCTTTTCCACAACATCCATCGTATCCGCAAAATCTTCTTCTGTCTCTCCCGGGAATCCCACAATAATATCTGTCGTAAGGGCAATGTCCGGATTTTTGGCCCGGATCTTATCTACCAGTTCCAAATAGCTTTCCTTGGTATAATGACGATTCATGATCTTTAGCAGACGGCTGCTTCCGGACTGCAGTGGCAAATGTAGATGTTTGCATATTTTATCAGACTGCGACATCACCTCGATCAGCTCATCTGACAGATCCTTCGGATGTGAAGTCATAAAACGGATCCGCTCCAGCCCTTCGATCTGCTCTACCTGACGCAATAACTGCGCAAAACTGATCGGATGCTCTAACGTCTTACCGTAAGAATTTACATTTTGTCCCAGTAACATCACCTCAACAACGCCATCCGCTACCATACCTTTGATCTCTTCGATAATATCTTCCGGTTCGCGGCTGCGCTCACGTCCACGTACATACGGCACAATACAGTAACTGCAAAAATTATTGCATCCAAACATAATATTAACGCCGCCCTTAAAAGAATATTTACGGGAATTTGGCAATTCTTCCACGATCTCTGTTGTATCTTTCCAAATATCAATGATCATTCTCTTGGCATCCTGATCAAACAGTCGCATTGCCAGCAATTCTGCCAACTTAAATATATTATGCGTGCCAAAAATAATATCTACATTGCGATAACTCTTCTTTATGCGCTCAATAACTTCCGGCTCCTGCATCATGCAGCCGCAAAGGATCGTCAGCATGTCTGGATTTTTGGACTTGTAACGTTTTAACTGCCCTAGCCTTCCATATACCTTAAGATTTGCATTTTCACGAACGGTACATGTATTATACAGCACCAGATCTGCCTGTTCACTATCCGTCTCCTCATATCCGATCGTCTGAAGAATACCTAGGATCTTTTCCGAATCTCTGGCGTTCATCTGACATCCAAATGTTTTAATATTGCATGTGAGTTTTCGCCCTTTTTCCTGCTCTTTCTGCGCAATATGCTGCTGCAGTTTTTTTATAAAATAATACTGTCTGTCCGGTTCTTTTTCCGGTGGCGGCAATGTAAGGTCTGCCGCCTGCACCATAGCATTTATATTGGTATAGTGTTCCATAAGTTAGCTGCTCCTATCTTGAAAAATTCTCTAATCATTTTACTATACCATATATTACATTGTCCGTCAAAGCCGCTAAAAACCGCTTCTATTTCATGAAGAATGATATCGATCCCGGCGCAGTGATAATATTATACTTCCTTTTCCATTTTCTCCTGCTGCTCCTGATAATGCGGAAACATAACTTCCACATGAAACAGATCGCCATCCAAAAAGATCTGAAACGTTCCCTGCATCAGCTCCGTCAGGCTCTTCGCGATAGAAAGCCCCAGACCGCTGCCCTCTGTAGAACGCGAACTGTCTCCACGCACGAAACGTTCCGTAAGCTCTTCCGGTGTAATATTTAGCTTGGCCGCCGACACATTTTTCATAGAGAACACGATTCCTTCTTCCTGCTCCTGCAGTGCAACATACACACGCGTACCCGGCATGGCATATTTTTTTGTATTCATATACAGATTTTCCAAAATACGGTATACCCTTCTTCCGTCTCCCAAAAAGAGCAGCTCATGATTTGGAATATCGCACTCCAGTTCCAATTTATTTTCTTGGAACAGATCTTCGAACTCACCATTCGTCTGCGTTACAATTTCGCCAAAATCAATGACATCCATCTCTAATTCGATCGCACCACTGGATGCCTTTGATGCCTCGATCAAGTCTTCGATCAATGTTTTTAAGCGCTTACTTTTGCGATCTAAGATTGCAATATATTCCTTCGCCGTTTCATTGGTAAGATTCTGTCTGCCTAACAGATCCACATAATTTATAATAGAAGTAAGCGGCGTCTTAATATCATGTGACACATTGGCAATCAGTTCTGTTTTCATTCGTTCGCTGCGCACACTTTTTTCAACCGCCTCATCCACGCGCATGCCAACACGATTCAAATACTGTACCAGTTTGGTCTGTCGGTAAGAAGCTCCACTTGGTGCCACGATGTGCATTGAAAAATCTCCTTCTGACATCTGCTCTACCTCGCGTAACAAAATGCGATCCGCCCGTTCCGTGCGCAGATTATGAATCTGTGTTGCAAGTAAGAGAAGCAGCAACACCAAATAAGCCACAAAGCATAGTATCCCTTTCCGCTCCATGAGGACTGTCTTTACTCCTCGGTATTTCTGTACAAATTGAAATACATATACAACCAATACTCCCTGCGCCAATCCTTCCAGTAAAAACAAGGTCAAATATCTCTGCCCGATCGGCAATTCATAAAACATTCTTTTGGCAAATCCCGGAAGCTGTCCCAAATGCAGCTTTCCAAATATGATCTCACGGACAAACAGAAACAGAATACTTCCCTCCAAAAATTTTCCCGCTTTCATTCGTTTTAATAAACTCAAAAAAATTTCTGCAGCCAGACAATTCATTGCCCAAAAGAGAATGGCCGCAATCAAAAAATCCAGCCTTGCCATAGAGCCGTTCCACATTTGCAGCATCCAGTGATATATCTGTACCAAAAATAGGATACATAGAGCAAGCAATTCCAGCCAGACCTTGTCCACACTGTGTAATACGATCTCCTTATATCCTGCCCGATGCCCTGTACATAAACACATAGCAAATAATAAAATCAGCATCAAAACAAGAGCAGGCATTAACAGACTGTGCCCGATTTGTGCATAATACGCCTGCTTGTCAGACCAGATATATTGTGTTTCAAAAACATCCGCCACCGTTTTATTACGAACTGCATTTAAATCCAATCCAACGGCAATGCTATAAGACCGTCCTTGATATTCTTGTGCGATCTGCATGATCTTTTCCTGAATATTACCGGACATTTCAAACGTATCCTCCGGCAGATTACTCTGTCCGTTATAGTCTCTGTTATTATAATAAGCAAACAATACATTACTCTTATCCGTCGCCTTATCCACTTTGCCTGCCGTAACCATGCGTTCGACTTGATTCCACCAATTCTCATTATTCGTCAACAGCATACCGGCAGAATCCTGATAGCCATATGCAAAATTGGTCTCCGAAAAGATATAGTGCAATTCCTGATAGGTTTCTACCAAAAACACTGCATAATCTGTCGCCGTTTCCATAGTTCTCGGAATACGGTGCATTGACCATGGCATTTTGTTGTCCGGAATGTGAGCATACGTGTCTTCCATCTCCTGTTCCAGCAGTTTCTGACACTCTTTTTTGCTATACCGTTTTTCCTCTGTTTCCGTATACGCTTCATATTGCTCGTAAAAATCCAGATATTCTTTGGACCATTTTCCCTGATCATCTTTGGCGTATCTCAATAATTTATTAATAAAATACCATTTCGCATATTTTTCATAATAGGTAATAATATATTTTTCATAGACACTGCTGGCATGAAACTGTATTGGCATCGTATTCAAATGTCCAATCTCAATATCCAGATCTTTCTGATACTGCTTTCCATAATCTTTGGTCAGACTATTTACCAACACCATGTTGGACTCATATTTCAGTGCATCCGCAATCTGCTTTTCTCTTACGCCCACTCCGGAATGATTCGTAAACTGGTAGACTTGTCCATCATCAACAATGACCTTATCTCTTGCAGACAGCGCATACTGTGTCTCGATCGGATAACTGACTCCGGAGGCGCACTTGTCCTGAAAATCGGACATAAAAGAACGCAGTCTGCTCGCATGAAGCCCGGTACTGTTTGCCCGTCGTAACAATTCTTTTAATGTATATTGTTTATGCTCTCCAGAAGATAAAGAGGTCAGCAAAACCGTATCATAATCGATCATGCCATCCGGTGCTATAACGCTTCCAATCTGCATATATTGCTCATACAATCGCAGATAACCATCCATCATCTGCTCGACCTGTTTTTGCGAAACATAAAAATCTTCTTGCTTTTGACCGCCTTCATTCGCATATTCTTTCGTTCCCTCTATGATCATGCCGGCTACCGTCGAAAATCCGATCGCCACCGCTAGTAAAAGTGGCAATATAATATGTACTGCT
>OLSC01002247.1_pt1 | contig 14099 bp, 10 predicted proteins | sample 1672881 | NCBI WGS metagenome assembly OLSC01 (sample SAMEA3136733, study PRJEB25190) | human gut metagenome | biome: human gut; feature: human-associated habitat; material: faeces | place: Austria | collected 2013
AAAACGGCCTGCCGAAGCAGACCGTTTTATTCTTCATTTATCGGATTGATAGCGGATAATCGGAACCTGTTTTACCTTTCCTCCAATGGTTCGTCGTTCCAGAGCAAAGATCATATCAGGGGTGCGTTTGAAAAAGCCTTCGTCCTTTTTCCAGCTCATGCCGCATTTGCAATGCTGCAAGCCTATGAACTGCTGCTTCATCTTTCTGCCGCAGTTCGGGCAGACCTTATTACTGTTTCCCATATTATTCAGCCCGCGCTAATCTATATAGACTGCGGATGGATTCCACGACCGTATGCCACGACAGGTCGGCAGCATAGGAGAACTTCTTCTGATAAGCCTGCCACAGCTTTTCCATATTTGGGTCGGCCTCGACTTCATCAAAGGCCGCAGGCGCGTCGGCAAGATACTTCTCTGTACCGCGTTTCTTGGCCGTTGCAATGAGCGCCGCCCGGAGATCAGCAGGAATGATACTCCCGCCATGGAGCTGGCTGAGAATGTGCAGATCATAAAAATCCCTCATACGGGTGTTGGTGGTGGCGCGGGACACGACGGTTTCCAGCTTTTCGGCCAGAACGGTTTCCAGATTGTACGCCCAAATCTCAATGGAGCGATCCTCCAGCATCAGTTTGAAGCTGTACCGCACCTCGCGGGGCGTGATGGCGTCACCGGTGGAAATGTCGATCTTGAGCGGCGTTATTACGCCGTCAAACTCCGTTTCCATGCTGACGCGGATGCCCGGATATTCGGCTTCATCCATGATCTCAGAAATACGCTTGACCCGAAACTCCACGCCATCGTCCAGCGGAACGGAGATGATGGAGGCGATCATATTCTCTACTTCCTCGATGCCGACCGTCGCACCCTTGACCGTTGCGTCAATGTCCATTGTGGAGCGGGCGTCAAGGCCGACCATGGCAGCCACCAGCATTCCACCCTTGAGGATGAATTTATCCCGATATTCTGAAAGAGAAATGCGCTCCAGAAAGCGCTCCATCATGTAATTGCGCATCAGAATCTGTGCATCTGCGGCTTTGTCCTTGGAGAGATTGCGGATCAGGTCTTTGAGCTGCCGTGCAGTCTTAATCATAAGAGTACCTCCAAATACTGCCGAAGCAGTTTTTCAACACGGAACATCTGCGCATAGCGCATCAGTTTCCGTAAGTTCTTGTCTTTTCGTTTTGCGTATTGCTTGAGTGCATCCTGAAAGGTCTGCGTCTCGATCCCGCTGCGGCTGCGGATCAGATCGCAGATGGTACGCTCCATATCATAGACGGGAACGGGATTCCCGAACGGCGTGTTCATCGTGACGATCCCCACGTCATGCAATTCTTTCTTGATGGTGTAGACCTTGATGCCGTCTGCTTGCAGGCTGGCAGGATTGTAGCCGGTCTTGACCGTGATGGAATACGGATTCGGCTCCCGGTCGGTCAGGTCATGGAAAAACAATGCGCTTTCATGGGAGAATACGGCCTGCGCACAGCGAAGGTGCAGCAGGTACATGGCGTCCGTCCATGCGTCGGGCGAAACATAAACGCCGTGCGCTGCCTGCTCCACGCCGCGCTGCTTAGCGTAGGCGTAAAACGTGGACTTGGCAATACCGATTTCCAAAACCTGCGCGGTTTTGACGATCCCATTGTTTTGCTGAAAAAGCAGATCAAGCCGGTCGTAGGCGGTCATGTTATCACCTCCTTCTTGCTAATATTATATCCGAGATTAGCAAGAAAGTAAACAGCGATTTTAGAAAAGCAAGCCGAGGCGTTCGCCCCGGCTTGCACTTTAACTATGAATGAAGTTTTTCATGGCAGAGTTCACGTCTTGCAGCTTGCCAAGTCCCTGCACAGCCAGCATCGGAAGTCCCATCGGGCTGATCAGAAACGCCAGCACAAGGAGGATGATGCCGTTCTTTGCGGAGTAGGTAATCAGCACGGCGAAAGCCAGCAGGGAGAGCAGTCCGCTTGCCAGCTTGAACACGAAGCCGGAACAGGACAGCAGCCCCGCGCACAGCCAAACGAACAGGGACAGGATAAGCGACAGCGGCGCAAAGAGAATTTTCAGGATGAACATTTTGCGGCCTCCTTTTCACAAAGTGCGGTCAGCGCGTCACGCTCTTTGGCGAGCTTTGCTTCTTCCTTTTCGCTCAGATCACGATCTCCACCCGTAATCTCCATCATGCGGAAATTCTCATAGGCATCCAGCAGAGAATCCAACAAATCTTCGGGCGTAGGGCAAAAGTCCACGGTGTTCCAGTCCTGACGGTGGTTGTCAAAACCCATGACCGTGTAGCCTCTGCTGGTCAGGACAACTTCAAAATCCGTATCGCGGTTGAGGTAGTCAGAAAATACTTTCAGCACAATTTCGTTTGTCAGCATACGTTCCGCAGCTCCTTTCCAAGCGGTCAAATCTTTTTCTGATATTAGAATACTTTGCCCATTGGTGTTTTGCAAGGATGCGGCAAAGTCATACGAATAGTTTTCGCCTTTTGCCCGACATCTAACCATATCACATAATCCTTCTTTAGTACAGCTACCTGAACTAATTTTCTCCAGATGGGAAATATAATGTTGGTACAGTTACAGGGACGGGAGGTGTGGTACTTGCAGTTGAATGAAGCCGTCAGCAGGCGTTTGGTTGAGCTGATGCAGGAGCGTGGCATGACGCAGTATCAGCTCTATATGAAAAGCGGCGTACCGAAGTCCACCATCGGTAATCTTGTGAACTGCGCATACCCGTCTATGAAGCTGCGGATCATCCACGAGCTTTGTCAGGGATTGGAGATCGACCTGAGCAGCTTTTTTGCCTCGCCGCTGTTTGATGAAAACAATCTGGAACCGTAGAAGCTCCGATGCTGTTTTGCGTCGGGGCTTTTGCTTTTGTGTGAACAGGGGCGGCGGAGTGACCGCCGCCCCTGCGACTTATTTCAGCGCCGCCAGCGAGGAAACGATTTTCTCTGCCGCCGTCCATATCCGTTCCTGACTTTGCTGAATGTCCTCCAGATCGGTTTCGTAGATACGGCCTGTTTCGTGGGCGCGGCGGGTGAGCTGGTTGAGGTTGTTGCTGGAATACCGAAGCAGGGACACCAGCTCCCGCAGCTCCGGAAGGTCGAGCTTCACCACATATCCGTCAATCGCCATCTTGCGGAGATACGCCGCCATGTTGGTGGTGCCGAACTGCGCCATCTTCGTTTCAATCATTTCCCGTTCCTGCGGCGTGACGCGGAATTTAAGCTGAATGTCCCGTTTGCGCTTTGCCATCGCTCAACGCTCCGGGTCTTTGGACTTCGCCGAAATTCTCGGCGAAGTTGTTTCAGGCAGCTTTTTCAGCTTGTCCCGGACGGAGGTTTTCTGCTGCTCCTGCGCGTAGGCTTTGCGGGTCTGGCTGAGAAACAGATCGACCAGACCGGGATGGCTGTTGACGGCCAGATAGCAGTTGCGGTCAGTACCCCATGCGTCAGGGTTGGCGGGGATGGACATGGCGTTTGCCCAAGCCCTATTGTCGGGAGAATAGCGCCTGTCCCAGTCCGCTTGACAGACGGTGATGGCAAGGACATGGAACGTGCGGTCATAGCCGAACTGCTGCACCACCTGATCGACCGCCGCTGCATCCAGCCGGTTATCCCGGTAGTGGTCACGGATGGCGGCTTCAATCGCTTCCTTGCAGGCTGCGTTCGCTTGATTGGAAGCGCGGTAGACCGCAAGCTCGTCATGCTCTCTGGCGTAGGCTGCCGGGTGCTTGTAAACGGGGAGATTTTTCATTATCGTGCCTCCATTTCTTTTTTGTGGGGCTTTTCCGGTGCGCCATGAACAGGCGACGCTTTCAGCCTATCCAGAACGGAAGGCCGCGCCGATTTTGCAATCGCCTGCTCAGGCTGCGGCTGTCCCTTGCCGTCCAGATTCAGCTCCATATCCAACTCAATGAGCCGCGCCGTTTTCGCGGCCAGCTCCTGCTCCTGCGGAAACGGCTTACCGACCTCGGCCTTTGCCGCCGCCTGCTGGTTATAGAGGTTTTCAAGCTGCTCCTGAACGCTGCGCAAACGCTCCGGCATTTTATCCAGCGCGTTCTCGATGCGGACAAGGTTGCCTCTGGCATCCGAACCGAGTTCAACGCGATGGGTCATCCGGCCTTTCAGCGTCAGCGTGTACGTTTTCCACATGGAATCAAAAGCAACGGACATGGTAAAGCCGCGATAGCTCCCGATCTGTACCGGGTCTTTGCCCTTAACCTCCTTGCAGGTGTCCAGCAGCGCGGCACCGGCGTTTTCCTTATCGGTGAGCCGGTCGCCGCGAATCTCCATGCCGACAAAGCCCTCTGCCGGGAGCGGATGCGCTGCGAGGGTCTGCATATCCGCCTCCAGCCCACGAACAAAGCCCTTGTGTTCTTCTATCTTTTCCGGAAAGTATTTCAGCAGACTGTCCTCCAATCGGAATTGCTTGCTGTTGTGGTCTGCCTTCATAATTTTTAGCTTGGACACCTCAATGTCCAAATCCATACGCTCCTTGATGCGGGGATCACCGGCACACAGCGCCTTGATCTCCGCAAAAGACAGCGCCGTAGCGTCCACGTCCTCACAGGAGCGAACCGGGGATTTTGAGGTCATGATCTGAGAGATGAATTTCTGCTTGTTCTCAACGGTCTGCCAGAGGTAGGCGTCAAACGTCCCTTCGGTCACATAGCGGCAGACATGAACGAGCTTGTTCTGATTGCCCTGACGCTCAATGCGGCCTTTTCGCTGTGTGAGATCACGGGGACGCCACGGGCAATCCAAATCGTGAAGTGCGACCAAACGATCCTGTACGTTGGTTCCTGCGCCCATCTTGGCCGTGCTGCCCATCAGGACGCGCACCTGACCACTCCTGACTTTTGCGAACAGTTCCCGCTTTTTGACCTCCGTATTGGCATCGTGGATGAACGCGATCTGTTCCGGGGGCATACCGGCGTCAATGAGTTTTTGACGCACATCCTCATAGACCGTGAACGGCGTTTCCGCGCTTTCCTCCAATGAAATCGCGCTCTCCAGCGCATGGATTTCCGGGCTGTCCAGCGTACCGGGGGAAGCCTTTGCCGCCCGCTGCGAGGGCGTGGCCTTTGGCGTAGAAATGTCGCAGAACACAAGCTGTGTCAGTTTTTCCTCCTCGCCGTCGCGCCAGTATTGGAGAATGTTCGCCACGCACTGATTGACCTTGGTGGTTTCCTCGTCGGGGAGCATGGGATTGATGATGCGCTGGTCAAGCCCCAGCTTGCGTCCGTCCGAGGTGATTTTGAGCATGTTGTCCACATCCGGGCTGACCGCACCGCTGTGTACCTTGGACGCTCGTTCCGAGAGGGCTTTCACCATGTCCTGCTGGATCTGTGTGGGTTTGGTGGCGATGGTGTGGTACGCGACCTCTGGCGTGGGCAAGTGGAGCTGATCCGCCGTTTTGATGTCGGCGACCTCTTTGAACAGATTCATCAATTCGGGTAAGTTGAAAAACTTTGCAAAGCGCGTCCTTGCCCGGTAGCCCGTCCCCTCCGGGGCAAGCTCCAGCGCAGTGGTGGTTTCACCAAAGCGGCTTGCCCAGCAATCGAAGTGGCCCATACCCATCTCTTGCAGCCGGTCATGCTGCAAATAGCGCTGGATGGTATAAAGCTCTGTCATGGAGTTGGAAACCGGGGTGCCGGTGGCAAACACCACGCCGCGCCCACCGGTCAGCTCATCCATGTAGCGGCACTTGGAGAACATATCCGAGGATTTCTGCGCATCGGTGGTAGAAAGCCCTGCCACGTTGCGCATCTTCGTATAGAGGAAAAGATTTTTATAATTGTCCGACTCGTCCACAAACATCCTGTCTACGCCGAGCTGTTCAAAGTAAATCACATCATCCTTGCGGTCGCTGGCTTGCAGCTTTTTCAGCCGCGCCTCCAGCCCCTTTTTCGTGCGCTCCAAGCTCTTGATGGTAAAGCTGTTGCCGCCTGCGAGCTTGGTATCCTGAATGCCATCGGTGATTTCCTCAATCTGCTGATGAAGGAGCCGCTCCTGCCGCTCCGGGCTGATGGGAATACGCTCAAACTGCGAGTGGCCGATGATAACAGCGTCATAGTCGCCGGTGGCGATACGGGCGCAGAATTTCTTGCGGTTGTGGGTTTCAAAGTCCTTCTTGGTAGTGACAAGGATGTTGGCCGAAGGGTAGAGCCGTAGAAACTCGGATGCCCACTGTTCCGTCAGATGGTTCGGCACGACAAAAATGGATTTCTGGCACAGTCCCAACCTCTTAGATTCCATCGCAGAGGCTACCATTTCAAAGGTTTTTCCCGCGCCAACTTCGTGTGCCAGCAGCGTATTCCCGCCGTACAGCACATGGGCGATGGCGTTTTTCTGATGCTCCCGGAGGGTGATTTCCGGGTTCATACCGGAGAAAACGATGTGGCTGCCGTCATACTCGCGGGGACGAGTGCTGTTCATTTCCTCGTTGTATTGCCGTACCAGCGTTTCGCGCCGCTCCGGGTCTTTCCAAATCCAGTCCTTGAACGCATCCCGGATAAGCTGCTGCTTCTGCGCGGCAAGGGTGGTTTCCTTGGCGTTGAGGACACGGCGCTCCCGTCCGTCTGCGTCCTCAATGGTATCGTAGATGCGAATATCGCGGAGGTTCAGCGCATCCTCCAGCAGCCGGTAGGCGCTGGCGCGGTCTGTGCCGTAGGTGGTGAACGCCGCCACATCGTTGTAGCGCACCATGCTCTTGCGGGAAACCTGCCATTCTGCGGTGTACGGGACATAGCTGATCTCGATCTGTCCGCGCAGATAGCGGGGCGTTTCAAAGGTTTCGTACATGAATTGCTCGATGTACTTCTTGTCAAGCCATGTCACACCCAGCCGCACCTCAATCTCGCTGGCCTCCAAGTCCTTCGGCTGGGCGGCAATCAGGGCATCCACATTTCCGGCAAAGAACGGGTCGCGCGCTGCCACACGCTGCGCGGTACGGAGCTTCTGCCGGACGTTGCCGGAGAGATATTCGTCCGCCGTCTGCCAGCCCTTTGCCCAATGCTCGCCGCCGTCCTGCAAGTCAAATGGGCCACTGTTGGGTTCCTTGTAAATGACGCCCTTCAAATCCTCAACGATCTGTGGAATCTTTTCGCTGCTGCCCATGAGGGAGGCCATAAAGTCGAGATCGACGCAGGCTTTTTCTCCGATGCAGACAGCAAGGGCTTCGCTGGCGGTATCCACAGAATCTACGCTGCGCTGCTGCTTGATGGTGCGCTTGTGGAACATATCCGCCTTGCGCTCCAGCTTTCCGTCGTCGTCCAGCACTTCCAGTGAACACAGGAGGTAGTAAGAGGAATCGTCAGAGAACGCAAGACGGTTCGCACGGTCATTGATTAGGCCATGTTTTGCGGAGAACGCATCATAGAGACGGTTTAGCTCGGTCTGCGCTTCCTGAATCCGGCTTTCTGCGCTGTACTCGTCCATTTGCAGGGCAATCAGCTCATTCACGCAATCCCGCAGCGCGACCATGCCCTTGACACGCTCGGCGGCGGTGGCGTTCAGCTCCGGTTTGACCATGCGGCTGTTTTCCCGGTAGTACACCTCGCCGTCCACCACGGAGTAGGAGTAGTTTTTCACATTGGGGTCTGCGGGGATGGACGTGTCGATCTGTTCGCCCTCGCCCAGCTCTGGCAGTTCCGCCTCCTGATAGGTGCCGCGAATGTTTTTCACGGCATCATGGAGCTGATCTGCAAGTGCCAGCCCCTCAATGGGGACAACGGTAAAATCCTGCTTGCCGTATTGGGTGCTTTCGGAGGTCTGCCTGCCGAGGATCATCTCCGGGTGGTCAACAAAATAGCGGTTGATGGCAAAGCCATCCTCGTTCTGGCCGAGGTGTACCCAATCCGGTTCGATCTCAATGGGACGGTCACGCTTTTGGAGAAAGAGAATGTCCGAAACCACATCCGTACCGGCGTTGGCGCGGAACGCATTGTTGGGCAGACGAATGGCACCCAGCAGTTCCGCCCGCTGCGCGATGTACCTGCGGACTTCGGGCGATTGCTTGTCCATCGTGTAGCGGGAGGTCACAAACGCAATCACGCCGCCCGGACGCACTTGGTCGAGGGTTTTGGCAAAGAAGTAGTCGTGAATGGAAAAACCGAGCTTGTTATAAGCCCGGTCATCTACCTGATATTGTCCGAACGGGACGTTGCCCACGGCGAGGTCATAGAAGTCTTTTCTGTCCGTTGTCTCAAAGCCTGCGATGGTAATGTCCGCCTTGGGGTAAAGCTGCTTGGCAATACGTCCGGTGATGCTGTCCAGTTCCACGCCGTAGAGCTTGCTGCCCTGCATCTGATCCGGCAGCAGGCCAAAGAAGTTACCCACGCCCATAGATGGCTCCAGAATGTTGCCAGTCTGGAAGCCCATATTGCCGACCGCTTCATAGATTGCCTTGATGACGGTGGGGCTGGTGTAGTGGGCGTTCAGCGTGGACGCTCTGGCCGCAGCGTATTCCTCCGGGGAGAGTGTGGCGTACAGCTCTGCAAACTCGTCCGACCAGTTTGGCTTATTCTCGTCGAAGGCATCCGCAAGACCGCCCCAGCCTACATAGCGGGAGAGGATTTCCTGCTGCTCCGGGCTGGCCTGTAAGCCCTCAAACTCCAGCTCTTGCAGGAGGCGGATCGCCGCCATATTTGCCCGAAACTTTGCTTTTGCGCCGCCGACGCCGAGGGTATCATCGGTGATGTGGAAATTCTGCGCGTCGCGGTGGCTTGCCGCCTTGAAGTCAGCGTAAGCGGCCTGCTCCGCAGCGGCAACGCTGGGAAAGCCCTGCCACTCGCCGTCAACGGGGATAGATACCGCAGGACGGTGTGCGGGAGGCTCGTCGATCTCGGCCTGAGAGATGGCATCATCAAAATCAGGCACGAACTCGCCCATTTCCGAAAGTGCCGCGCGCCCTTCCTGCTCCAGAATCAGAGCTTCTTCCTCGCTCATGGCGGGTGGTTCAGGCTCGGCGGGTTCCGCAGAGGGCGGGTCATGCTCCGGTTCCGGGATGTGCAGCGTTTGGATTTCTATGTCGTAGGGCAAGTGCGTTTTCTCGGCAGGATAGAACGCGACGGGTTTGGTGACAGGCTGCGGCTGCTCCCGTTCCTGCTCTTCAACAAACGAGCGTATAAACGCAATGTGTTCAGCGCGGAAGATGGGAAAGCCCTGCCTGTTTTGAAAAGTCACATCGCGCAGAGATACTTCATCCGTGCCGAAATTTACGCTGTCAATGACAAACTTCCGTCCGTCAATCTCCAGCTCCATGCCAATGGGGATATACTCCTTGGCATCGGCCTCGTTGATAACATCATAGCCGTCGGTTTCATTTGGCTGCGCAAACACGAAGCTGTGTCCATGCTCCAGCAGCCGCTTTGCGGCGCTTGCCCATTGTCCAAAATCATAGCCGGTCACAGCGGTTTCGCCCATACCGGGAATATCGCGTTGCAGCAGGCGGCGATTCAAAGCGCTGGCGGCGCGTTCTGCATCCGCGCCATAAAAAAGCAGCCGTTCTCCGACACGGACACCGATGAGCTTTTCGGGATGCTCTGCACGAAGCGCCTGATATGCCGAAATATTCGGCGCAAGCTCACGACCCTGATCTGTAATTCGTGTGAGGACAGCGGAAACCGGTTCGGTTCTGTGTTCCGGCTCGTGATTGCTCTCGCTGGAGGATGAAACGACGCTGAGATGCGCGACAGTTTCATCTGCGGAATCAACATTATAGAGCTTACCATCAATTTCCACGCGCTGCCCCATAAGGTTTTGAACCGCTTGCGGCGTCTCCGGGGTTGGCTGTTCTGTGTGCTGCGCCGCAATGACGCGCTGCTCCGGTTCAGAAACCTCGAAATATCTGGTGTCGAGGTAGCGTTCAAAGGAATTGCGGTCGATGCTGACAGGTTCCTGTCCGGGTATGTTCGGTAACGTGTGCCAGACGTGATCTTCATCTACACGCGCGATAACGCCGACTGCTGCTATGTGGTCTAACTCTATGGATGAAATGCGATCTCCAATATGATAAGTATAGCCAAGCGGTGTTGTAAACGCCGGAGGGGATAGCTCAATTCCCATATCCCGTTTGATGCCAGTCAAGTAAGCAATGGCGTTATTCTGTTCTGCAAAGCGGAGCGTTTGTTCTCCATCTCCGCAGAACCGTTCCAACACCTCATCCCAAATGCCGGTAATTCCGCCCTCGCCGGGATGCAGACGAATGGAGTATCGGTCAGGTGAAAATAACCGCAGTCGCTCATTCTCATCGTAAAATTTATTCTCGCGGATGAGCTGTGCCAACCGCCGCTGTACCTGCGCCCATGTGAGAGTCACCGGCTCGGCGTTTCCTACATGGATATACATGGGAGTTTTGCTATCTTCCCAGCCATATTTTGCAGCCAGCCATGCGGCGGTGCTGCGTTCTCGCCCATGCGCCTGCATATATAGTGCGACTTCCTGCTTGCCCTTTAGGTTGTCGTGCCACTCCAGAAGCGCGTTGTCAATGTCCTCCTGTGTGATCTGATAGGGAGATGGTGCGACCGTCGCTGCCAGCGTGGGATACAGTTCCTCCAAAAGCTCCTGATGCAGCCGGTTATGGAACGCGGGCATATCAAAGTACAGGCGGACAAGCTGGAGATCATCAGATGCCGTGACAATACGACGGATAGCGTCCGCACCCTCCAGATAAGCGTTCTGGCGGTCTGAATTGCGGCAGGCATTGACAAAAGCCGTATCTTTGGAAAGCGCGTTGCCGACGGTCAGCTTGTACCCGTCAAACAGCTCCCGTACCGTGGGCTGCGGCGCGTCGGCGGCAGGATCGCGGAACACCCTCGTGCCGTCCGCGCCGAACTCTGCTTCATAAGCATTGATGGCCTGTTCTGCCTCGTGGTCGATGGACGGAAGCGTATATGCCGTGTGTTCATGGCCGGAATCGCCAATGCGCGAAATTGTTACATCATGCTTTTCCCGCAGCTTTTCAACGTATTTCTCCAAATCCTTTGCAGGGAAGCCGCACATGGTAACACGGCCTACTCCCTCCAAATTGCGGCGCGTCAGCTCAAGGCTGAGATCATCTGCAACTGCCCGCGCATCCTCGCCATACAGCTCGAAGAAGTCCCCAACCTGATACAGCACAATTTCATCGGGGTGCGCCGCCTTTACGTCGTTATAGTCGTTATAAACCGCGTTCCGCATGGCGTCCTGCGCCATTTCCTTGTCATAGGCTGCCTGCTCATCCGGCGTAAGGTAGCGGTTCAACCGAACCAGCTCCGAGATGCGCGAAGCGACCTTGTTCCAATTCATCTGAATGTCTGCACAGCCGTTCTTTTTCAGCACAATGCCTTTGCTGCCGTGATCTTCATAGCTGCCGCTTTCTCTGGATACAGCATGGGTGCGTCCTCCGATGCCATACTCTTTTTTCAGAAAATCAGCGCTCTCTTTTGTCGTGTGCGGAGTCTGGAAAAACTCATAGATGCGGGTCTTTCCACCCTCAAAGCCGCTTCCATTTGCAAGAGAAGCCGCAATTTCATCTTCAGTGATAAACCGGCCCGTCTTCGGAACAGCCGCCATATCGGAGTGATATTCTTTGCGCGGCAATGACAGATCTTCCATACGTGTAAGAAGCGCCTGCGGACGGTGGAAATGGAAACGCAGAAGCTCCCGGTTCTCACGGTATGCGTCAAGAAATACTCTGTGTTCTGCCAGAAGCCTTTCCCGAAACTCCGGATTCAGCAGATCATCCGTCAGGCGCTCCGTTTCCTCTGGAAAGCTGGTGCTATGGATATTGCCCAAGCAGGACAGATACCCCAGCGATTTTGCTTCATCCGAGAAATCGTGATAAAGGTTCCAGACATCCACAGCAATACCCAGCCGCTCATAGCGCGGGGCTTCCGTGACCTCAAGATTGGTGGCAAATGCGCCGCCGTCCAGAAGCTCCTCAATACGCTCCGCCGCATCTGCCCAGCCTATCACTTGGGCAGAACGAAGATAGCGAGAGGTATCTCCGGTTGCAATATGGATACCATCGTCCCCGTACCATGCGGAAAACCTGCCGTTATCCGTAATCAGGCCGTTGCCGCCGTAGTAGAGCTTTTCGAGAAATACCGCGCGATCCTCTAAAGGCTTTTGCTTGGAGAATTCCGCAGCAATTTTCATCCGCGCTGCATCCGCATTACCGCCCGCGCGCAGGATGTGGTCAATATCATCCTGAGAAATGAACATAGAAAAAGCGGAGGGTGTTACACTCTCCGCTTCTGCGATGGATTGAATTTGTTCTGCCTCTGAGGGGAAGAAGGACATCTGCGCCCCAGCAGGGGCATCGAACATATTTAGCTGAACACCAGTTCCGTGAGGATCGTTTCCTCGGCCTGCGCTTTCAGCGTGTTCATCAGCCCTACCCACTTCATCGGGTCGCTGGCTTTCAGCGCTTCCGTCACACCCGCTGACTTCATCAGCTCCGGCATCATCTGTTCCAGTCGGTTGTTCGCTGCCTCGTCGATCTCCCGCAGATGGGGATACAGCCTCTCGGACAGCAGCAGGCTGTTCCACAGCACCGGACGATGCTCCTTCAAGTAATCCTTCCGCATCCTGCCGTACTTGCCCAGCGGGGCTTGCGGCTGCTCTGTCAGGCTCAGGTCGGGAATCAGATAATCCCCGCTGCGGGTGTAGGTCAGTTCGCTCATGGCTTTCGCTCCTTTCCGCGAGTTTCTCGCGCTCATAATTCTTGATGGTGACTTCGATCTGCCGCAGCACCAGCTCGCTGGACTGGCTGATGGCCGTTCCAAGAGCGGCGACGGTCTGCGGGGTGTTGAAATCAAAGACATTCAGAAAATCCTCATGCTCGAAGTAATCTCCCGGCTGCATCCCGCAGCGGGACAGCAACGCATAGGTGGTGCTGACAACGGCGGCGTTCCGAAAAGCGGCTCCGATGTTGAAATCATCATAACCTTCCAGAAAGGAACCGTCAACGATGCCGACAATATCGCGCCAGTTGTCGTGCCAGTATTCATCTACAAGCTGCGCCGCCACACGCTCCATCTGATCGGCAAGTCCGTTTTCACCGGAAACGTCGAAGCGCTGCTCCAGCGCCGCAGATACCACCTCACGATGCTCCTGCCGGTATTCCCAAAGATAAGGGCGGCGAGAGTTCTCGCCGCCGCTGGTATCGGAAACATCGAATACATATCGGAGTTTGGGTTGGTCGCTGCTGGTATCCACAAGGGCGATGCCCTTGCTGCCTCGCCGCACATAGCGGCGCATCTGCTTATTCCAAAGGTCGTATTCCGCGCAGGCCGTGGCTTCCGGGCGCTGGGCGAAAATCATGAGCTGTTCATTGTAGGGGTACTTATACAGCCTTGCGGCGGTGGTCAGAAATGCCGTCCACTTCTGGTAGCTTCCCGTGATCTGCTCCGCCGTGCGGTCTGCCATCTGCGCATAGAGCTGTACTTTACTCGGCATCCATATCCTCCTTTTCAAAATCGGGGAACAGGTCGAGCGCGTCATATTCCGCGTCGCTCATCCTGCGCAGCTTTGCGATGGCGCTGTCCGTCAGCTCCCGCAGCTCCGTTTCATCCGCAGCGAGGTAGCCGCGCATTTCCTCCAGCGCCGCGATCAAGCCCGTGCGGGTGCCGGTGTTGTAGAGGCTCATAAGCTGGCGTTCTTCAAAGGTGATGTTCATATCAAAGCTCCTTTTCCGCGCTCTTTTTGGGCGCTGTTTTGTGTGGACGTTCTTGGGCCGGTTGGCTTTTGAGCTGCTCCAGCACAGATTTCTTCTTTTCCCGGTGTGCCGCCTCTGCCAAATCCATCAAGGAGATGGACATACCGGCCTTGACCTGTGCTTCAAGGTCGGCAACGGTGGGCTGTTTGGGGCCGTTGTTGATAATGCCGTCGATCATGCCGTAATCGTCCTCCATCGACATTTCGGCGGCTTTCAGGTAATTCTCCGGTTTCTGAAAGGCGGGCAGCTCCTGAAATCCCATGCTGTCACAGTAGTGATAGGATACCTTGCCGTCCTGTTTCAGCGCAACGATGTCGCTGACGGAGAGGCTGTGTCCCACAAAATCGCCGGGGCGCTCGTCGTTGAAAATGTAGTAGAAGTTTTCAAGGATTCTGC
>OLSC01002253.1_pt1 | contig 14053 bp, 15 predicted proteins | sample 1672881 | NCBI WGS metagenome assembly OLSC01 (sample SAMEA3136733, study PRJEB25190) | human gut metagenome | biome: human gut; feature: human-associated habitat; material: faeces | place: Austria | collected 2013
AGCGGTATTCTATCAGGATGGGCACGTACTGTGCGGTGGAACAATTGAAAAGATGTCGTAGGCAAAAAGTAACAAAAAACAATTGAATAAAGCAGGCTATGAGAGTATAATGTAAATAAAAAAGGCACATGATTTATGGACCTGCGATATAAAATAAGAGCAAATAGCGAAACACTATAGTACTTTAACAGGTCTATAGTGTTTTTTTGTTAGTTAAAGGACAGGATGTGTCTATGTAATTCGATATAATCTAATTACAAAATAAGCAAATGAGTAAAAGGATTGGAGCGATTACATGTCAGAAAACGGAACAGAGAAAATAGAACGTGTACTTGGAATATATTCTAGGCTGATGAATGGAGCCATAGTAAACAAAGCGCAGGCAGCCAATGATTACAATGTAAATGAGCGGAGTATACAAAGAGACATTGATGATATAAGAAACTTTCTGGAACAGGATGCAGAAAGCGAAGGCATCATAAACTCAGTAATCTATGACCGGTTAGAAAAAGGATACAAATTGGAGCAGATATACAAGCTGAAATTTTCAAACCCGGAGATACTTGCCATATGCAAGATACTGCTCGACAGCCGTGCATTTACAAAACAGGAGATGCAGGACATGCTGAGCAAGCTCATAGAGTGCTGTGTCCCTGAAAGCAATCGGAAAATGGTCGAAAATCTTATAGGAAATGAAGAATTTCACTATATCGAGCCACAACACAAGAGTGTATTTATCGACAAGATGTGGGAGATAGGCCAGGCGATAAACAGTCATAAGTATATAGAGATTTCATATACCAGATTGAAGGACAAAGCTGTGGTTACAAGAAAGCTCAAACCGGCAGCGATAATGTTTTCGGAATTCTATTTCTATATGGCTGCATTTATCGATGATCCGGATGTAAGAGCAAAGTTCGATGTCATGGAAGATGCATTTCCGACCATATATAGGATTGACAGAATACAGAGCTTAAAAGTACTTGATGAACAGTTTCATGTACCGTATGCTGACAGATTTCAGGAAGGAGAGTTCCGCAAGCGAATACAGTTTATGTATGGCGGAAAGCTCAGAAAAATCAAGTTTAAATACTCAGGATTATCCGTTGAGGCGATACTGGACAAGCTGCCCACAGCCAAAATACTCAGTGAAGAAGATGGCGTGTATACAATATCTGCTGAGGTGTTTGGAGATGGGATAGATATGTGGATCAGGAGCCAGGGGGATATGATTGAGGTTGTAAAATAGGGAGTTAAATTTTATAGGAGGGATTGAGCAATATGTACAATAAAAAAATAGATATCGAATATAAGGAACTGGGAGATTTTGGAAGTGCAAAAATTTCTGGAAAGTCAAAAGACAAACTTAAGATTGAAATTGAAACGCGTAGTGGAAAAAAGTACATATTTAACACTAATAAAAATGATATATGCTCAATTAAATTGCCGGGTAAAAAAATAAATATGGAGGAAAAATAATGAATATAGACAACATGTTTTTTGATTTATTGGATGTTACGACTTCTGCTTCTAATATGGCAACAATAAACACTATGTTATATGATCAAGAGATGGCTTTGAAAAGATTATATGAGCTGGATGATTATGAGAAAAACAAAAGAAAAGAATATGAAAAGAAAGTAGATGAATTAGAAAAACAGTATGGTAATCTAAAAGAAGAGAGTAAAGCCATATATTATCAAATTAATGCCAATCGGAGGGCGTTAAGAGAAGAAATAAAATGTATGGAAAAATTCTTAGACAATTTAGGAAATTTAGATGAAAGTAATAAGCTTTCTATTTTTGATTTTAAATATGAATTTTTAGAACCACAAAAAGTGGAGTTTAATAAAATCGAGAGTCATAATTTGGGGTTAATGATATACAGAAATGACTTAGATAATAAAATATGTAAATCAAAGATTGATGCTGATTATAATGAAGATTTGAAAGATAAACAATCTAATGTTGAAAATATGGAAATTATAAATCAAATAGTAAATATGTACGAAAATGCCATTGTTATTATAAAAGATTGTATTACAGAAAAAGTAATACCAGATTTAGAATTTATAGAAAGTTTTTTATACGCAGATGCAATAAGAGAATTAGTATTAGATGGAGAACCACTAGATGGAGACATTAGGATCCACCATATATCAGAATATCGGATAGGAAAGTATAATGGGTATTTTCAATATGTAAAAAATGTTTTTATGTTTTATAAACAAAGCATAGAAATTTATAATGATACAATACTAAAAAATCTTTTTGTGAGTGGAAGAAATATCAAACAGGAACAAGAAAATTTTAATAAAAAAATAGAATGTATTAAGAAACAGCAGGAAAAACTTGAAGAATTGGAGGTGATTTAATGAGTGATAATTATGAATTAGAAAAAGCAATAAAAACTAGGCTTGAGATGGAAGAATATCAAAAAACAGTATATATAAATATTATGAATAAATTGAATTTAGACTGTGATGAAATTTTAAAAGATGATCTGGGAGGAGAATTTATAAAAAATTGTGGGCGTGATTTGGCAGGTGAAATCGTACGAAATTGTTTTGATACATCTAGTTATAATGTTACCGTGGACCAGTTAGCGAAACGAATACTTGAATTTTCTTATGATGATGAGTATGATCCATTGGCTGATAATGGTAGCTTTGAGCAGATTGAGAAAAATGTGTATAATTATAATGAACTATATTCGTCTGAGTTAGATAGTATTTCAAAAGTAATGCATGAGAGCCAAAAAAAATTGTTTACAGAGGACAGAAAGCATGATTCTTTGGATAAATTAGGAAAACAAGAATATAGAAGAAGTAAAATAGATGATAATGGCGATATATATGATGAATTAACTGGAAAAAAAGGCACAACATCTACATATGTACGAAATGGTAAAGGAGTAAAAAAGAGTGACTTGCAGGCAGATCATGTTCAGGCAAGAGAATCTGCAACATATAATTCAAGATATTTAAAAGATGAGGGTAAAGAGGCATTAAAGGTTTTTTGGAATTCCGCGGACAATATGCAAATGATTCATGCATCTGCGAATGCGTCTAAAGGGGATATAAGAGTTTGCAAGGTTAATGGTAAAATTAAATATGTAAATTCAAGTAGTAAGGACTATGATGAGTCAACAGATATTACAAGCGAGGCAACTCCGGAACAATTGGCTAATGCTACTTGCAAACAATGGGAAGCTGGTAATTCTGATAGAGAGGGACAAAGTTCAAAGAAGATTCAGAAATTAAAGGAAGAAGGATATTTGGATGAAAATGGAAAGGTTCCAAAATCTGTTAAGGCACAACTTGTAAGAAACATAAGGCATTCTCAAAATTGTGAAAGCATAGTAATTTTAAAAAATACAGATTATAAGCAGGTTTCAAAGGATGCAATAAATTATACAAAAAACGGAATAGGTAAAGTTATTGCGGGGCAAATAATTTATTATGCTGCTCCACCAATGGTATATGAATTGAGGTTGATTTTAAAGAATAAAGATATAACGATTGATAATGCTTTAGAAAAGTTGAGCGATGCGGGAAAAAGAATAGGTAACTATGTTATTTCAAATTTGAAAAATATTTTTAAAAATGTAACTGTTAGCAGTTTAAAGAAGTTCATTAAGTCATTTATGGATATTCTGATTAACGTAGTAAAAGCAACTATAAAGAAACTTTTAAAAATAGCAAAAAATCTTGTGTTATGCACAGTTGATGCGGTTAGAGTAATAGCAGATAAGAATACAAGTAGATCAGAAAAAGCAGATGCTATATTTAATTTGGTTGGAGAAACAATTACTTCATGTGTTATAGAAATATTATTTAGTATTATAGAAGAGAGTATACCAATACCAAATCCAATATTAGGACCATTACAGATATTAACTACAGTTATTTGCACAAACTTTACTATGATAATACTAAAAAAAGCAGATTTATTTAATGTTAGATATGGATTCAAAATGTCTAAGATAAGAGCTTTATTTGATGAGGCGAGAAAGGATTATGAAAAAGAATATGATATTAGTAAGAATTATGCAGATGAAGAAATAAACAAAATTATTCAAAATGCCAAAGTCGCTTGTAAAGATATATATGAAAATTTAAACAATCTAAATCTTATGGAAAATTCAGTGGAACCAGAATTAGAGACGATCCAAAAAACGTTTTCAATGAAGACTGATTTAAAAAAGGAGTGGTGTAATTTTATAGGAGTTCCTTGTTAATAAAAATATTATTGTTAATTGCTTTAATCGTTGATGCTTTGACATCATCTGTCATTCTCCTTTGCTATGATATAAACATACCACAGCGAAGGAGGATGATTTTTTATGTTAGATTACATTACTTCAATTACATTAAACAAATACTGGGATGATAATAATATTCAACTATCAGATTTTCAACGAGCCATACTCATAATAAATGCTGAGATTCCTATATCACAAAAGGAAGATGAGCTTACAAGCATTCTTGAGGCTACTGAGGATGGCATATTGAAATCAAAACTATCCACATTGATTAGAGAGTATACTAATTTGTTTGAGACATTTAAAGAAAGTGATGAAAACAGTGTGTTTGTTGTAACGGAGATAGTAGATAATGAGTTTTCTGATGTATTCAATAATTATGAAGCTGCCGAAAAATATGGATTAAACATGGCATATGGCAAGTTTAATATTACAAAGCAAAGAGTGTTTAATTCTGTTGAAGAACGGTCTGAGTGGGAAGATGTGAACTGGTGTACTATTGACGGTGTATGTCGTTTTAATGACCGCCATGAACTGATGAGTTTTGAGCCTGAGCTTGAATCACTTGATAGGAAATGTTTAAATTTTGCGATTTCTTATATTAAGCTTCCACATCCATTTAGAAAAGGTGATTTGGTTGAGTACTATGGCGATATTGGAGTTGTACATGGGGCACCGAAGGATGAAGTGGAGTATGAAGAGTGGCTTAAGGCTGAGCCTGATGAGATGAGTGATATAAGCGATTTGCAGTTAACAAGCTATTTTTATGATAGTAATTCGGGAACTATTTATCATGCGCATCCTATGCCTTGGGAATTAGAGAAAATCGATGCTGAAGATGTTGATAACCACATTTTACACCTCTGTATATAAGAAGTGCAAAAATTGCACCATGTCAAGTTAAAACGTGCAATTTTTCAATTTTAAATTTAACTGAACATAAATTAGTGAAAATTTCCCACACTGACACTATCTGTCTTTCTGACTTGCTATCATGTAATCACAAAGATAACAAATAACAAGTTCAGAAAGGGTGGTCAATATGAAAAAGAAGAAATTATTACCGGTTATTCTTACATTTGCACTTCTTTTTACAGGGTGCGGAACTGCAAAACCGGCGAGTGTAGTGGAGAGCGCTATCAAGTGTTTGCAGGAAAACAAGCTTGATGAGGCAAGAGAGTATTTTGCCAAGGAAGATACCGATGAAACAGAGGCTGTCGAAAAGGTCACAGATGGCACAGAAGAAGATACCGAAGATGAAGTGGGAAATGCATTTTTGGGTGTTATGAATGACTTTGCCAAGGAGCACGCAAAGGACATTACATATGAGATAAAGGATACAAAAGAGGATGGTGATGAGGCTACAGTTACGGTAAAGGTAACATACAAGGATGCCGGTGCTGTCACAAAGCTCGCTTATCAGGATCTGATCGAGCAGTCGGTATCGAGCGCACTTACAACCTCACTTGCCGGAGCCGGCGGAGATATTGATGAAAGTGATATATCTGCAATATTTATAAAATCCTTTGAAAATGCGCAGGATAGTGCGGCTTTTGTGGACAAGTCGGAGAAACTGAAGATATCTTGCAAAAAGGTTGACGGCAAATGGAAGATTAGTGATTCAACAGATCTTTTGAATGTCTACTATGGCAATATTCTTAATACTTTAGAGAAATTGACACCTGATGATTCGGATAGTGATGATGACAACAAGGCTGACACTGAGGCTGATACTGAGGCTGACACATCTGAGCAGGAAACAACTGACACAGAACCCTCTGAGGCAGAAAGCGATTCAGCAGCGGATAACAGCAGCGATGTCACTACGTATGATACTCCGACCACAGCATCCTATACCACGTGGGATGATACCAGTGAAGTAATTGTTGATATGACATATACCGGAGAAAATAGCAGTGGACAAATGGTAGGAAATTTTACATTTACAATCAATGACAGTGAGGATTCAAGTGATTCACAGCAGATCAGTGGTTCTTTTATTGAAAATGAAGATGGTACAGGAACAATGACGAAAAGCAATGGTCAGACAATGGATTATAGCATATATTGGAGCACGGATCATAATAATATGACGGTAACCGGAGTGGACGGATCATCTACTATTGATTTAATGGATGCTACATGGGCTTATGACAATGTGGGTTAGTATCGGAAAGTGAGGCAGAATTTGTGTGATGAAATTTTAGATTATTTGTTTTCCAAAGAGGGAGTGTATTCGAAGTCGTATATTCTTGGTGTGGTTGCTCTTTTGATTTCGAGTGCCATGTCGCAGATGTATAGCTACAACACCGCTTTGGCTAAGTGGCTGGCGCTTACTAATCCGGATGTGGAGCTTACCACTAAGATAGTTATTATATTGTCGGTTGCGGGGGCGCTTTTTGCGCTTGCATCAGGTGTGCGCATATGGGGGCATATTATCAATATGATTTTAGACCATTTGGAATCATGAGCTTAATGTGTTATTACAAATAAATATTAAAATGAAACAACGTATACTCTTCTTAATCTACTATTTTTTATAAGATTAAGAAGAGCATATTTGCGTTTTGACTTGTTTTTTGTCCAAAATACCGTTATACTTTACTTAAAGCGTATAAAAAACAGAGATTAAGAAGAGTATAGCAATATAATATATTTTGGTTGGAGGTGCAGGATGCTTGTAGGTAGAGAAAAAGAATTACATTTATTGCATGATATACAAAATGATGATAGCTCGCATTTTGTGGCAGTATACGGGCGAAGGAGAGTGGGAAAGACCTTTCTGATACGTGAGGCCTTTGGCTATAGATTTGCATTTCAGCATGCCGGTCTGTCAGAGGGAGGAATGAAGGAACAGATATATGCGTTTACGTCATCTCTCAAAGATGCAGGGTATGATGTGAAAAAGCAGCCCAAAAACTGGCTTGAGGCATTTGAAGCATTAAAGGATGTCATAAGATTGTCGAGTGAAAAGAAGAAAATAATATTTATTGATGAGCTGTCGTGGATGGACACACAAAAGAGTGATCTTATGGTTGCTTTGGAGAATTTCTGGAATGGATTTGCTTCTGCAAGGAAAGATATAGTCCTTATAGTGTGCGCGTCAGCCACATCATGGATGCTCTCAAAGGTCGTACACAACAAAGGCGGATTGTATAACAGATTGACAGAACAGATACATCTGCGCACATTCTGCCTCAGGGAGTGTGAAGCGTATGTAAAAGCTGCCGGGCTGGCATTAAATAGAAATCAGATATTGCAGTATTATATGATTTTTGGCGGAGTACCTTACTATTGGGGATTTTTGAAAAAGGGATTAAGCCTTTCACAGAATATTGATAGTATATTGTTTGAAAAGGATGCGCCCCTGCGCGATGAATTTAAGTATTTATATGCTTCTGTATTCAAAAAACCGGAGAACTATGTAAAAATAATAGAAGCTCTTGGGTCTAAAAAGGTTGGAATGACAAGGGAAGAAATCATTACATCGACCAAAATACCTAATTCGGGAGATCTGACAACGAAGCTCGAAGAGCTTGAAAGCTGTGGATTTATTCGCAAGTACAATGCATTTGGGATGAAAAAGAAAAATGCGATATACCAGTTGATGGATTGCTTTACATTGTTTTATTTCAAATTTTTGAAATCAGAACCGACAGATGAGCATTTTTGGACGAACCAGATTAATACGCCCGCAGTGAATACGTGGCTGGGGCTGGCGTTTGAAAGAGTGTGCATGGAGCATGTGGATCAGATTAAGTTTAAACTGGGTATTTCTGGCGTGCTGACAGAGGTAAATTCGTGGTACTGCAAATCAGATCCTGATAATGGCATTTTCGGCTCACAGATTGATATGCTGATTGCCAGAAAAGATCAGGTGATTAATTTGTGCGAGATGAAATATTCGCAGTCAGAATATACCATAACGGAGAAAGTGGACAGGAGCATTAGGAATAAAATAAGTGATCTGAGAGTGGTTTCCGGTACAAAGTATGCGATATACCCAACACTTATTACAACCTATGGTGTGGTGGAAAACTCGTATTCGCAGGAGATGCAGTCGGTTGTTACGATGGATGATCTGTTTGCCTGAGATAAAACAATACGTTTAATATTTTTCTGCATAAGATCTGTTGACAAGTGAATAATAATAGCATAAAATAAAAGTACGAAAAAACATACGATTTTTTGTACGGAAATGAGGTGCTAAATATGTTAGCTGTAAAGAGCATGGATGTAAGAGAAAATTTCAAATCGTTATGTGATAAGGTTTTCAGAGGAGAAACATTGATTGTATCAAGACCAAAGAATGAAAACATAGTGATGATGTCGGAATCTGAATACAATGAGATTATGAAAGCCAAGAGAAATGCTGAATACCTTGCTATGCTGGATAAATCTATGGCTGAAGCCGAAGCAGGTGGTTTTATTACAAAGACAGTAGATGAGTTAGGAGCATACGAACAATGAATGTAGTATTTACTCCGACTGCATGGCAGCAGTACACGGACTGGCAGAAGGAAGATAAAAAGATTGTAAAGCGGATTAACGAGCTTATAAAGAGTATAGATCGTGATGGTCTATTAGAAGGAATCGGTAAGCCTGAACCGTTAAAGTATAGGAAAGTATGTAGCAGACGGATAACGGACGAACACAGACTTACATATAACTTTGATAGTAACCAAAATCTCATAATATATTCCTGTAAATTTCATTATGAAGATTAGCACCGTATAGGTGCTTTTCTTTTTAATCAATAAGCTCATTATCTAAGAGAATATTATAACAGGGCATAAAAATAAAATATTAAAAACCCCATAAATTCCTGTTGACAGATAGGGATTCATGGGGTATATTTATATCAACAATTAATTCATACAAATACAGTATGAATATAGGAGATTAAAACAAAGCATTAACATTACAATGACATCAAGGAGGACACAAACATGTCAAACATTTATCAGGGAACATTAGGACTTATTGGAAATACACCGCTCGTAGAGCTTACACACGTAGAGAAGGCATACGGACTTGAGGCAAGACTTCTTGCAAAGCTTGAGTACTTCAACCCGGCAGGATCAGTAAAGGATAGAATCGCAAAAGAGATGATCGAGCAGGCAGAGAGAGACGGAAAACTCAAGCCGGGCTCAACAATTATCGAGCCAACATCAGGAAATACAGGAATCGGACTTGCCGCAATCGCAGCAGCAAAGGGATATAAGATTATCATCGTTCTTCCTGAGACAATGTCCATCGAGAGAAGAAACATCATCAAGGCATATGGCGCAGAGCTCGTGCTTTCAGACGGTACAAAGGGTATGAAGGGAGCCATCGCCAAGGCAGAGGAGCTTCATGAGCAGATTCCTGACAGCTTCATTCCGGAGCAGTTTGAGAACCCTGCAAACCCGGAGGCACACAGAAAGACAACAGGTCCTGAGATCTGGAACGATACAGACGGACAGGTAGACGCATTCGTAGCCGGAGTCGGAACAGGCGGAACAATCACAGGAACAGGTGAGTACTTAAAGAGCAAGAATCCTGATATAAAGATTGTCGCAGTGGAGCCTGAGACATCAGCAGTGCTTTCAACAGGAAAAGCCGGAGCACACAAGATTCAGGGAATCGGAGCAGGCTTCGTACCAAACACATTAAATACAGAGGTATATGATGAGATTATCCCTGTATCAAATGAGGCATCATTTGAGTACGGCAAGATTATCGCAAAAGAAGAGGGTGTACTTGTAGGTATTTCTTCAGGAGCAGCTCTCTATGCAGCAATCGAGGTAGCCAAGAGACCGGAGTTCAAGGGCAAGACAGTCGTAGCACTTCTTCCTGACAGCGGGGACAGATATTACTCAACTGATCTTTTCAAAGATTAATAAAGTATATTATGATAGCGAATAAGACACCCATGCGGTGTCTTTTTTGCATATAATTCAATTGATTCTTTAAAATACCATAAACTTTTTCCTTTGTTTTTTGATTCTCAGCTTATTATTTACATTTTTGGGCTTTGGTGTGCTTTGGTGTTATGAATATTTAGGGATAATATATTAGTTATATCTTGATAAAAATGCCAAAAAGGGATAATATATTAGCATGATTAACTTATATCAAAAAACATGGACAGAAATAAATAACGACATTGCACAAAAGATAGTACGTTTGCGCAAAAGAAAGAAAATCACTCAAAAGAAATTAGCTGCAAGGTCAGGTGTAAGTCTTGGTTCACTTAAGCGATTTGAGCAGAGCGGCGAGATATCCCTGCAATCTTTGACCAAAATTGCTATAGCTCTTGATGTGGAGAACGAACTTGAAGACTTGTTTAATAATGTGCCTTTTGCGTCTATCGAGGAGGTAATTAATGAACAGACTAAATAAGCTGGAAGTCTTTTATCATGAAAGACTCATCGGAACGATTGCTTTGTACCAAAATCGTCTGGCTGCGTTTGAGTATGACAGTAACTGGCTGGCAAATGGATTTTCCATAAGCCCTTTTTCACTGCCTTTGGAGAAAAAAGTTTTTATACCAAAGATAGATCAGTTTCCGGGCTTTTAGAAACATCTCACAGAATACCAAATCTCGATTATGATATTCTGATGCAGCTTACACTCCAGCTTACCAAATCTATGGAAGAATGTGAAAAATTGTATAGACTTATGTGCTTTAATGTGTATGCGCATAACAGGGATGACCATTCGAAGAATTTTACTTATCTGTATGATGAAGATGAATGTAGCTGGAAATTGTCACCGGCGTATGACCTCACCTACAGTAATTCAATCGGTGGAGAGCATGCTACCACGGTAAATGGAAATGGTGTAAATCCGGAACTGGATGATATTCTCGCGGTTGCCCAAAAAATTGGATTAAATATGACAATGGCAAGGAAAACCGCACTGAATATAAGAGATTGTGTTAGTGAAATGCTTGGGGAGTATCTATAGTGCAGTGATACTATGTTATCCCCCGAATGTTTTTTGATTAATATACTTTTTATCTAAAGCTTGCACATACCATGTAATAACAATATAATCAAAACCATAATATATTATGAAAAAAGGTTATGAAAAAAAGGGAAAAGATGAAGCAGTACAAAATTATTTAAAAGAGCAGTAACATAGCCCTTTAGAGGGTTAATCAAACTACCAGTTGAACTGGTTGTTGGTGACTTAGAACATTCAGAACACTATGGAGCAAAATGGAAAATAATACACTAGGCAGAATACTTCGTGAAAACAGGGAAAAACAAAAGCTTTCAAAGCAGAAAGTATGCCGTGGACTATGTACAGTAATGGCATTGTCAAGGTATGAATCAGATGAACGAATACCGGATAAATTTTTGATGGATGCACTTTTGGAACGGCTTGGGTTTCAGCCGTCTAAATATGAATTTGTTGCATCTGATCAGGAATTTGAATATAGTATGAAGCGTGCGCAAATTGAAAAATTATTATATGAAAAAAGAGATGTTCAGGCTTGCCGGGAAGCCTTGCAGGAGTATGAAAAACAGGTTCAGGAAAAGGAACGTCTGCACAGACAATATATTCTTCTTAAAAAGGGACTTATTCTCGGACGAGAAGAAAAATATAGTGATGCAATCAATGTTTTTGAGCAGGCTTTGAAATGTACGGAATGCAGTGAAACTAATGTAGCAAATCAGACGGATATTTTATTGACTAATACAGAGACAGAGTTGCTTTATTTGATTGGGAAATTTCTATATATAGACGGAAAGAAGAAGGATGCCTGTACCTATTTTCGCATGTTAAAAAATCAAATGGAGCAAAGACCAGCAGGAAAAGAAAAATGGAAAGAATATTATCCTTGTATACTATATCGCTTGGCACAATGTGAATTTGAAGCTTATAATTATGGCGCAAGTTATGAGCTTATCCTGCAGGCTGAAAAAGTATTGATTGAAAATTATGAATACGATTGTTTATATGAGGTTTTAGAATTAAAAGAAATCATTTGTGCAAGACTTGGAATAGCTAAGAAAACAAATGAAAATTTACAACTGGCATTAAAACTTATGGCAATGGGAGAGAACGGAAAATTTACAAAAGAGGGATTAAATTTATGGGAGAATACAGCAAGTCAGCAATTATAAAATATACTAGAAAGTCGCTTGGAATAACTCAAGAGGAACTTTCTGAGTCGGTATGTGATCCTGTAACTCTTTCCAGATATGAAAGCGGGAAAATTGATCCTTCAGATAGTAAATTTTTGCGCCTTATGGAAAAGATGGGGGAAAAGGGCAGTACATTCATTTTTCAGTTGGAAACAAGTCTTTTAGAAGTCGAAGATGAGAGTGAAAAGCTGAATAAAGCGATTGAACAGCATGATTGGGAAGAAGCAGAGAGAATAAAAAACAACCTTATTCAAAATAATAATTTCAATTTGGATTATTTTGAAAACCGACAGTATCTGCAATGGGTGGAAACAATTATCCAATATGAGCAGGGAATGATTAATGAAAGACAGGTTATTGAAAAACTTGAGGAGGCTTGGTCATACACATGTGGAAATATTAATACAGAAGAATTTAATATGAACAGAATTTATCGTGAAACAGAGATTATTATTTTACATGAAATCGCTATTTTTTATAAGCTTTTAGGAAAGCTGGATAAGGCCTGCGTCTTTTATGAAAACTTGATAAAATATTTTGAGCGTGCTGATATGGTAAATGATACTAAACCGATATATTTGATTTATATAGGCTATTCGAATATTCTTGGGGTAATGGGAGAACATGAGAAAAGTATGGAAATTTGCTTTAAAGCAATAAAAAGAGGGCTGGCAGAAAATAAGATGAATTATCTTTACAATTTCTATTATAATATTGGATGCAGCCTGCAAATAAAAGGAAATGATGAAGAAAAGCGTCTGGCAAAGCTGTATATCTGGACTGCATATCAGCTTTGTCAGGCTTATCCTGAAAATAAAAGAAACCTTGAAATAATAAAAAGAAGATATGAACAATTTGATTAATAAGGATTTTCTAAATCATATAAGAGTTCAATATCATTTTCGCATTCATCTGATGTATTATTAATATATGATGATGAATTTGGATTTAAAGGTTTTGTTGTTGAAATGATGTAACATAAAAGTATGCCAATTAATAAATGTTTTTTTAATTTAGAAAATTTCATAATGGTTGTCCTTTCATAAAAAAATAATGTTATAAGTATTGCTAAAATTATTATAAAAGACCATAACGTATTCGGTTAATCATAATTAAACGGATTTGCTATGGTCTTTTTGTTTTAGTAAGAGTATTATTTCAAATGAAAGTAATCGTTGATTATAAAAATATAAAATAATAGTATTCGGAAGGAAACATTTATGTAATGCAGAAAGATAAGTTGGTACTTGAAGATTACGAAACATTTTCAGTTAGAGGAAAAAATAGAATAGTTATTTTTCCAAATGTTCCATTTTGGATTGCGGTCACAGAAACTGGATTTAAAGCATTAGAGGAAATGAGAAAAAACGGTGATAAAGTTAAAGTGGCACAGAAACTTTATGGAAAATCGGAAAAAGAACAAGTAGAGGAAATTAACAAATTCTTTTTACCACTGGAAGAAAGTAATGTTTTACATTCGACATTAAAGGGGAATGTAGTAACAAATAGAAAAGTATTAAAACCAAATAAGATTACATTTTTACAAACAATGAGATGTAATTTAAGATGCAGGCATTGTTGTGTAGCTGATATGCCTGAATATTCTTGTGCGATGAAATCGCACTTCCGGAAATTTGGGAATCAGATGTCC
>OLSC01002264.1_pt1 | contig 14004 bp, 10 predicted proteins | sample 1672881 | NCBI WGS metagenome assembly OLSC01 (sample SAMEA3136733, study PRJEB25190) | human gut metagenome | biome: human gut; feature: human-associated habitat; material: faeces | place: Austria | collected 2013
TCGCAAGAGAACATGATAATCTACAGGACATCATAAGCAGTTCTTATCCTTATGTTTATGAACATGAAAAGATCAGTGACTGTATGGAAGTCTTAACAGATTACGAAGAAGATTCCATTCCAGTTCTTACACAGGACAAAAAGATCGCAGGTATCTTAACATCCTCCGATATCGTAGAATTAGTCGATGACGAGATGGGAGATGACTATGCAAAACTTGCTGGTTTAACAGAAGAGGAAGATTTAAACGAACCAACGATCGTGAGTATGAAGAAGAGACTCCCATGGCTGATTGCATTGTTGTTCCTTGGAATGGCAGTATCCTCTGTCGTTGGAATGTTTGAATCTATTGTAGCCGTGTTACCGATTGTAATCTGTTTCCAGTCCTTAGTTCTTGATATGGCAGGAAATGTTGGAACACAGTCACTAGCTGTAACAATCCGTGTATTAATGGATGAAAACCTGTCAGGAAAGAAAAAGATCGCATTATTATTCAAAGAAATGAAGATCGGATTCTTAAATGGAGCAAGTTTAGCAATTATGGCATTAGCATTTTTAGGAATTTACATTCATATGTTTAAACATTATGCATGGCTTTCTTCCTTCCTGATCTCAGGATGCGTAGGAGTATCATTGATCGTAGCAATGGTGATTTCAAGCCTTGTAGGAACGATCATTCCAATGTTCTTCCATAAGATCAATATTGACCCGGCGGTAGCATCCGGTCCACTGATCACAACGATCAATGATTTAGTCGCAGTTATCACATATTATGGACTTTCTGGACTTGTTTTAATTCAGTTATTTCATATTTAATAATCTATAAGTTAATTACGCCACAGGCGGAGAATCATGCAAAACAGGATTCACGCTTGGTGGCGTTTGTTTTTATTTAAATTTTACGATTGACAAACAGGTACATTTCAGCTTATCATCTTGTAGAATGTGTATTTATAAACGGCGAATTAGAAAAGAGGAATTTCAAAGATGACAAATTGGAACGAAGTTAGATTAGTGCCTGAGTTTGATGAGCAGGGTGTAGCATGTTATAAGCTCGATGGGGCAGATTATTTAAATGAATATTATGTAGTTTCGGAAGCCGAGACAAGAAAGCTTCTAAACACACCAGAGATCGTTGGATACGAGGTATACAACTGCCTGATTCCGTCTACATCTCAGATGCTTTATTATTTAAAAGAACAAAAGAAAGTAACAACAGCAAATATCTTATCCATTTTAAGAGGTGCCTTAAATTATCCATTGGAAGAAAGCTGTTACAGAGAACATATTAGAGTTCATGATATCAGCTTCTTATCAAGTGAACGTGTATTCAGAGAAGAAGAGATTGCCGGACTTGAGATCAAATACAGCAAACTTACCATGGTACCAGACAGTACTTTAATGATCGGAGATATCATTGCAAGTGGGGAGACACTGATCCACTGCCTGCGTTATGTCACAGATTTCTATAGAAAGAATAACGCAAAACTTCGCAATATCATCATTTTTACAATGGGTGGAACAAAAGGAATCACGATCCTTGAAAATCTTACAAAAGAGATCCGTGAATTCTGGCCGGACTTTGAAGGATTTATTACCGTATATTATGAAGGTGTCTTCAGCACTTATGAAGACAAAGGTGTATCAGGAATCAACCTTCCAGATGTAGATTTTTACTGGAAAGACGGAATCATTGCACCAGAATTCAGAAGAGAAACACTATCCATGTGTGCTCCTTTATTTGAAAAATGTATCATTTATGATGGTGGCGCAAGACGTTATGAGATTCATGAACATATCGAAGAAGTCTTAGAATTCTGGGAAGGAATCAGAGATCGTGCAGATATCATTGATTTCAAAGAATTATTAGATGAGAAACTTGGATATGAGACACCAATCAGTTATGAAGACTGGATTGAAAAGAATCACTATCAGCAGATTCCACAGCCAGAGACAAAATGGCTGTATCGTCAGGAACAGGGATATATTGAGAGCATGAAGAATATCACATTAAAAGAGTTAGCAAAGCAGAGAATCGACGAATTCAAGTCAGCACTCAAAAAATATATGATTTAATGACGACAGATGCATAAGGATAGAAAAGGATAAGAAAATGAAAGACAATAAAAATACAACAACAGATATCGATTACGCAAACGAAGCTGTCCCGAAAGAAGGCAGAAAAGGGTTTGTGACAATGTTTATGATCATGCTTGGATTCACATTTTTCTCAGCAAGTATGTGGGTCGGACAGCAGATGGCAGCAGGACTTGATTTCTATGGATTTATCAAATCCCTGCTTCTTGGAGGAATCATCCTTGGAATCTATACAGGATTATTAGGATATGTCGGAGCAAAGACAGGATTAAGCTTAGATCTGTTATCCAAGAGAGCGTTTGGAGAGAAAGGTTCCTATATTTCATCAGCCATGATCAGTTTCACACAGATCGGATGGTTTGGAGTCGGAGTTGCAATGTTTGCGATTCCAGTATCCGCAGAGATCTTTGGCGGAAGCGAAGCCGCAAAATGGATCTTGGTTTTAGTTGCAGGTGGATGTATGACAGCTTCTGCGTATTTTGGAATTGATTCCCTGACAGTCATCAGCTATATTGCAGTACCATTAGTTGCAATTCTTGGAACCGTTGCTATGGTTATGGCAGTCAGCCAGGGAAATGGAACGATCGTTGATCAGTTTGCAGTATCCAGTGGATCGATCACAGTCATTGGAGGAGCAGGAATGGTGATCGGATCATTTGTATCTGGTGGAACAGCAACACCAAACTTTGCCCGTTTTGCAAAAGATGCAAAATCAGGAACAATCGCAACCGTTGTAGCATTCTTTATCGGAAACTCCCTGATGTTTTTCTTTGGAGCGATCGCATACATCTTCGTTGGTGGAAATGACATCTTTGAAGTTATGATTCGTTTGAATCTGTTCTATATGGCAATCCTTGTATTAGGATTAAATATCTGGACAACAAATGATAACGCCTTATATTCCGCAGGGCTTGGACTTGCGAATATCTTTGGGCAGAAGAAGAAACCAATGGTACTGATCTCAGGAATCGTTGGAACATTATTATCCGTATGGCTGTATTATAACTTCTGTAACTGGTTAAATGTCTTAAACTGTACATTACCACCAGTCGGAATCATCCTTGTAATGTCATACTTTATGAATAAGAAGGCATATGACGAAGACAGGGTGCCACAAAGAACTGTCAACTGGTTTGCCGTGATCGGTGTGATCTTAGGGGCAGTCGTTGCCAATGTCTTCACATGGGGAATTGCTTCGATCAATGGTATGGTTGTAGCAGCAATCTGTTATGGAGCAGGACAGCTGATCGCACAGGACAGCAAAACAGCAGAAAATGCATAAAAAAGAAAGATATAAATAAAAAAGGAATCTCTTGTAATGATCATTGCAAGAGATTCCTTTTTGTCTAAATATGTAGGATTGATCGATATTATTTATCTGTTGTTATGGTTTCCTTCGACCCAGAAGATTCCTCGATCATGATCGGAAGATATTCATAGCTAGGTTCAAAATGATGTTTGCTGTACAACTTATAATACTCAATAAAAATACGATCCATAACCTGTGGAATCTTTGTCTCATCAGCTTCAAACAAAATGATCAGATACTGCATGGAACTATAACGGGTACAGACATCAACCTTACGGATCTTCTGGCGGATCGCCTGTTCCATACAATCAAGGGCATGCTCGATATTTTCAATATACATGACATAATCCGGTGTCGTTTCCATCGTGACCATCACAAGGTAACAGTGATACTTGTAACGGGCACCAAGATGATTCATATATTCATAAATCTTGGAAAACTCTCTGTAATCCAGGTCAAGAGCACCAGAGTAATTACCGCTTTCACGCAAAGCTTTTGCGATTAAAGCCAGATCCTTTCCAGTTGCACGATCCTCGCAAGCAGATTCAGATATCTGCTGATAGAAAGAAAAGTCGCTTTTGCCGTTCTGCTTTACAAAGTATAAGGCTTTATCAGCTTTGTTATAACATTCTTCAAAAGACTCACCAATATTACACATATATAATCAAGCAGAAATCGATGCGGCATGAAGTTCGTGGTCTTGTTCTTTTCGTGCATTGAATTTATCAAATATATCTTTCATAAGTTCTGTAATATCATTTTTATTTGCATCTGGCATAAAGAGCAGAAATTCATCTCCGCCAAGACGACAGACGATACATTCACTGGTATATTCTAACAACAAGGTTCCAAGAAGCTTCAACACACGATCTCCCGCTTTATGGCCGTAAATGTCGTTGACGGTCTTTAGATTATCCATATCCATAAAAGCAAGACATCCACTGTGGCGCTGCATAAGCTGTGCAACGACCTGTTCTCCTTTATTTCTGGTTGGCAGTCCGGTTAAGAAATCAAGATTTTCTCTGTTCTTCTGTGTACGGAGTGTACTCATAATATCAGAAATAAATTTGCTCATCTCGATCTCAGCTTCTGGAAGCTGGTCATTCTCCGCCATACTCAAATAATCTTCTTTAACATGAACACGATCTTCACTCAACAATTTCAAAAAGATATCTGCAATCTCAGGATCAAACTGAGTGCCTTTGTTATGTTCAAGTTCTCGGATGATCTTCTCCAGAGGAAGCTGATTTCGGTAAATTCTATGGGAACTCATAGCATCATAACTGTCAGCAACGGCAACGATCCTTGCACGGATTGGAATTTCTTCACCCTTTAATCCATCTGGATAACCATTTCCATCATAACGTTCATGATGGTTACGGACAATTTCCTGTACATGGTCGATCAGGGAAATATTCTTTAGGATATTTGCACCGATCGTCGTATGTTCCTTAATAATAGAAAATTCTTCATCGGTAAGTTTTGTGGGTTTATTTAAAATAGTATCAGGAATACCAATTTTGCCGATATCATGAAGATATGTAGCATTTTTTAGGTTTTCAAGATCCTTTCCACTCCATCCAAGTTCACGTGCGATCAAGACGGAATATTCGGCGACACGATGAGAATGCCCTCTTGTGTATTCATCTTTCGCTTCAATCGTAGTGGATAACATCTTCATTAACTGGAGTGACATTTCTTCCATATGTTTCTTCCGTTTATCGAGTTCTTCCCGCTGTTGTTTCTTGATAATATCACGGATGATATGAATCGTACGGATAATATTGATAAATAATAATATCAAAATGGCAATACCGATAAATATGCCACAAACGGATACCGTATAATATACCGATGCAGCCTCAAAGATCACAGCCAGCATTGTAATGACCAATCCAAAGAATAACAAGCGGTCGCTGCGGTCCTTATGATTCCAATATTCGATCAGGAAAGTAAGGATGACAGCGAGAAAAGTGATGATCAGGATCACATGTGCAACAGGCATTGTTTCAATGTAATCAGCAATTCCAGCAATATGAAGGATAGTACTGATGATAAAATTCAAAGAAGCAGCAAAACAGATCCAGTGAAAGATCTTTTTGTATCTTCCTTGCTGAAGACTGTTGATATATAAGGAGATCGGCAGCGGACATAGCATGATCATAATAAAACATGAAGCCGCAAGCCCGGTTGCATTTGGAACAAGAAGCTGGCGGACTTTTGATTCTCCGATCATCCAGACAGATTCCATCAGCATACACCATCCAAGATATTCTATATCAAATTTGGTTTTGTAAACAATACTAAGAGCAATACTAAATAAGATCGTGGCAACGGATGTAAAAAAGATAAATAGTCCGATCACTGTTTCGGAAGAATTCTGACTGAAAATATAGCTCCAGATCTGCATCTGATCTCCACAGTAAATCGTGTTAACGACACCAGAATAATTAGTCGTATTTGTAGTCAGTTCCAGACGAAGTTTCTTTCCTGCATCATCAGATGAAGTTTTACAGAATACATAACGGCTTGCAGAATTCTTACCAAATTTGTGCATACGTCGCGCATTGTATTCTCTCCGGAGTTCTCCATCAATATAGAAACGTACATCCTGAAGCGAAGAACGTATCGCGATCATATTCTCATTGTAATCATCAGGAAGCGTTGTGGTAATGACCATCGTTTGTTTTACAGGTACTTTATAACGGCCCGGAACAGAAATCTTTTGTTTCGTTCCATCAGATTTTTCCCAGGTAAAAGCCCCATGATAAACAATAGAATGCCCAGACTGGTCAAAAACATGTTCATTAGGGCCAAAGATCTGCATTCCAATAAACCAGACTATGATAATAGTCATTATAATATAAAAAAGCTTTGAAATTTTTTTATTGGTTTTATAGGTATTTCTGATCAAAATATCGACTCCTTTATTTCACTTTTGTGTTTTCAATAAAAAGTGTTAAAGCTATTTATATTATATGATTTTCTGAGTGAATTTGCAATTAGATGAGCTTAGAGTTTTACGACGAAAAATGGTGGATTACTCCAGAAATTACCATGAACGAGAATAAAATGAAATGTGGATAAAGATTGACAACAAACTTGATCTTTGTTAAACTAATTAAACAATCTATATTCCATGAGGGAGTAGTTCGCGTCATAGAAAGGCGTGATTTGTCAACAGACTCGGCAATGACTTGCAATATCGAATAAGCAAGTCAACCTGGCAAATATTAAAGAATGAGACTCATGTATGTATTTCAAATAATCGAAATGCATACATGGGTTTTTCTTATATATAACCAAAAAAAGGAATTCTGAAAGGAGAAAAACAAATGGAGAAATTCATCAACCAATCCCCATTATTTTTAGTGATCATCTGTCTGATCATCGGATTTGCATTTTTAATGAAAGGAGCAGACTACTTCGTAGAAGGAAGTTCAAGTGTAGCCAAACGATTAAAAGTACCATCAATTATCATCGGTCTGACGATCGTAGCGATGGGAACATCACTTCCAGAAACTGCAGTCAGTGTAACAGCATCACTTGCCAATAATAATGCACTGGCGATCAGTAATGTAGTTGGTTCTAATATCTTTAATATGATGTTTGTGATCGGGGTCTGTTCCATTCTGGCAACGATCGGTGTAAAAAGAGAAACAATTACAAGAGACATTCCATTATCTCTTGTGTGTGCTGCATTGCTTCTGATACTTGGTTATCTTGCAGTTGGAGATAAAGCACATATGATTCTTGGACATCTGGATGGAATTATCTTCCTGATCATTTTTGCAGGATATATTCTTTTGATGATCTTTCATGCGATGAAAGCCAGAAATGATCAGGAAATCGTACAACTTGAAACAATGGAAAATGAGGAGCTGCTCATTATGTCCTATCCAAAAAGTCTGCTATGTATCGTTTTGGGAGCCGCAGCTATCGCATTTGGAGGTGATCTTACTGTAGATGCAGCAAGCCGTATTGCAATCGATTTTGGAATGAGCCAGAATCTTGTAGGCTTAACGATCGTTTCCATCGGAACATCCCTTCCAGAACTGGTAACATCCATTGTAGCCGCAAGAAAAAATGAAGTTGATATGGCAGTTGGAAATGCGATTGGTTCTAATATTTTTAATATCCTGATGGTTCTTGGTATTGCATCTGCGATCAGCCCCATGAAACTGATCGGAGAAAATATAATTGATATTGCAGTTTTGGTCGTATTTTCTGTTGTTGTGTGGATTTTTGGAGCGACAAAAAAAGAGATTTCAAGAACGGAAGGAATTATAATGATCTGTATGTATTTATGCTATAGCGGATACATTATTATGCGTTAGTCGTAATCATTGACATTACACCTGTACCACTATAAAATATAAGATATACAGGAGGAAATAAGATGCAGATATCAAGCAGATTTACAATGGCAATTCATATGTTTGCGTGCATAGATGTATTTAAAGATATGAAAATGACGAGTGATTTCATGGCGGCAAGTATCGGGACGAACCCTGTGATCATAAGGAAACTGCTGCAGCAGCTCAAAGCAGCAGGATTGATCGAAGTGTTAAGGGGAACTGGCGGAGTAAAAGTGAAACGTCCGTTTAGTGAGATAACATTTTTGGACATTTACAGAGCTGTGGAATGTACACCGCAGGAAGAATTGTTTCATTTTCATGAGAAACCAAATCAGAAGTGTCCGGTAGGGCGTAATATACATCATGTGCTGGACGGCAAATTAGATAAAGTACAAAAGGCAATGGAAGAAGAATTGTCAAAGACAACGTTAGAAGATGTCAAAGATGAGATGCAAGAATGGATCAGGAAGGAGAATGTATGATAAGATTAGCGACGATCGGAACCAATTTTATTACAGACTGGCTTATGGAAGGCGTTCAGGAATTAGATGAGATTAAGTTGACAGCTGTATATTCAAGAAATTTAGAAAAAGGAAAACAGTTTGCGGCAAAATATGGTGTGGAAAAAGTATATGACAACTATGAAGCGATGGCACAAGATCCTGAGATTGATGCGGTTTATGTGGCAAGTCCAACGTACATGCACTATGCACACTCTATTACAATGATCAATTATGGAAAACATGTTTTGTGTGAGAAACCAGTCTGTTCAAATCGCGAGGAATTAGATATCCTTACGAAAGCTGCAAAAGAACAGGGTGTTGTATTTATGGAGGCAATGAAGAATGTTCATTCTCCAGGATTCTATGCAATGATGGACAATCTTCATAAGATAGGACCGGTAAGAAGAGCAACCATCCAGTACTGCCAGTATTCTTCCAGATATGACAAATTTAAAAATGGCATTATTGAAAATGCGTTTAATCCAAAATTATCAAATGGGGCGTTGATGGATATTGGATCTTACTGTATTCATTTTCTTGCAAGTTTATTTGGAAAACCAGAGAAAATCCTTGCAGACAGCATTTTTCTTGAAAATGGAGTCGATGGTGCGGGAAGTGTGATCGCATCTTATGGAGATAAACAGGCAGAGATCATTTATTCCAAGATCACAGATTCCAAACTTCCAACACAGATTCAGGGAGAAAAGGGCTGCATGATCATTGAAGAATGCCCGATCATTAAGAAGATCACGATTCTTTACCGCAATGGAGAGAAAGAAGAATTACAATTTGACAAGAAAGATAATCCAATGATCTACGAGACAAAAGATTTTATAGAATTGATCAAAGAACATAAAGCTGATCATGAATTTTTAAGATCATCTGAGATTGAGATGGATATCACGGATGAAGTACGAAGACAGACAGGAATCGTATTTCCAGCAGATAAGATCAGAGAACAGTGATCATAAATAAGTAAGAGCTTCAAAAGGAAAAGATTTAAAAGTAAGACGAAATAAGAAGGGAAATCAAAAAACATGAGAAAGATCATAGCAGCAGGTTGTCTGGTGATGGCAATGTCACTATGTGTGGGATGTTCATCAAAGAAAGACAGCAGCGAAGAGACAACAACAGCAACAACAGAAGCCAAAATGAAAGTGCAGTCAAAATATAAAGTGCCAAAGATCACAGCAGCGAAGAAAACAGACCAGCTTGCAGATGCACAAAAAGGGGAAACAATTGTTACGATGAAAGTCAAAGGTTACGGAGAGATGAAGTTTAAATTCTTCATGAAGAAAGCACCTTTGGCAGTGAAGAACTTCGTAACGCTTGCTTCAAATGGATATTTTGACGGACAGATTTTCCACAGAGTCATCAATGATTTTATGATTCAGGGTGGAGATCCGACAGGAACAGGTACAGGAGGAGAAAGTATCTGGGGAGAAGAGTTCAAGAATGAAGTATGTGATGAACTTCTTCCATTAAGAGGAGCTTTATGTATGGCAAATTCAGGAGCAGATACAAATGGAAGCCAGTTCTTTATCGTTCAGGCAAAAGCAGATACAGCAAAAGAAGGTCTGGAAGAAGGAACGATGGATTTTACCAAGAAACAAAAACAGTTATTCTTAGATCAGGGTGGATATCCATCTTTAACAGGAAGCTATACGGTATTTGGACAGATGATCGAAGGATATGATGTGCTAGATAAGATTGCAGCATGTGAGACACAGGACAGTGGAAGCGGAGAACAAAGCCAGCCTGTGAAAAAAGTTGTGATCGAGAAAATGACAGTTTCAAACGCAGAATAAATCAAAGGAAAAACAGGTGGTTATATGCTGATCGTTGCACTTGATGCATCCAAAAAAGAACCTTTATACGAACAGATTTATAATTCCATAAAAGAAGAGATTGTAACAGGAGCTTTGCCTTTCGGGGCAAGGCTTCCTTCTGCCAGAAGACTTGCGAAGCATCTGGATGTGAGCCGCAATACGGTAGATACATCTTACGCACAGTTATGTGCGGAAGGTTATATAGAATCCAAACCCAAGAGAGGTTTTTTTGTCTGTCAGGTAGAAGAACTCGCAGAATTGCATATTCCAGTGAAAATTGAAGATGAGGAAGAAGAAACAAAACAGGAAGAAGTTCCTTATGATTTTTCACCGGTTGGAGTCGATATGGCTCAATTTCCATATCATATATGGAGAAAATTACTGAAAGAGATTATGATCGATGATAACAGTGAATTATTTCAAAAAGGCAATTTTCAGGGAGACTTGGAACTGCGCAAAGCAATCATGTATTATTTAAGGCAGTCAAGAGGTGTGCATGTTCATACCAGTCAGATCATCGTAGCAGCAGGAATGGAAAATCTGCTTTTTTTGCTGCATCAGATGCTGGGAGAGAAAGTTTCAATCGGAATCGAGAATCCAGTATATAAAAATGCATATGCAATCTTAAAGGAACTGAATTTTAAGATTCATCCGATTGCTATGGACGAGTCTGGAATGTGCGTGGAAGAGCTGGAACAAACCGATGCGAATCTTGCATATGTGACACCGGCTCATCAATATCCAACCGGTATGATCATGCCGGTCGGCCGCAGAAGCCAGCTGCTTAGATGGGCAAAAAAAGATCCAGACCGTTATATTATTGAAGATGATTATGACAGTGAATTCCGTTATCAGGGAAAACCAATTCCGGCAATGCAGGGATTGGATGATGGGGAAAATGTGATATACACTGGTACATTTTCAAAGGCAATTGCTCCGGCAATTCGTGCATGTTATATGGTGCTGCCTAAGAAACTTGTAAAGAGATATCAGATGATCGGGAAGACATTTTCCTGTGCGGTATCAAGAATTGATCAAAAAGTTCTGACGTTATTTTTGACAGAAGGACATTTTGAGCGGCATCTGAATCGCATGAGAAATATTTACAAGGAAAAGCATGATCTGTTGATTGCAGAACTTAAAAAGTTAAATTCCAAGATTAAAATATATGGACATGGGGCAGGGGCACATATCATTGTAAGATTTCCTGTGAGTGATCCAACAGCATTTCAGAAAGAATTAAGACAAAGAGGTGTGATGATCTATCCGCTTTCATGGTACTATATTGAGGGAAAACCATCGACGGAAGAATATATTTTAGGGTTTACTAGAATGAAAAAAGAAGATATGATAAGAGGGATTGAAATTATAGGAGAAGTACTCTGTTCAAAATAAGAAGTGGAGGACAAAGTTATGTCAGAAGAGAAAAATCAAAATGAGATTGAGGAAGTAACAAACGAAGATGAACACAAAGATATCGAACATTACTGCTATCTTTGCAGACGTCCGGAATCCGCAGCAGGAAAGATGTTAGAACTTTCTAATAATATTTACATCTGTACAGATTGTATGCAGAGAACATTAAATTCCATGAGCAATGGTCAGTTTGGATTTATTGATGCAAGAAATATGGATCTTGACAGCATGGACATATCAAAGATGATGAACGATATGCAGAGCATGCAGCCAAAAGCAGAAGTGAAGAAGAAAAAGAAAGAGAAGAAAGAAGAACCGGAACTTACATTAAAAGATATTCCGGCACCACATCAGATCAAAGGAATGTTAGATGAATACGTTATCGGACAGGATTATGCAAAGAAAGTCATGTCCGTTGCGGTATATAATCATTACAAACGAGTCGTAACAAACACGATGGATGAGATTGAAATCGATAAATCCAACATGCTGATGATCGGACCAACAGGAAGCGGTAAAACATACCTTGTCAAAACACTGGCAAGACTGTTAAAGGTACCTCTGGCGATCACAGACGCAACATCATTAACAGAGGCCGGATATATCGGTGATGATGTAGAAAGTGTCTTATCAAAGCTTCTACAGGCAGCAGACAACGATGTAGACCGTGCAGAACACGGAATCGTATTCATTGATGAGATTGACAAGATTGCCAAGAAACAGAATACAAACAGCCGTGATGTCAGCGGAGAATCCGTACAGCAGGGATTATTAAAACTCTTAGAAGGAGCAGAAGTTGAAGTACCAGTCGGAGCCACAAGCAAGAATGCCATGGTGCCACTGACAACGATCAACACAAGAAATATCCTCTTCATCTGCGGAGGAGCCTTCCCGAACTTAGAAGGAATCATCAAAAAACGTCTGATGAAGAAAACATCCATCGGATTTGGAGCAGATTTAAAAGACAGATTTGATGAAGAAGAAAATATCATTGCACAAGTAACAAACGAAGACTTAAGAGAATACGGATTCATCCCAGAATTCATCGGAAGACTTCCAATGATATTTACCTTAGAAGGACTGACAAAAGAGATGTTAGTCAAGATCTTAAAAGAACCAAAGAATGCAATTTTAAAACAGTATCAGAAGTTACTGGAATTAGACGAAGTAAAACTAGAATTCGACGAAGGAGCCCTAGAAGCCATCGCAGAACAAGCCCTGAAGAAAAAAACAGGAGCCAGAGCCTTACGCGCGATCATCGAGAAATTCATGCTCGACATCATGTACGAGATCCCAAAAGACGACACAATTGGAAGTGTAACGATTACACGTGATTATATTGAAAACCATGGAAATCCAGAAATCCATCTAAGAGACCAGTAAATATAATCAGATTGATATATTCATACACATAAACTAAATGCAGACGGAACGTTTCGTTTAACCAACAAACTTCCGTCTGTATTGTCGTGTTATTCAATAAACTTCCGTATGGAGAATATAGAAAATAAAAAGGTAACCAGTTTGAAACCGTAGGAGCACGCCTGCACTTAGTGAGTGACAGGTCATGCGACCTGCCACGAACTTAGTACAGCTGCGTAGCGAGTCGAACGAGAGTGGGTTTCAAACTGGTTACCTTTTTATTTTCTATATTCTATTGACAAAAGTCTTATTTAATAACTTTAATCCATCCTTCAGGAGCCTCAATATGTCCCATCTGAATTCCAGTTAAAGTATCATATAACTTCTTGATCACTGGTCCCATTTCTTCCATTCCGCTTGGGAAGCAGATTTCATTACCATGATCATAAATCTTTCCTACTGGAGAGATAACTGCAGCAGTTCCGCATAATCCACATTCTGCGAAATCTTTAACTTCGTCGAAGTATACTTCACGTTCTTCAACTTCAAGTCCTAAGTATTCTTTTGCTACATACATCAGAGAACGACGTGTAATAGATGGAAGGATACTGTTAGATTTAGGTGTTACAACTTTACCATCTTTTGTGATGAAGATGAAGTTAGCTCCACCTGTTTCTTCTACTTTAGTTCTTGTAGCTGCATCAAGGTACATGTTTTCATCAAATCCCTGACGATGAGCTTCCATGATTGGGTAAAGGCTCATTGCATAGTTTAATCCAGCTTTGATATGTCCTGTTCCGTGAGGTGCTGCACGGTCATAGTCACTGACACGGATAGTAATTGGTTTTGCACCTTCTTTGAAGTAAGGTCCTACTGGTGTTGTGAATACACGGAACTGGTATTCGTTTGCAGGTTTTACTCCGATAACGGCATCGCTTCCGAACATATATGGACGGATATATAATGTAGCACCAGAACCGAAAGGTGGTACGAATGCTTCATTTGCTTTTACAACTTCTTCAATAGCTTCTACAAATTTATCTTCAGGGAATACAGGCATCTCAAGTCTTCTGCAAGAATCTGCCATACGGCTTGCATTTAAGTCAGGACGGAATACAACGATATGTCCAT
>OLSC01002271.1_pt1 | contig 13973 bp, 10 predicted proteins | sample 1672881 | NCBI WGS metagenome assembly OLSC01 (sample SAMEA3136733, study PRJEB25190) | human gut metagenome | biome: human gut; feature: human-associated habitat; material: faeces | place: Austria | collected 2013
CAAGGTACAATCTGCTGTTTTCAAAGAGTTTTCACAACTTTTCGTTGTTCTTAACCGCTCATCAACAGCTTATTTATTATATCAAAACCAGAAGCGTTTGTCAAGAACTTTTTTCAAATTCTTTTTCAGAACCTCAATCGGTTCTAAACCAAACTTTTCGGTTTTGCGCTTGTCTCTCAGAGACAGCTTTAATAGGATATCAAATTCGAGAGCAAATGTCAAGCACTTTTTTCATTTATTTTTGCGCCGCACAGTGCCTGCATATAGTAGTATACCTGCCTGTCCCTGTCGCATGCCCTGTAAGCCGCATCTAACCTTGACATTTTCCCCAATTTAGTGTATAATTCCGCTCTTGTGGGAACTTTTTTACAAGGAGAACGGTTTATGAAAAAAGTCGGTTCACTGATCAGGCAACTGCTGCCGCGGCGTGATGTGCCGCTGCGCCAAAACGCAAGGGCGCAAAAGCTGCTCCTGCTGCTGCTGACACCGCTTACCGCGTTTTGGCTGATGCAGCTTGTGCTCGGCTCTCCGCCGTGGAATATGAGCGTAGGCGTGGCTCTGGCCAACTGGCTGTGTCTGAGCGCACTCTACTGGATCGGCTGTGCGATCATCGGCTATCCGGCGGTCTGCTGCGTGCTGCTGCACATTCTGGCCGGTATGTGGGGCGCTGCGAATTACTTCGTTTCTGTCTTCCGCGGCACACCTATTCTGCCGTGGGACTTTAAGGCACTCGGTACCGCTGTAGCCGTTGCAGGCAGTTACAGCCTGTCTATGACCTGGCAAATCGCCATCTGCATTATGCTGGTCGCACTGCTTGCGTGGGCGCTGCGTCCTTATTATAAGATGGGGCATTTTCGGCTGCGCAAAGGCGATCTGCTGCGCCGCGGTTCCGTGCTGATTGCCGGTCTGCTGTGTCTCATCCCGATCGCCCACCCGCAAATACTGGGCATGTTCGGCGTAGAGACCGACGTGTGGGATCAGCTCGGTGCGTACCAGACCGGCGGTGCCGCTGCAGAATTTCTGCGAAACACCGAATTTATGGAAGTGGAAAAACCGGATGATACCACGCCGGAACGCGTCAACGCTATTGTAAATGGTACAGAGGATGACCCGACACCGAATGTCGGCGTTGATCACCCGAATATTGTTGCCATTATGAATGAATCATGGGCGGACTTTGAGGACTTCGGCAATCTGACGCTTACGGAAAGCCCAATGAATTACATCAACAGTGTGTCGAATGCAATCCATGGTCACGCCTACACCTCGGTATTCGGCGCGGGCACAAGCACGAGCGAGTTTGAGTTCCTGACCGGTAATTCGATGAACTTCCTGCCGTCGGGCAGTATCCCGTATCAGCAGTACATCCTCGGTCCGACGGATTCGCTGGCTACGCTGCTCAAGGGCTACGGCTATGAGACGCGTGCGTTCCATCCGGGTGAGCAGACCTCGTGGCAGCGTAATATCGCGTATCCGCGTCTGGGCTTCGACTCATTCAAGTGCGGCGAGGACATGGACGTACCGCAGACTGAGGAGCACGGCTACGTCAGCGACGATTCCGACTTCGAGCAGATTATTTGGGAGTTTGAGCATAAGGACGAAAGTACACCGCTGTTTCTGTTCAATGTGACGATTCAGAACCACGGCAGCTACACGGTTGAGGATTACCCCGCCGAAGTGCAGCTCGCCGACGAGCCGGGTGCGTACCCCAAGGCAGAGCAGTATCTGACGCTCGCCAATAAGACCGATGAGGCCTTCAAAAAGCTGATCGACTACTTCTCGGCACAGACTGAGCCGACCATTCTCGTTATGTTCGGCGATCATCAGCCGTCCGTCGAGCAGGAATTTCTCGATAAGGCGTACGGTGTCACGCAGGACGAGATGACCATGGCACAGTATATGGATAAGTTTAAGGTGCCGTTCATCATCTGGGCCAATTATCCGCTAACCGGCGATTCGACCAAGATCACCAGCCTGAATTTCCTTGCTCAGTATGTGCTGCGCAACGCAGGCATTGAAACCAGTGCCTACGGCAAATACCTGTGGAATCTGCAGAAAACCATTCCGGCGATGACCTTTGCCGGCTATTTCGATAGTGAAGGCAACGCATACAGCCATCTGGACACCACAAAATTTACCCCGCTGATCGAAGATTACGAGCGCGTACAATATAACAACCTGTTTGGCGGCAACGAACGCCAGGCAGAACTGTTTGCCTCTCCGGCAAGTACAACTTCAAGCGACGCCGCAAACGCAGCTGACGGCGATTAAATCGAAAAGCGACTGCTATGCAGTCGCTTTTTATTATCTAAAATCCATCTAAGTCCAAGCACGTGCTTTACCTGATAGGCCCCATCCACCAGCACCCGTAACCAATTCGCGCGACACGGGTACGTCGCACCTGCGTAGACTTAACCGCATGTGTAGCAGCAAAGTATCTGACACTGCGAATAGGTAGGGAAATGGGAGCACGCTGTGCTCCCCTGCGGTAGAAAAAATCCTCTGCCGTTCCCTTTTTCAGGGCGGTCTCCGGTCTCTGGTCTGCGCTAGACTAAGACGCAAAAGGAAACGGGAGTTAAGAGGGTAGAAACCGTAGGTGTCTACCCTCTTGCCCACCGCCGCGGGCGCGGCGTCAGCGCAGTTACACTCGCTTCCAAGCGACCAATGCAACTCCTGCCGAGATAAACTCCGTCACCCAGAACGCATGCCAGACGCCATTCGCGCCCATAATCCTACACAGCACGACCGCAATCGGCAGAATGACCACGGTATACCGACACAGCGAAATCACGAGTGACGCCGTACCCTTTCCGAGTCCTTCCAGTGCACCGGACGCCGTAACCGAAACCGCTGAAACAAGAAATCCCACACAGATAATGCGCAGCGCATGTGCACCGATGACCACCGTCCGGATATTTTCGGTGAAAAGTGCCATCAGCGGAGACGCGAACGCCAGACACAGCACCGTGCCGATCATCATAATGCACGCGCACAGCGCAAGCGCTACCTGAAAAATACGACTGACGCGTTCCCGCTCACCCGCACCGTAGTTGTAACCGATCACCGGACGCATACCCTGAATAATGCCGCTCGCAGGCAGATACAGGAAAGTCTGCAATTTGTAATAGATGCCAAGCACGACCACATACGCCTGACTGAGCTCAGCCAGCAACGCATTCAGACACGAGATGAGCAATGACGGCAGCGCCAAATTGAGTGCCGCCGGAATGCCGACCGCATACAGCCGTGCCGTAATGCCTCGAGTACCGTGCAGCCCCTTGCGTGTGATATGCACGGACACCGGCCGCAGCCGATATATCACCAGATAGAACGCCAGCGTTACCAGCTGGCCGATGCCGGTGGCGAGTGCCGCGCCGCGCATGCCGAGCTGCGGGAACGGCCCGATACCGAAGATGAGCAGCGGATCCAGTACAATATTTGTCACACAGCCGAGCAGCAGCGCCGTCATGGTCACCTGCATGCGACCCATCGCCTGATAAATCTTCTCGAATGCGAGGCCGACCATGATAATCACCGAGAACGCGAACGCGATGGACGCATACTGCGTACCCATCTCCGCTACCTGCTCGGAATCCGTGAACAGCCGCAGGAAACGCGGCATAACGGTGATGCACACGATCATGCTCACCACGCCATGGATAACCGAGCACGCAATACCGCGCGTCGCCGCCGCGTCTGCCCTATCAATCTCACCGGCACCGAGATGATACGAAATCACTGCGTTAATGCCCACGCCGAAGCCGATAGCGAACGCGTTTATCAAATTCTGTACCGGATAGACCAGTGACAGCGCTGTTATCGCGTCCTCTCCTATTTTTGCAACAAACAGGCTGTCGATGATGTTATACAGCGAGTTCACCAGCATGGAAACCACCATCGGCAGCGCCATTGAGAGCAGCAGCGGCAGTATCGGTTTTTCCCGCATAAAGCGTTGGTTCACGTTCGGTTCCTCCCTTTTGTGCAAATAAAAAAACCGCACGGCCGGAATCCCGGTCGTGCGGCGAAAAAGAACATCTTGAGATGCTGTAAAAATCCACACAAATTTTAGTGAAATAAGTTTATCATAAAAGGTGCGGAATTGTCAAGCCGTCAGTTAATCTCGGTCGGCAGATCGACATAGCTGTCCAGATCGGTCGGCAGCGTAATCTTAACCGCATCGCCGGTAGCGGTTACCTTAGCGGCTGCGTTCAGGGTTGCGCTGATGGTCTCGCCCTCTGCCGTAATATCAACCGTACCGGAAATCGCGGTATCGGTAAGCATGCCATTGACTGCCTTCGCGGTAACATTCATATCGCGGGTTTTAATGGAAACACCGTCCAGCATGCCGCCGAGCAGCTCATCAAACAGGTCGGAACCGAAGACACTGTTCATGTTGTACTTAACGGTCATACTGCCGCTGCCCTTGGTAATGCTCTCGATCGCACTGACCGGAACAGAGCTGTTCATAGCAGAAATCTCCATGCCGTTCAGCACATCATCAAAGGACATCGCCATTTTGTACTTGCCCTGTGCACCCATATCCATGTAGTAAGTGCCATTGGTGAAGTAATAGTTAATATCCTGCGACATACTGGTATCGCCGCCGTTCGCCAAAGACGGGTCAATCGTCATGTTCAGCTTGCCGCCGAATGCCATCACGGACTTGTCCAGCTCCTTGAGGTTCATATCGGTCTTAACCGTCATCGGCATGGACATATCGAGCAGCTTGGTGGTGCCGAGTTTAACGCTTGCCTTGATGTTCATATCCATAGCCATCTTGGACTCCGCCGAGGTGTTCTCCGCAGCGGTGTTGAATGCGTCCGCGTCTGCGAAAAATGCGCCCAGAGAAGCAGCCTTAGTCTTGTCAACCGCACCGTCTGCAACCAGCTTGTCGAGCAGAATGCTGTCGCTGCCCTTGACATCGGTATCAAGCGCGGTCAGGCTCATTGCAACTACGTTGTCACGCAGGAAATTCTTGGTGCTGCAGTTGATATCGTCAACCAGACCAACCTGCTCACCGAAATCCAGTGCTTTGGCATAGGTAAAATCGCCCTTGGCATCCGAGTAGCCGAGTGCGCGCAGCAGGAATGTGGTATACATCTGTGCAGAGCACTTGCCGGTCGGGTTATAGGCAGTCGCGCTCGTGCCGTTGGCGAGGCCGTTGTCGTACAGATACTGCACATAGGGCTTCTCCCAGCCGACAAGGTCGGTGAACGGCGCGGTGTAGGTCAGGCCCTTGGCCTCCTCCTCCTTGCCCAGCAGACGGACCAGCATTGCCGAAGCCTCGGCACGGGTGGGTGCCTTGTCAAGCTGGTAACCCTGATTCGTGCCCTGGAACAGTCCCACGTCCTTCAGGCGGTCCGCACAGTTTGTGAAGTTCGCCGCACCGGCTGTTGCCGTAATACCGGCAGCAACCAGCATGGATGCCAGTGCGATTCTCATCTTTTTCATATTGTCTTCCTCCTTTTGATTGAAACAGCCAATAGCCTATTCTTAATATAGCATGGTTCTTGGGAAAAGTAAACAATAATTCAGAAACGATGCAGCTATCTGGCGCATGATTGCAAATCTGCGCAGAGCATGGTAAACTAAAGGTGCTTTTTGTCGGTTGCTTTGCCTTTCTGACAGCAATTTTATCATACAGGGATGTTTGCTACATGGTTTTCAGCAGTTTGATTTTTCTGTTTTTCTTTTTACCGGCAGCGCTGTTCTGCTATTATATCGTGCCGCAGAACTTTATCCGCGTGCGGAACGCGGTGCTGCTTCTGTTCAGCCTGTTCTTCTATTTTTACGGAGAACCCAGGCTGATCGGCATGCTGATTTTTTCGATACTGATGAATTACCTGTTCGGTCTGTCCATGCGCAGTACATACAGAAAGCCGCTGCTCATTTTGTGTGTTATCGCCAATCTGAGCCTGCTGGGTGTATTCAAGTATCTGAATTTCTTCATCAGCTCAGCGGACAGCCTGTTCGGACTGGGTATTCCGGTGCCGGATATCGTCATGCCGATCGGCATTTCGTTTTACACGTTTCAGGCGCTCAGCTACGTCATTGACGTATACCGCCGAGAGGTTCCGCCGCAGCACGATCTGTTTTCGCTGGCGCTGTACGTCTCCATGTTCCCGCAGCTGATTGCAGGCCCGATCGTACGCTACCACGATGTCAACGTACAGCTTGCCGTGCGCAAGCACTCGTTTGCGCAGTTTTCCGAGGGCATCAGCCGCTTTCTGTTCGGTCTCAGCAAAAAGGTACTGCTGTCCAATGTGTTCGCGCAGATTGCGGACGGCGTATTCAAATATGCACCGAACGAGCTGTCTGCCGCCGGTGCGTGGATGGGCGCGATTGGCTACACGCTGCAGATTTACTTCGATTTCTCCGGCTACTCGGATATGGCGATCGGTCTCGGCAAAATGTTCGGCTTCGAGTTTCTCGAAAACTTCAACTATCCGTACATCAGCAAGTCGGTCACCGAGTTCTGGCGCCGCTGGCATATCTCGCTGTCCACCTGGTTCCGCGACTATGTGTACATTCCGCTGGGCGGCAACCGGTGCTCGCCCGCACGGCACATTTTCAATCTGCTCGCCGTATGGACGCTGACCGGCTTCTGGCACGGTGCTAACTGGACATTTATGGCGTGGGGTCTGTACTTTGGCGTGCTGCTCATTCTGGAAAAGAAATTCCTCGCCGGATGGATTACGCGCCTGCCGTCCGTGCTGCAGCACCTCTACGCGCTGTTTTTCATCGTCATCGGCTGGGTGTTCTTCCGCAGCGATTCGATGGGACTGGCGGTGCAGTACCTCGGCAGCATGTTCACTTCGACGGTACCGCTCAATCGGTTCGTAATCGAATATCTGCTGCGGTTCTGGCCGTACCTGCTGTTTGGTGTGGTACTGTCCGCGCCGGTGTTCCCGCGTCTCAAGTCCACCCGTATATGGCGTGTACTGGAGTTTCCGGTGCTGGCTGTCTTGTTCACGCTGTGCCTGATGCGCCTGCTCGCCAGCAGCTACAACCCGTTTATCTACTTCCGTTTCTGAGAAGGCTGAGACCATGAAAAATGCGAAGCATATTGTCAAAACCGTTCTGTTCTGCGGCACGCTGGCCGTTTTTTCGGCTGTCAGTGTATTCAGCCCGAAGGAAAAAGGCTCGTTTTACGAAAACCGCAGGCTGGCGGTTTTTCCGGTGCCAAGCGTCGAGACCGTGCTAAACGGCACGTTTTTCTCCGATGTAGAGACCTATATCAGCGACCACTTTGCCTGCCGTGTTCCGCTGCTGCGGCTGAACGTCCGCAAGGAGCTTGCGCTGCACAATCCGGTCGTCAGCAACACGGTTATCGCAGGCGATACGCTGCTGCCCTATCACGGCAAGCCGCGCACCGATTATGACCATGAAAATATGCAGACCGTACTGGATGCGCTCTCGCAGGTGAGCGCGGCGTGTGAGACTGTCGGTGCAAAGTTCGTCTATCTGTCTATTCCCGAGCAGAGCAGTGCTTTGCGGTACAAATATCCGTCGTACCTCACGTCCGGCACCTATACGGATGATTCCATGCGCACGGACTTCCTCGCCGGACTGGATGCGCGCGGCATTGACTGCCTGAACATGGCTGAATATCTCTGCACCGATCCGGAGAAATATTACAGCAAAACCGACCATCACTACAACTTTTACGGCGCATATGAGACCTATCTGCGCACCATGGAGCACTTGCAGACGCTCGGCATAGACGTACCTGTCACCACCGATGTGACCATCGAGCCGATCGAGCGACCGTTTCTCGGCTCCCGTTCCCGCAAGCTGCTCGGCGAGTACCCCACAGATGACAAGCTGTACCGCTTTACACTTGGCACGCCTGTGCCCTTCACCCGCACGGATAATGGCAAGCCGGTTGCCAGCACGGTGGTCAACGAGAATTTCAACAACGTGTACGATTACTACATGGGCGGCGACATCGGCGAAACCATTATCAAGACAGACCGTCCCAGCCTGCCGCGTGTGCTTGTCATCGGCGATTCGTTCACCAACCCCTTGGAAGGCATCCTGTATACCTCGTGCGACGAAATGCGCAGCCTGGATTACCGCCACTATGACGGCGAGAATATTCTTGATTATATCGCTGATTATCAACCTGATGTCGTGCTGTATGTCCGCGATGATCTGACCTGCATCACCACCGAAGGCAACGGCACGATGGGACTTGCGGAATAAAAAAGACACCCCTCGGGGTACCCTCCATAAGGAAGGTGCCCCAAGGCGGCTTTTGCAACTCAACTTAACTTTTCTGAAACGGTGTAGCCTTTACGGTTACGCCGTTTCTGTTTTCTTACGCTCCGCAATAGATTTCTGGAACGATTCTTCCATTTCTTCCAGTGTCAGTTCGTCGAGAATCCCGACGCCGCTGTAATGAATGTCTACAATCTGGATACGCTTGCCGTCAAGATATTTCGGCGCGTGAACTACGATCTTTTCCACAAACTCGTGAATCAGTTCCGGTGTCAACACCTTCAGCTCGGTGATTTTCTTAACTTTTCGGATAAACTGCTGCAAATTCACTGTCTTATCCGTTTCGGTTTCCAGATATGCCTGTATCTCCGGAACGGCAGCTTTTAACGTTTGCTGTTCTTCTTCGTAGGATGTGGACAAGGTCGCATAGCGTTCGTCAGACAGCTTTCCGCTGGCGTTATCTTCGTAAATTTTCTGAATCAGAGTGTCAATCTCAGCAATGCGCTTTTGCGCTCTTTCCAGTTCCCGCCGTTTTGCCGCGAGCAGCTTTTTCTTTTCTTCTGTGTAGCAGGCCATCTGTTTGCGGGCAAATTCTTTCTCAAATACTTGCACATTCAGCATAATACGCTGCATGCTTTCCAGAACAAGCTGCTCCACAACTTTTTCACGGATGTAATGTGCAGAACAAATATCAGAATTCTTGCGGTATGAAGAACAGAAGAAGTATGCCTGCTCACGTTTGCTGTTGTTGGAAAAACTGTAATACAACTTTTCTCCGCAGTCAGCACAGTACAGCAACCCCGAAAACGGGCTGACAATACCGCTTTTCGTCGGCCTGCGACGGTGCTTGCGAAGCTCCTGCACTAAGTCGAAGACCGCTCGATCGATAATGGTTGGATGCGTATCCTTAAAAATTTTCCACTCTTCCGGTGGTCGCTCGATTTTCTTTTTGTTCTTGAAGGACTTTCTGGTGCTGCGGAAATTGACCGTATCACCGCAGTATTCCTGCTTGCTGAGAATATCCGCCACGGTAGCCGAACACCAGTTGTACGGAACGGCAGGCGGCTTGCTGCAATTTCTGCCGATGCTGAGCCAGTGCTCGGTCGGTGTCGGCACTTTGGCGACTTTCAAGCGTTTTGCGATCTGCGTGGGACCCAATCCGTCTACACACCAAGCAAAGATTTGCCGAACGATTTTCGCGGCGTCTTCGTCTACAATCCAGCTGTTTTTGTCCTCCGGGTCTTTGAGGTAGCCGAAAGGCGGATTGGTGGTCAGCGGTGCGCCGGACATTCCCTTGCTTTTGAACACATTCCGCACCTTTTGACTGGTATTCTGCGCGTGCCACTCGTTGAACAGGTCCTGCATCGGAACGATCTGACTGATTCCCTTAGCGGTGTCGATATTGTCCATGATAGCAATATAGCGAACGCCGAGATTGTCGAACCCTTCTTCCAAAAGCTGTCCCACAATAAGCCGATTTCGACCCAAACGAGAATGGTCTTTGACGATCAAGGTGCTGATAAGTCCCTTTTCTGCCAGTTCCATGATTTCTGTGAACGCCGGTCTTGCAAAGTTCGTGCCCGACCAGCCGTCGTCAATGAACACGCGGGTGTTCTTGAAGCCGTTCTCCTGCGCGTATTTTTCGAGGATGGCCTGCTGATTTTTGATAGACCCTGATAGACCGTCCTGCTCATCATCGCGAGACAGGCGGCAGTACAGGGCTGTGATTTTATCCGGTTGCTTTGTCATGATACTCCTTTCCCAGCCGGATATGATTGAACTTGTAGGTGTACATAGTTTATCATATCCGGCCGCAAACTTCAACGCTTTAATACGCTGACTTCACATTTCTGCACTGTCTTTACTCAAAACAATACGCTGCACTTTTTCGACGATGTTCTCCTGTGCTTCTTCATCAAAAAACGCTCTTACTGCATAGGTTGTACCGTTGATCTCTTTGAGAAAATGCAGCGGCTGGACGTAGGTGGTTCTGCGAAACCACGCAATGCGATCCTCTCGGGGCAGTGCCGCGAGGTCGTTTGTTATGAGGTTAAGCTGCGTGTGAATCTCGCGCATCAGATCTTCTGCCATTTACGTACACTCCTCTTTGGCTGGTTGATGATTTAAAAAGGGAGAAGCCTCTCAATAATCAACTACAACCCTTGACCTCAAAAACTGATAAAAAACTTTTTGGAATTTTTATGAATACCAAGCCGAACAGCAAAAACCGGAGCACACAGTCGAATTTCAGTCCGCGTGCTCCGGTTTGTTTTGTTGGTACCAATATTGAGTTTTTTGCGCGGGAGATGTCGTAACAAGCAACGGATTTGATTGTGCAAATCCAGCCCCGCAGGGAATTTCCCTGTGACCCATTTAAAAATCTTTAGGTTGATTTTTTACCACCTGAATGTTGTAAACGCCGAGCAGAATGATACTTCATCCGTGCAAGGCACTGATATTGCTGATACTGATACAAGGATAATTTGCTCCCGTGTCGAGATGCAGTGTGTCCCACTGCACTAAATGCGCTTGGACTGTCGTCAAATCTGAAGCGGACAACCCATCATCGTACAGAGCAGGTTCAAGAAAGGGAGAAACTTTGTAAAGAAGTTTCTCTCTTCGGCTTTTGTAATCAGCCAAAATGACTGCAGGTAAATCAATCACATAGGAGACTTACACAATGGACAAGTATATCCATGATGAAAAGAATGGACTTTGGTACGAACGCCTCCTGCTGTTTTTCTCCGTCATATCACACAGAGCCGCAATCGTTATGTAATTTCAAAACCCTCGGCGCTCGCACTGTTCCTGTGAACGGCACTGTCAGCAGCTTCTGCGTTGTCTGCTGTGTTTATACCATAGCAGTGTGCGGCGCAATTTCACGAAATATAGTTTTGAGGGAATAAAAGGCGGAAAGACTCTGCCGGGTGTGAGGAAATGGCAGAGTCGTTCCTTGGATTGAGGTTTTTCAAGAAGACTGTACGCCGGAGAGAGAAAGTACAGTCAGATGCGGGCTTACACAGTGGCTGCGGCCTTCCGTTCCTGACGGAGAAATACGGCATTCCATACTGTCAGCGTAAACATCAGCACCAACAGCGCGTACAGCGAAGCCATACCTGTGCGGATGTCCGTGCAATCGGCAAGCGCGCCCATACCGGCCAATACCACCAGAGAGAACACGCCGGGCAGAACGACCAGAACGCCCATGCACAGCGGATATTTTTCAAATATACCGCTGCTATTGCCCATCGCAGTACCATAGAGGCCTGCCATACAAAGGCCGGTGCCGATGGTGCCGACCACCATTGCGGTCGTGTTTTCCGCCTGCATAAGCACAGTGAAGAACACCAGTGTGCCGACCGCCATCACCGGCAGCATCTGATACGGCTGAAACCGGCTCGATATCCGTGCCGTGATCATGCGGCCGCAGCACAGCGCGCCCCATAGAACCGTTGTAAAAATCTGTGCTGTACTTTCGCTGATCGCGGTGCCGTTTACAAAATACGTTACCAGCCAGCCGGACAGCGCGGACTCAAACGCCACATATATGGACATCATTCCGGCGCAGGCCCAGAATATTTTCAGCTTGAAGAAGCTGTAATCGTTCTTTCCATTTTGGATTGCCGCGTTTCCGCTGGCTCGATGACTGACGCGCATCACCATCGCATGCAGCGAATACAGTACGCCGAACACGATGACAATGCGGAATGCCGTTCTCCAGGAAGCACCGCACGCAATAACCAGCAGCGGCGCAATGCAGGCGCCGACCGGATAGAATGCGTGCATGAAGTTGAGCCGTCCGGTGTCCCCCTGCGAAATATTTGCGGTGAACTGATTGGTGAAATTATTGCCGCTGCCCTTGCTGATGCCGGTCAGCAGCATGGCGAGCAGCAGCAGGAACGGCTGCGAGGTGTGCATCAACAACCACAGACCAATGAACGCCATCGCGCCGAGGCCAACGTAGCACTTTCTTGCGCCGAAGTATCGCGGCAGATAACCGGCCGCCAGACCGGCAATAAAATATCCGGCAGACTGGACAGACAGCATCAGGCCGCTGAAGCTGTAATCCAGCCCGTATTCTCCGGCGATCTGAGGCAGCACTGCTCCAATCATCGTCATGGCGATGCCCATGCCCACTTGACAGGTGCAGACATTGCGAAACAGACCTTTATCCTCTGATTTCAGCTTTTTCATGGCACTTTACCTCCTGCTGAATGCGTTTCTTTGTCTTTCTGCACTCAGTATAATCGCAGAGAGGTAAAATATCAAATACCTATTTAATTTTTGATTTATGCTTTACAGGCATATATGAATATGCTATGCTTTTCAAAAAAGGAGGCGTTGCTATGGAGCTGCGTGTACTGCGTTATTTTCTTGCGGTCGCCCAGGAGGAAAGCATTTCACGGGCCGCTGACAAACTACATATCACTCAGCCAACACTCTCGCGGCAACTGATGGATCTAGAAATCGAGCTGGATACTCGACTGTTCGACCGCAGCCGTCAGAGCCGCAGCATCACGCTGACGAAAGAGGGCTGGCGATTCCTGCAGCGTGCCAAGGAGATTGTAGAACTGGCCGACCGTACTGCCGCAGAGTTTCGTCCCGAACCGGATGCGCTCGAAGGTGATCTGTATATTGGCCTGCCGGAAACGGTTTCCATGCAGTTCATCGTCCACACCATCCGCCGTCTGCGCGAGAAATATCCTCGCCTGCGCTATCATCTACAGGACGGCAACGAGCACGATGTTTCCGAGCAGCTTAACAGCGGCCTGCTGGATTTCGGCGTATTTGTCGGTCAGGCAGATGTGTCGCAGTTTGACGCACTGCAGTTTCCTATCCGGGAGCACTGGGGGCTGGTCCTGCACCGGGATCATCCGCTTGCGCGCAAGGACAGCATTACGCCCGAGGATTTCATCGGACTGCCGCTCGTCATGTCGCAGCAGGAGCTTGGACACGATAAATTCTCCAACTGGCTGGGCTTTGATATGGATAAGCTGTCCATCGTCATCACGTTCAACCTCGCGTACAACGCTTTTCTCATAGCGCAAGAGCAGATCGGCTGTGTACTCTGTCTCGAGCCACCCGACCGAATCCGCGATCCACTGTGCTTCCGGCCTCTGTCTTCCTCTCCGGATGCACTTTTATACATCGGCTGGAAGAAACATCGGCAGTTTTCGCGTCCGGCGAAGCTGTTTCTGGAGGAATTTCGGCAGGTTCTTAAGGAACAGGTATGAAAAAAGGGGTTCTCGATAGGAAACACTGAGACTGTCGAAAAACTATCGTTTTTCCGACAATCTGTGTTTTGACTTCGCAAAACACAGACATCCGAAAGTTCCCATGCGGAAACTTTCGCCCTCTTAAAGTATCAAAACCGAGATATACGCCCCTGATTGATGATACTGAAGCGTGTTGCCATTTGTTCCAGCTCTCCGAGAATATGGGAGGAAACGATGGCTGTTGTTCCGTAATCCCGATTCATCGCTGTAATCAAGCTGCGGATGTCTGCAATGCCCTGCAGGTCAAGACCGTTGACCCGCTCATCGCCGGTCAGATAGTTGAAAAAGTTCCTTCCGATGAAGAAGTATATCTTCTTCCGGTCGCTCTCCAAGTCGGCTTTTGTGCTTTCTTCGGTGATGGGAATCTGACCGTTTTCAAAATCGGTCAGACCGAGAATAATCTTAAGGCAACACAGCACAAATAAAGCGGCGGCTCCTTGTGCAGGCTCCGGTCGCACTGCCGCGGTGCTTTGCGGA
>OLSC01002285.1_pt1 | contig 13843 bp, 13 predicted proteins | sample 1672881 | NCBI WGS metagenome assembly OLSC01 (sample SAMEA3136733, study PRJEB25190) | human gut metagenome | biome: human gut; feature: human-associated habitat; material: faeces | place: Austria | collected 2013
ATGTGTATTTGGAATTTCTCATTTTGGCTTGTACTATTTATATTCTAGCACCAACCTATCTTCATATGGTAATAACACGTCTTCTATATTACTCGCAGATACCGACAATGTATTACCCAAAACCATTATTAGTGCCAAAACAATAATAAAACTTTTTCTAAGTTGCTTCATATTTTTTACCTCCATTAATTTAATAAAATAGCACCTCCATCTGCTGATATATTTACTTTTACAAGCTGCGTAATATCAACAGAATTACCATCTGAGTCAATTGCTAAAAAAGCATAATTTCCACTTTTCTCTAGTGTAAATTCAATATCATTATTATCAAAAGAAATTTCTTTATATATATTACCGTTCATAACTATTGCTATAGTTTGTGCATTTTCCACTTCGCAACTTACATTTTCTTTCTCAATTATTATCTCATATCCCTTTTCTAAACAATGTCCCCAAGAATACTCCCTATACACTAAATCATCACTCATATATCCTAACTTTACTGAATCTCCATCATAACTAAGTGCAGGTGCATTACTTTTTACCGCTTCAAAAACTTCATCTCCATCACATAATATATCATCTGATATATTCATATCATAATGTTGAGAAACAGAATTACCTTTTTCATTTATCTTAATTATTCCAAACGAGCCAATGATTGCCGCTAAAATAAACGTCACTATTAAAATTACTTTTTTCAAATCAATTACCTCCATTTATACCATAAGAACTTTTATTGTCTCATAGCATTACCAAAAGTAGCCAAGCTGGAATATCAGTATGAAGCATAGGCTCTTGAGGCACAGTAACAGGCAACAACAAAAGTAATGAGAGAACGCAGTCCACCTTACTTTCTCTTTTTCCTATCTTCTTCTATATAACAAGAATTCATAACCATTATTGAATTAAGAAATTGTTCTGATATATTCCTATTGACAGATATATAATTATTGGTTATCTGTGCTGATTTTATTCCAAATATGCTTACATTATTTTTTGGTGATTTTGCTTCATCTTCATCATCTCCCCAATCAAACTCTGTCCAATATCCTCCTGTTCCATCTTCATGAATAAAAACACCTGTACTTTTTATCATTCCACCTGTCAATTTACTAGTACAACTTAGTCCTTCTATTGACTCAAAAACTTTCTGTCTAAATCTAATATCATTTTTCATTCTTAATAAAGATTTTTTTGATATAACTACATTTCTTGCACCTGTCATGTCATATTTTTCTAACATGGCAAGATCATAATTTTCAGCTTTTGAATCAGTTGATTCACAACTATACTCAGTAACAATAGTTGTTATGTTAAATTTCTCATCTAAATACTCCTTCATTTCTTCAACATCTTTATCTTCACTTATTTGTTGCATAATAGTATCAAATTCATTTCCACACTTTATGCAATTTCCTGAGTATAATAAATTAACCCCTAATGAACAAATTCCCTGTATATCCATATTATTCCAACTCCTTTATACACAAGTCTATTATTACACGAAATGTTATTTTTTCTAATTCTTTTATACTATCATAACTAAGTTTTATTCCAAGTTCTTCTTCCAAAATAGAAAATAAACTTAATATTTGCATTGGAGTCAAATTTATTTTATTACCAAATACATTGTAATCTAATAATTCACTTTCAATATCTTCTTCATTAATACAGATAAATCTGGCAATTATCTTTATAACTTCTGTCTTTTTCATAATATTCACCTACATAAGTTGTATATCTGATCCATCTAATTCTTCCAAAATCTCTTCACACATTTTATTTATTCCGTTTTCATCATTTTCATACAGATTAATTTCTTCAATCTTAGAAACCATATCTTTTACTTTTATCTTTTCCAATGTTACAAATCTTAAAATGCCATCTTCTTTGCTCCGCTGAAAATCAATTTTATGATTTGTCATGTTAAATAACAAACTCTCTACATTAAATTTATACTTTGCCATAAGTCTCATATCATCAAAGAAATTTGTTGTGTAATCATCATAATTCAAATTTAAAATCATAATATCAACATTTATTGCAGATCCAACCTCGATAGCTGTAATCCCAAATCTATTAACAAATTCATTATTAATTGGAATTACTCCTCCCGGCACACCTACAATAATAACATCTGGATTTTCCTTTTTTTCTATACTTTTACACAAACGATTAAATCGAATAATTTTTTCTTGCTCTTGAATATTTTGATACATAAATTCCGGAAAAGCATACATTCCAAATAAATTGCTAAACCTTTTTGTTCCAATTTGGCTAACTTTATATCCTCTTTTTATAAAAAATTTTCTTATTAATAATTGAGTCTCAAATTTATCAGTATGCTCATTAACACCTGTCACTAATATAATCGGTGTATTGATGACATAAATCTCTTTAGAATAATTACAATTTTCCACATCCAAACCAGAAATCAATTCAAAATTAACTCCATTTTTTTTACAGACATTACAAATCAATTCATATTGTTCCTGATTTAATTGATACAATATAATTATGTCTTTTTTATAATTTACAACATTATAAATCAAGTCAATTATTTTTTTCTCATTGCTATTTTCTAAAATTGTTCCATCCCCTATTATAACTGTATCATACCTATCTATTTCCTTTAGTCCTACCATTGCATTAGAGTAACTTTCGTCTATCGACTCATCAAGTAGCAAACCTCCAATAATTTTTACTTGCTCTAATAAACTACTATACCTAAGTAATATCTCATTTTCCTTAGTAATTGGATATAATATTGCTTTTTTTAACATGTACTTCTACTCCATTTCATAATCATAATCAAAATCAAATCCCAACTCCCTTAACATGCAATAATCGTGTAATAAACTATCAATTGTCTCTTTTACAATTTTACAATTTTCTAGCTTTTTGGTTCTTGATAATTCTCCTCCCTCGTCAGCTTTTGCCGCACATATTGTACAAAACCTAAATGCCCAACATTTCCTGCATTCTTCGTCTGTCAATTTTCCAATATTCAAAAGATTTTCAACTTTCTCCAGTTCAAATCCAGTTTCTAAATTTCCTATTTGCATTACTGGAGATAATTCATTTACTCTTTCGCATGGGTAAAAATAGCCTTCAGCATTAACAAAAAATCTATGTTTTCCCGGTACACACGGTCCGCCAGGATGTGTTTTCGATATTTCGCATGATTTATACCTTATCACTTTATGAACACGCTCTATCAACTGTTTAATATATGAATCAAAGATATTTGATTTAGAATATATATCTTTTTTTTCTAACATTGCCATGATATATTTGAGTTGTTCCAGCATATATTGATTTTTAAACGCTTCGCTCATTTCCTTTTTATGTATTACATAATCATCCGTTTGAAAATTATATGTTGCATAAATATCATATATCTGGTCATCCATACAAAAAAAATCATGAACACTCTTAAATTCTTTTGACACATCTAATACTGCATTTATATTAACATCTCTAAGATAGTCCGGATATTTTTGTTTAATGATTTTTATTGCATTTATTACATTAGCAAAACTTCCGCTATCGTCACGTTTTACCCTATTTGCATCATGTATTTCTTGTGGACCATCCAAACTAATTGTAAGCCTAAATCTATTTTTATATAAAAAATCAATTTTACTTTCATCCAACAAAACACAATTGGTCGTTATATTGAAAATAACTTCCTTATTTGCTATTTTTTTTATATATTCCACACAGCCCTTAATTAATTCAAATTCTAATAAAGGTTCTCCTCCATAAAATCCCAAATGTAATTTTTCAGAATCCGATGAATGCCTTACAAAAAAATCTATTGCTCTATATGCAATTTCTTTATTCATTTTTAAAGATGAATGTTTCCTGTTCTCATAATTTCCAGAATAAACACAATATTTGCACCTTAAATTACAATTTTGGGTAAGCTGCAATGCCATTGTATTTAAATTATTCTCCAATATGTACTCTAATCCTTCTGTTTCAGGATGTTCCATAACAAAGTTGTTCCTAGCCCTAAGATAACCTTGCTCTTGCAATTTCTTTACTACACAATTTAATTTTCCTGTATTTTTATATTCTACTATCCTTTTGGCATATTCATCACTTACTGTCATAAGTACGTTAGTATTAACATCGTATATATAGTTGTTTTTATATGTTTTAAATAAATGAAAAACAGATTCATTCATATATTCACCACCAATCTAAATGTGATCAGAAAGAATTACAGCATAGAATATACTGTAATTCTTTCTAATGTACTCTCTTAATTATCCTAATACTACAGCAGATAATCTAAGATTCACAACCGTAGAAGCATCAGAAGCAGCTAATGAGGTTGTCTTACAATAGCAATTAAAATTGCAACCACTACATGAATATGCAACTAATGTTCCAGCAGTTGCCTTATTCTTCTTTGTAAGTTTTTTCTTCATAACTTTGTCCTCCTTTCACACAAAATTTTATAAGTTTAAAGCTACTGTCAAACTCATAGACATATCAGCTTACTTATAACTATTTATTCAAACAACATACTCTATAAATCCTTATTAACTATATCCACCCTCAGATTAATTTACAATAATCTTTGCAGAAAGTGACTTTTCATTGCAGAAAATGACACCCCAAAAACAAAAAACCCCCCTTGAATCAAACCTAAGTTCAATTCAAGGGGATAGCTCCTATCGGCTCTTTCCATTCATAGCAGGTACATCTTTTGCCGCCATGCTCTCACTCATTGCTTTTGTTATATCCTGCTGCTGCGCCTCGAAAGCCTCTGCACCATACTGGTATTCCGGCTCTGCCACTCTTGACAAGGCTATTGGATCAACCATTTCCGCTCCTGCCATGCGTTCAATTTCCCGGTCAGCTCTTTCACTTTGATACTGCTTTACATCCGCCGAAAGTTTTTCCACCTTTTCTATTGCAGCATCTGTGTAACCCAACATACCACATAATAGCTTTCGTTTTGCCTGCAAAGGCTTCTTTATCAGTTCTGTCTTTGAAAATTTCTTCTCACCATACTCTTTTTCCGGTTTATCTGTAAAGGCACGGATTGTATTGGCGGCTTTTTGTACCGCCTCCCTCATACCTGTGCCCAATGCATCAATCTTTTCAATGCTCTGCTCAACATCGGTAATAGATTTCTGCACATTATTTCGGAATTTTTGCAGCTTTTCTTTAATTCCAAGAAATTCTGACACCTTATTTAAGGCTTTTTTCCCTTTCTGCTTTACTTCTTCCACAATCTCAGAAGCCTTCCCTCTCACTTCTTCCTTGATTTCAAATAGCTGTTCCTTCATCTTATGGCATTGCTGTTCTAAGGAATCCACCGACTTTTTAAGGACAGCTTTCAAAGATTTATTTGCTTTTTCCTGCTCCATTCTTTCAAGCTGCTTTCGGACACTTAAAAGCTCCTCTGTCACAAGGTCGAGTTTCTGTTCCATTCCATCAATTAAGGCTGCCATCTCAAATACGCTGTTCGCTGCTTCCTTTTGCTGGCTCTGATTCAGAAGGGCAATCAGCTCCTGAATAATGGCATCTTTTGTCATTCTTTTATTTTGTTCCGGTTCCATATCTCTCTCCTTTCCGGCAGAAAGGGGCATGACCTGCATACCCCTTTACACCAGCTTCTTATTCCTCCTTCTTAGCGAAAGGGAAGGTCCTTTTCCGGCTGTCTGTTCTCTGCCCTTGCATAGCTTTGTGTGGCTGCCTGTTCCATACCCTGATTCATAGCTTTTTCCTTTTCCTGCTTGTAGCAATCCATGATCTCATTGTAGAGCTTCTCACGAAACTCCTTTGTAACCGGGAAACAAACATCCTGATACTGGCTTTTTCCGTCTTTCCCGTTCTGCTTTACCATGTAGGAGGGCATTGCGACAAATTCCTTTTCCATGCCCTGGATTACGCTGACATTGCTTACCACAAAGCTGTCCTCAAAGTAGATACGGGCAAGACCACGAATGTTGCTTTCCTCTCTCTCAAAGGGCGTTACTGCAACCTTAAATTCCGGTTCCTGCGGGTTTTGTGCCTCTCTGCTGACTTCTGCCCTGCCTGTCTGCTCCATCTCATCGTATAAAGCAAGAATATCATCATACAATGCCTTGCGGAACTCACTTGTAATCGGATTGCACACATCCTTATAGACCGGCTCGTTATGCTCCGTTCTCTCCTTGCTCTTAAAGGAAGGCATGGACACAAAAGGCTGACTCTCCCTGCCCTCTACCACAGCGATATTGGTGATCTTAAAACAGTCGCCAAAGGTCACGGTGGCAAATGCCCTCACACTTTTCTCCGGGTTGTTTACTGCGTTCAACTTGATTGAATACTCCATAGATTCCTCTCTTTCCGTCTGTCTTGCAGACCTTACATCATTGATAGTTTCTTATCTGAAATATCTGTGGCTTTGCCACAGACATGTTCATTCTGTTTCTGGTTCATTGTCCGGGATACAAATAAGGCAGGATAATTCTGATACTTCCTCCATAGCGAGCTTTCCGCTATGGTAGTTGGCTAAAGTTATCTCAAAACCGTCCTGTTCATAATAAAGCCATACGCCATCCTGTTCTTCCTCTGTTCCCGCTTCCATAATGACGGTAATTGCAAAGTCAGGAAGATACTCTTTTTCGGTTTCATCATAATTACAAAACACTCCCTCACGAAGATTGATTCCAAGCTCCGGGATATGCACCCACCAGCCGCTTATCACAATCCGATAATCCTCGTCGCATTCCAGAATGTCATCCGCCACATAAAACAAGTCCATTTCACTAATGATTTCCTCCACATTCCGCAGTCTGCATGGTATCTCCATTATTCAGCCGCCTCCTTTTCATTCTGGCTTTGCTTTACCTCAAACAATGTGCAGCTTACGACCAGCCGCATTGTCCCGCTGTTCTCGCAAGTCAAGAGTGTCAGCTCCACAGCGTCGCCCTGATCCTTGACAGAATTATCATAGGGACCGACCACCTTCATGCTTTCTGCTACATAAAAATACTGATTGCCCTTTTTATCCGTCAGCTTGATGACATCTCCCTCTTTCAAGGTTTTCAGGTTCGTAAAATAAGTTCCATGTCTGCTCCCATTGTGACCTGCAAGGACACAGTTTCCGACTTCTCCTATACCTGCTGTGTCCGAAATATGCCCGATACCGCAGGAAAGCTCATAACTTCCGGCTCCCTCCAATACCGCATACTTGATGTCAAGCGCCTAAATCTCTATCAGACCGATTACTTCCTCTTTGGAAAGTGCGGCAACATCTTCTTCACTAATGGCGGCTTCGGGTGCCGTCTGCCCATGATCCTCTTCTTCTTCATTCTCTGTCTCCTGCTCTATGATCTGTTCAATTTCCTTTACCATCTGCTGATTTCGATAGTTTCCGGCAATTCTCCAGTAAAGAGGGACTGACATAATTGCCAGCCCCGCCACAATCAAAATTCCTGCTATCCACTTTCTTTTCATCTTCCCTCTTTTCCGGGTGGTCTTGTATGATACATACTGCTTTCCGCCACTCTGTCCTGCTTATCCTCTCCAATTAAATCCACATCTGCCCTGCCATTTTCCAAATCAAGCTGCACATTAAGCTCATTCAGTCTGGCTGTTTTCTCCGTAAGCTCCGCCTCTTGTGCAAAAGGCTTTTCGTAGTCCGCCTTTGACTGCTCCAAGTCTCTCTGGTACTGTTCGATTTTCTTTGTCAGGAAATCCAGATTTTGCGATATTCCCCCAAACAGGTTCTCCAGCTTCACCATGTTTCCCACCGGGCTTGTGGAAAGCTCCGCCTTGTAATCGGTCTTTCCCCGAAGCACCATATAATTCACACCGATAAAGTTCTTCTCCACTAAAAGCTCAAAGCCCTTAATTTCCCCAAGATGTGTCGTTTCACCATTCTTGCACTTGCTGATAGCCTCCAGCATGACCGTTCCACCATCTACCCGCTCCGTATACTTTGCTTTTCCAATCGTAACAGCAAAGTCCGGTTCTGATAAAAGCCCTGCTTCTGCCTGCTTTATATCCGCCCGGACGCACTCTGCCTTTTCCTCTGCGGCAGCAATCAGCTTCGGGAAACGGATGGTAATGTTATCCTCAAGGCTGTACTTCTGGCTGTCGTAGGTACTCTTTAGGAGTTTTAATCTCTGCACGTCATTTTCAAGCTGCATTTTCTCCTTAATCAGCGGGTTTCCGGTTGCCACAGCCTTGATTTCCGCATAAGAAAGCGTTGCTTCATCAATATCCTCACAGGTACGGGACACCGACTTGCTTGTCATGACCTGCGAAATAAAACGCTGCTTATTTTCCACCAGACTCCAGCTATACGCATCAAAGGTTCCTTTTGTTACATAGCGGTAAACTGCGATATTCTCATTCTCGTTGCCCTGCCGGATACCACGCCCTTCCCGCTGCTCAATACACGAAGGTTTCCAGGGACAGTCGATATGGTGCATGGCTACCAAGTGCCGCTGCACATTGACACCGGTTCCGCATTGGTCGGTGGAACCAATCATTATCTTTTTCTTTCCTGTCCGCATTTCCCGGAAAAGTGTCTCCCTCTGTGCGTCCGTCTTTGCGTCATGCACAAAAGCTATCTCATCTGCAGGGATTCCCTTCTTTACAAGCTCGGTCTTGATATAGTTATAAACATCAAAGGTACGTTCCCCGCTTTTGAATAAGTCCTCCGTCCATGTGGCTTTTGGTGTACCAATGTCCGAAAAAACAAGCTGGCAGCCGATTTTGCCATCTTTATTGTTAGCAAAATATTCGCCTGCCACATTCTCGACTACTTTATTCAATTTGCTGTCCGGATTATTCGGTGCGTCTCTCTCCAACAGCCTTGCATCAGTTCCAAGTAACCTCGCTTCGTTAGTAATCTTTAGAAAATTATCCACAGACGGATCAACACCGCTGGCACGGATTGCCTCTGCACGTTCCACAAAGCTCTCCATGACCTGCTTGATATACCAATCCGGCTCGCTGTCCACGATGATATAACCACCGCCACGAAGTCCCGGCACAGGCAGGGAGAGCATATCGGCGGTCTGCACATCCGCAACCTCACGGAAAGTTGTCATAAGCTCCGGTAAATTGGTAAATTTATTAAACCGGCTTTTGAAACGGAAACCGCTTCCTTCTACCGTAAGTTCCAGGGCAGTTGTCACTTCCCCGAAGTTGGTCGCCCATGAATCGAAATGGTGGATGTCCATCCGCTCTAATGCCTGCTTCTGAAGATATAGCTGCATGACATACAGCTCACACATAGTATTGCTGACAGGCGTTCCGGTTGCAAACACGATACCCCTGCCATCGTTAATCTCCGAGAGATACTGGCATTTTAGATACATATCCATCGCTTTCTGCGAGCCAGAGCTTGAAATGCCGGAAACGTTGTTCATCTTAGAAAATATGGCAAGATTTTTAAAATGATGCGCCTCATCTACCATAATAGAATCAATACCAAGTTCCTCAAAGCTGATCAGGTCATCCTTCCTTGTTTCATCGGATAAGGCTTTTAACTGCTGCTCCAGCCTTTTCTTCTGGCTCTCGATCTGCTTTATTGTCCACCGCTCTCCCTTTTCTGCCTTGATTTCTTCAATGGCAAAGGAAAGCTCCTGTATCTGTTCACTCAGCATCCGTTCCTTCCGTTCTTTGGAAATCGGGATTTTGTCGAATTGCGAGTGAGACATAATAATACAGTCATAATCCCCGGTTGCGATTCTTGACACAAACTGCTTTCTCCTGCTCTTTTCAAAATCCCGCTCCGTTGCCACAAGGATATTTGCCGAAGGATATAACCGCATAAATTCCCCGGCTGTCTGCCCAATCAGGGGCTTCGGAACCACGATGACGTTTTTATTGGCAAGTCCAAGCCGCTTCTGTTCCATGCAGGCTGCCATCATCGTGTAGGTCTTTCCTGCCCCTACCACATGTGCAAGCAGGGTGTTCCCGCCAAGCAAAATTCTTGACACCGCATTTTTCTGATGTTCCCGCAGCTTGATTTCCGGGTTCATGCCGGGAAATTTCAAGTAAGAACCGTCATAAGTCCGAAGCCGGATGCAGTTGAAGGTATTGTTATAATAGTCCACATACTTCTGTCTGCGTTCCTGATCCTTAAATATCCACCCCTTAAACGCTTCCTTTATCTGGTTCTGCTTTTCCCTTGCAAGCATGGTTTCCTTTTTATTGACTACATAATGGTACATCCCATCACCGTCATCAATCCTGTCACGGACCGTAACGGTGCGCAGATTTAAGGTTTCCTCCATAATGGTATAGGCATCTATGCGGCTTGTACCGTAGGTCTTTGTTGCTGCAATCGACCTCTTATCCAGCGATTTATTTTCAATAAACCAATTCTGTCCGTAGGTGTTATACTTAATCTGGATGCCGGAATTATAATGCTGATTTCTAACAGCTCTTGCCCTGCCCGGTGTTCCAAGCAGCTCATAAATAAACTGCTCGTAGTCCTCCGGCTCAATCCATGCTGTCCCGATTCTGACCTCGATTTCCGAAGCGTCCAAATCCTTCGGCTGCACCTGCTCTAATGCCTGCACATTGACAGAGAACAGCTCCTTATCTTCTCCTGCATAGGCTTTGGCAATGCGGAGCTTGTCCCGGACATTGCCGGAAAGGTATTCATCCGCTGTTTTCCAGCCTGCATTTAGATTATTTTCGTTATACTCTGTCGGATCAAGATATATCAGCCCCGAAAGCTCCTCCAGCAGAAGCCCTCTCTTTACCTCTGCCTCGGCATCCTCAGACAATGTGCTTCCTTCCGGTAACTGTTCCATTGCCTTCTTTATATCCGGCTCATAGATACTTAACATAAACGGAATATTCACAGCACCAAATTCGCTGACAGACACATTTAATGCTTCTATGGCTGTCTCCACACGGTCTACCTGATTCTTGGCACGGATCGTCTGCTTATAGAACATATCCGCTTTTTTAACATTTCCGTCCTCATCAACGACCTCTAAGGAGCATAACAGCGGATAATCTGCAGCGTCCTGAAATGCCTGTCGGCTGCCCCTGCCTGTAATCGGACCATATTTTTTCACATAGGCATCATACTTTTCATTCAAGAGTTTTTGTTGGAATTTCAGTTCCGCATCTCCGCACCCTTCCGTCTGGATAAAAATGAGCTGCCTTGTGACAGAACGAATCTCATCCATTAACCGGATACGCTCCTCCATAGTAGCAGACACCTCCTTCCGGTACATTTTGGAGTTCTCCCGGTAATAGAGTTTTCCCTCCACAAAGGTATAAGTGTAATTCTTTACGTCCGGATCAGCGTCAATCATATCCTTAATTGGTTCTGATGAATCCGAAAGCTCCATAACATCGGTTATCTGTCCCTTTAAGTTAGATACCGCCTGCGAAAGTGCAGATTTCAGATCAAAATTCTCATCATGGTTGACACAGCTTGTATATTTGCTTTCATCACCAAACATACGGGAATCATATTCCATCGTGCCAAGCATCATTTCCGGGTGTTCCACAAAGTAGGAATTGACAGCAATTCCATTCTCCGTTTTGCCAAGATGTACCCAGTCCGGTTCTGTTACGATTTTATTCTCACGCTTTTGCAGAAAAATAATGTCACTCGTCACATCTGTCCCTGCGCTGTCACGAAATGCTGTATTAGGAAGTCGTACCGCCCCAATAAGCTCCGCCCTCTCCGCCAGATATTTACGGACTGTCGGATTGGCTTTATCCAACGTACCCTTGCTTGTGACAAAAGCTACAATACCTCCCGGTCTGACCTTATCCAATGCTTTTGCAAAGAAATAATCATGAATGCGGAAGTTATGCTTTGCATACTTCTTATCATAGAGCTTAAAATCTCCAAACGGGATATTTCCTACTGCAACATCAAAAAAGTTATCCGGGAAAACAGTATCCTCAAATCCGCATATCTTGATTTTAGCCTTTGGATAGAGCAGCTTTGCAATCCTGCCGGAAATACCATCTTTTTCCACGCCATACAACCTGCTTTCACTTATGGAATCCGGCATTGCCCCGAAAAAATGACCGACTCCCACAGAAGGCTCTAAGATAGTTCCCTTTTTGAAGCCAAACTGTGATAGTCCCTGATATACTGCCTCAATGATTTCCGGCGAAGTATAAAAGGCTGTGGTTACGGACTCCCTTGCATCTGTATACTCGCTGCCTGTCAGCAGGCTCTTTAGTTCCGCATATTCCTTTTTCCAGCTCTCATTATTTTCATCAAAGACCTGCGGAATACCGCCCCACCCCACATAGCGGGCAAGTATCTTCTGCTCATCCGGTGTAGCTGCCCTGTCCTCATACTCGATCTGCTTCATCAATCGGATTGCTTCTATATTCCATCCATATCTTGTCTTTTGTCCGGCTTTTGGAAGCTCCATTGCTTCAAAACGGAAGTTTCCCTTTACCGCTTCTTTCTGCAATGCCAGCAGAGCATTTGCAAAATCCTGTTCCACCGGAGATTTCGTCTCCAGAGCGATACTTTCCCAGTCCTTTTCAAACCTTTCCAGTCTGTCATTTCCCACGAACTGCCCTGCACGAATCAGGTATTCCGCAATAGAAAAGAGCTGCTCAAAAGTCACAAGGCTTTTTTGCCGCTCTCCATTCCTGCCCTTATAATCAAAGGTCACACCCTCCCGATTCTGAACAGATTCAATCAGACTGTATTCATTATTAAAATAGGATTTGCTCTCCTCCCTGTCATGCGTTACTACCCTCTGAAAGAAAAGATAAAATGGAAACCGTAAGCGAAAAAGAAAACAATCTGGCAGACATAGCAGCATTACAGACCTTTGATAAGGAAGTGTTGTCAAAGGTCATTGACAAGGTGTATGTCTACGGACCAGATAGGGTGGAAATAATCTGGAAGGCAGATGATATTTTCTTTCGTGAAGAGTTACCGGAGGAGAGAAAGGTTATCAATCCGGCAGAAATGTCCTATGCAACTGAGAGACAATAAGTATCTGTGGTAAAAGCAGGATGGGCAGTTGGAAAGCATCACTGGCAGTTTGTTTGTCGGTGGTGGTTTCTTCTGCAAAAAATGATGTCTGGATTTTTTCTGAAAGAGGAGGGATTGACAGAGAATTATCTAGAATGGCAGATAGAGAATGTTTGAAAATCTGATGGTTGCCTTGAATATTAAATGAGTTGTAGATGTTTCAGAGCTGTATAAGGAAAAACATCTTTAATTTTAATATAGATTTGCTTTAAACAAAATTATGCTAATTATTCCTCATAGTTGGTTTAATATTTCTCTTTGTCGAAAAAGTGAATAAAAACTCATATTTTAGTGAATCGCAGTTAAATTGACGGTGGAAAAAGTGTGGTCCTATGTCAATATTTAGTACAAGTTAAAATGAGAAACTTTTCCCATTTTAACCCGCCAGAAGCTCAGCCTCAGTGTGTGTTCTTTTATACAATCGTTCGAATTCATTTGGTGACATATAGTTACAATGGCTATGAATTCGTTTCGTATTGTAGAAAGCTTCCAGATATTCGAAAATCAAGCAGTATGCCTGCTTGTAATCGTGAATTTTAAAGCGGTTGAGCCATTCACGTTTGATAATCGAATGGAAGGATTCAATGCAGGCATTATCCCACGGAAATGCTTTCTTTGAGTAACTACGCTGCATATTTTCTGTTACTTTTTTATATTCCGTCGCAACGTACTGACTGCCACGATCAGAGTGAATGATCAATGGCTGATCGATATTTCGGCGAGCTTTGGCTTTGTTTATTGTATCAATCACGCAGGATACTTCCAGTGTTTTTGAAAGTGTCCATGCTATGATTTTTCTGGAAAATAAATCCATAATACTGGTCAGATAGACAAATCCGT